>Ga0302225_10001297_pt1 | contig 16130 bp, 16 predicted proteins | sample II_Palsa_E3_2_FD_193515 | JGI IMG/M metagenome (GOLD analysis project Ga0302225, IMG submission 193515) | Peat permafrost microbial communities from Stordalen Mire near Abisko, Sweden - II_Palsa_E3_2 | ecosystem: Environmental > Terrestrial > Soil > Palsa > Peat permafrost | place: Sweden...
TCAGCTTTTAACAATAAAATGTTAACTTTTCCTTATAAGGCCCCGTTATTTATTGTAACTTTACCTTAACACCCGGTATCTAAAATGCCTCAGTGCCAGGCCTTAACAAAGATGCGCCGCAAATTTAGGAACTTCAATTCGAAAATGGTTATAATAAAATTGCCATGAAACAAATATATACCCTTCTGACCGCTGTCGTAGTGCTGGGGATAAGCAGTTGCTCTTCCTCGAAGCAGGCTACCAGTTCCAGCGACATGTATTCCACCGGTCCTTCCAAATCATCAGGTTCGACGACTTCCGGCGATTATTATACTGCGACCCCTAACGACCAGTATATTCAAATGAAGGCTTCGGACCCGGACCGTTGGTCCTATTTCGACGATTATGACGCATATGACTCCTATTACGCCGCCTCCCCCGCCTATGGCGGCTATTATGGGGCGGGGTATCCTTCTCCATATTACGGGTTCGGCTACGGTTACGGATATGGCTCTTCCTTTGGCCTGGGTTTCGGCGATCCCTTCTTCATGTGGAACAGCTATTTTATGTGGAACAGCTGGTATAATCCATATTTCTACAATCCTTATTATGGCGGCGGCGTGCTGCTCGTCGGCAAAGGCGGTACGGCAGGTACTTCGGTCTATTCGAACCTCCGGCCCTTCGGCACCACTTCCTACGCTAACGGACTGGCTCATACCGGCATCACCAGTTCGGGCAGGAATGCAGTCTACCGCCCGGGTATGGTCTCGACCTCTGCCTATAACAAGTCCGTGGCAAGATCAGCAACCAACTACCGCACTGTCAATAACCAGAACAATGGTTTCCGCTCGTTCCAGCAGCCTACCCGCAGCTACAGTCCCTCTTTCAATACGGGCGGCGGCGGATTCAGGAGTGGCGGCGGATTCGGCGGACGGCACTAATCACGCGCTATCACTCATCAGCAGCATAAAATATTACAAAAAAGGCCGGTCAAAGACCGGCCTTTTTTATTGCAACATCTCTTTTAACCAGGGCTCCATCAATCGCGCCCAACGGCCATATTCTTTGCCCGAAAAATGCAGCCCATCCGCAGCGATGAGGGAGGGGTCCGATGCTGCCTTGCGGCTCTCTGCCGTTATATCAATATAATGGACTTTATACTCGGCAGCCAGGCTGTGATTGATCCCATTGAAGGTATCGATCTGCGCAGCGATGAACGAAGTATCACGGGTCCGGCCAAAAGGCGTGACCGAATAGTCCGGAATAGACAATACAAGGACATGAGAAGGATCATTACCTGCCAGCAGGATGGACTTTTGCAGCAGCTGGGCAAACTGATCGTGGTACTCTGCCTGGCTCCGGCCCTGGTACTGGTTATTCACCCCAATCAGCAGGCTGACCATCCTGTAGGGGGCAGCCGGCTTCAATGACGAGACGGCATCCAGCAGATTGCCGGTAGTCCAGCCGGTGACGGCAATAATGTCAGGGTCCTGGCAGGACAGATGGTCAGTCCCATTAAGCAACCGGACGGCCTGTACCGGGTAGCGGTCGGCCGGGTCGACCGATTCGCCGATGGTATAGCTGTCACCGAGGGCCAGGTAGGTACCGGCGGCGCGATGGACGGAGGACGCATGAAGGGACGCATACGATCCCCACATGAGTATTATGATGCCTATGACTGGCATGAGCCTTACCTGATTCACTGTTTTAGGGTTGTTTAGACCTTATATATACGCATAAAAAAGGCCCCGCGGATGCGGGGCCAAGCGTATTTTTTGAGATGTGATCTCTTAGTAATCCATTCCACCCATTCCAGGTCCGCCACCAGGATGAGCGTGTGCTTCTTCCTTCTTAGGTTTGTCGGCGATCACACACTCGGTGGTCAGCAACATACCCGCGATGGAAGCGGCATTTTCAAGCGCGATACGGGTCACCTTGGTAGGATCGATGACACCGGCCTTAAACAGGTTTTCGTATACTTCGGTGCGGGCGTTGAAACCATAATCTGCTTTTCCTTCCTTCACTTTCTGTACAACGATACTGCCTTCGATGCCGCTGTTGACGACGATCTGGCGCAGGGGCTCTTCGATAGCGCGTTTGATGATCGCGATACCCGTCTGTTCGTCCTCATTGGCGCCTTTCAGCTTCTCCAGGGATTCGATGGCACGGATATAAGCAATACCGCCGCCGGGAACGATGCCTTCTTCTACGGCAGCGCGGGTGGCATGCAGGGCATCATCGACGCGATCCTTCTTTTCCTTCATTTCGATCTCGGTGGCAGCACCGATGTACAAAACGGCTACGCCGCCGGCCAGCTTGGCCAGACGTTCCTGCAACTTCTCCTTATCGTAATCGGAAGTGGTGGTTTCGATCTGTGCCTTGATCTGGTTGACGCGGGCAGCAATGTCTTCTTTCTTGCCCTTGCCGCCAACGACAGTCGTATTGTCCTTGTCGATCGTGACAGAAGCTGCGGAACCCAGATAGCTGAGGTCAGCGGCTTCCAGTTTGTAACCCTGTTCTTCGCTGATGACGATGCCCTTGGTGAGGATAGCGATATCCTGCAGCATTTCCTTCCTGCGGTCGCCAAAGCCAGGAGCCTTGACAGCAGCTACCTTGATCGTGCCGCGCAGCTTGTTGACCACCAGCGTAGCCAGTGCTTCGCCTTCGAGATCTTCTGCAATGATCAGGAGGGGGCGACCGCTCTGGGCGACCTTTTCCAGAATATGCAGGATATCCTTCATAGCGGAGATCTTCTTATCGTAGATCAGGATGTAGGGGTTCTGCAGTTCAGCCTCCATTTTTTCGCTGTTGGTCACGAAATAAGGGGAGATATAACCGCGGTCGAATTGCATACCTTCTACGACGTCGACGGTCGTATCGGTGCCTTTGGCTTCTTCAACCGTGATGACGCCTTCCTTGCCGACCTTGCCGAAAGCCTGGGCGATCAGCTTGCCGATATTGTTATCGTTATTGGCGGAGATGGAAGCCACCTGTTCGATCTTGTTCTTGTCATTGCCGATAGTCTGGGACTGAGCGCTGAGGCTGGCAACGACCTTTTCAACGGCCTTGTCAATACCACGCTTGAGGTCCATGGGATTAGCGCCGGCGGCAACATTCTTCAGGCCTTCGCTGATGATGGCCTGGGCCAGTACGGTGGCAGTGGTCGTTCCGTCACCGGCGATATCTGCTGTCTTGCTGGCTACTTCCTTTACCATCTGGGCGCCCATGTTTTCGATGGGGTCTTCCAGTTCAATTTCTTTGGCAACCGTTACACCATCCTTAGTGATGGAGGGAGCGCCGAATTTCTTTTCCAGAACCACATTACGTCCTTTAGGTCCCAATGTTACTTTAACGGCATTAGCCAGAATATCGACACCCTTTTTCATCTTGTTGCGGGCGTCAATATCGAAAAAAAGTTGTTTTGCCATAGCTGAGCTATTTAAATTTTTTGATGAACTAAACAATTGCTAAAATGTCAGATTCCCTCATGATCAGGAATTCGTCGCCTTCGATCTGGATCTCCGTACCGGAGTATTTACCATATAATACCGTATCGCCGACTTTAACCGTCACCGGCTCGTCTTTCTTACCGGGACCTGCTGCTACCACGGTACCACGTTGAGGCTTTTCTTTTGCCGTATCGGGGATGATAATACCGCCGGCAGTTTTTTCTTCAGCTGGAGCTGGCTTCACAATTACCCTGTCAGAAAGAGGGGTAACGTTTAACTTTTTGCCCATAGTTGTATCGATTTTTTGTTTTGATGAATGGGATTCTCCTGCGGGATGCAGGACGGCAAAGGTACTCGAATTTCATACCAAACCGCCGGTTAAGGTCAATTTTACAGGTTTGTTAGGGGCTCTACCAGGAAACCTGACAGTCAGTGTCAATTTTTCAGCCGGCAACCGGCTGTTTGTCAGGAGCTTGGGGAATGGCCGCGCCGGGCCTGCGATCACCGGCCTTTTATCACTGCACGATCTGGCCTTCATATTTATATAACATGCCGCCGATCTGGCTGACCACCTGGGCAGACAGCCCATAGCTCAAGGCGGACTGGGAGATGTCGTACACAAATTCATTGAAGGCGGTGTCGGTGACTGGCTTTTCGATATTCGGATTAGAGTCCAGGTTATGGGCCGCATACAGGTCCCGCCCGGTGTAAACCGAATCGGTGGAACCGGCAGCCGTAGCAATGAACAGGGCCATCCCCCTGCTCAGGGTCTCGTATTCGCTGGGGTTGCCATCCGCATCTTCCGTTCGCAATACAGTGAAAAAAGTGTCGATCACGGGGTCCGATGCAAAAGTGAACATAGTCGTATCGACAATGGTCCGGATGGTCAGGTAGCCCTGTTCGATCATATGGGAGGCATCCAGCGGATCGACCACCAGCGTCGTGCCGCCAAGAGTGTCGTATAATGTGGGTTTACCTGAGGAAGTACTGCTCTTGCTTTTTTTGCAGGAAAGGGTCATCACACAAACCGCAGCCATGGCGAGGATCATGATCAATAAAAGGGCCTTATTATATTGCTTCATAGTCGATACATTCATTAGTGCATGACCGGGCATGCGCTTTTTACTTGTTTTTTTGTCGGCAGGTATCGTACGGCATTCCTGTAAGGCAGGCTGGCCTTAAAATCCTGTACGATCCCGTTGACATTCGCCACCGGAGTAAAGGTAAAGACTGCCGTGGACCACCGGGGGTTCACCAGCACCCGGTCAACGCCCTTCTGCTGTAGTAGCCATGCCTTTATCTTTTCCGCATCGGTCTGGTCGATGGGTTGATGCAGATCGATACGCGCCATATAGCGGGTCCTGGGGTCGATATGGGGCCTTGTGACCCAATAAATATGTATGCCCAGCGTGATCGCCGCCAGCAAGATGACTGCCCCCACTACCAAGCCTATTTTTTTCCATACCCTTTTTGTCATACCAAAAGATCAGGCGATAAAATTAAACAGAATTGTCCAATAAAAAATGAAAGAGGATCTCCAATAGAAGACCCTCTTGTTAATAATTGCTCAAAATTTATTATATCAGGACCGCTTACATCTGAACAACCTGGGATTCCAGGGTTTCGAGCAATGCTCCTACTGAAGCGATCAGGTTGTTGGGAAGGTTGTTCTTCTTCGCGCCTACGACTACGTCATTAATAAATTCTGCAAAATCATCGGCTCCTACTTTACCGCTGATCCGGGAATTCGTAGCCGGATTGTGCGCGTCCGTCATGCTCTTCCCGCCATATGTGAAATCTTTTGCCCCGGTAGCCACACAGACAAAATCGGTGAGGTTGTTGCTCAGAGCCGTATAGCCGCTGGTGTTCCCTGCGGTAACCTCAGCCAATAAGACCTGAAAGAATCCGTTGATAGCGGTGTCGCCCGCGATCACAAAAATAGTGCTGTCGAGTACTGATCGAATGCCCAGACGTCCCTGCTCGATCATCGTACCGGGATTCGCCGGGTCCGACACCATAGCCGTTCCACCCAGTGAATCATACAAGGTAGGAGCAGTGGAAGTGGAACTGGCATTTTTCTTCGAACAGGAAGTCATCAGAGATAATGAACCTACCAGGCCAAGGATGACCGAAAACAATGCTGCTTTTTTCATATTCTTCTTTTATTTGCGTGTTTAAAATGTGTGTTTCAGAAAACTGTATACTTTATAGGTCAGCGACGTAGAAGCGACCGGACATCCACTGGTCATCGCCTCTTCACTGGGCATGAACCGGTCGCCTTTATAAGGCAGTTCGCTTTTGAAATGGCTCACTATCTCATTTGCGCTGGTCCTGATGGGAAAGAAAGTAAAAACGACAATAGATGTCGCCGGATTGACCAGGACATGATCGATGCCCTTTTGCTGATACAGCCAGGCCGTGATCCTGGCGGCATCATCATTTGTCAACGGTTGCCGCACATCGATCCGGGCCATGATCCGCGTATTCGCATCAGGAGCTTTCGGCCTGGTGACAATATAAATGTGAACGGCCAGTACGACAATGAGGAATAAGAAGACGGAGAGTACTCCAAGGGCAATTCTTTTCCAGTTCCTTTTCTTCATAAAAAAAAGATTAGTTGATAATTAAATTAATAATAGATGAGTCAGGAGGGTTACCTTACCAGATGATTTGGCTTCAGGATCAGCGTATTTTACGCCGGATGAATATTCCAAAATAGATACGACAATACTGTGACAATAGATTTGAGGTTTCCGGGAAAACGTTAAAATACTTATATTTGCTGCCGCAAACCAAGCTCTTATAATGATCAGCAGAAGAAATATCCGGGTAAAGGTCATGCAGACCCTCTATACGCTAGAAGCGCGTGAACAAGATGCAAAACCGGGTGAGGCCGTAAAGATCTTACAGCGGCATTTCGATCAGTCCAGGCAGTTATTAACCTACCTTATTTATTGTATTACCGAAGTAGCCCGGTATGCGGAAACGGACTCCAGGCTCCGGGCGTCCAAGCACCTGCCCAGCGAACAGGACCTCCACGTCAATATCAAGCTGGCCGGCAACGAATACCTTTGGAAGATCCTGGAGGACCCTTCCTGGAAAAAGGCCATAGAGACTGACAAGCCGCAGTTGCAAGACAACCGTGAATTGATCCGCCGTCTGTATCTCGAGCTGGCAGCCACGGAAGAATATAAAAAATATCTCACTGATGCAGGCCGTGAACGCCGTTCCGAAAAAGAGATCATGGAGTTCATTTTCTCCAGCCTGCTGCTACCGAATGAACACTTCCTTGCTCATATCGAAGAACTATTCACCAACTGGGATGATGACGCCGACATGATCTGCCAGATCCTGATGGGGTATATTGCCAAGCCCGGCGCCATTTCCTTCCAGGAGATCATCAGCAAGGATAAAAAGGAATTTGCCGTCAGCCTGCTGGAGACGGTGATAGAGAAAAAGCCGGTTATCATGGACCTGATCCTGCCCAGGTTGAAGAATTGGGATGCAGAGCGGATTGCCACCCTGGACATGATCCTGATGCAGATGGGGATCGCCGAATTTCTTTTTTTCGAGACCATCCCACCCAAGGTCACGATCAACGAATATATCGACCTTGGAAAAGAGTACAGTACCCCGCAAAGCGGGCAGTTCGTCAACGGCATCCTGGATAATATCCATAAAGACCTTGTCCGGGAAGACAAAATGCATAAGATCAATTTCAAGGCTAACTAATGGCAAAAACCTGTACGTTTGCAAAAAAATGATCCCCATGCGTCCCAAGCTCCGAAGCTGGCGCCGTCATCAGCGTCACGACTTGCCATTTGATCCTGTCCGCAGCCTTTTCTTTATCCTTTTATTGGCCGGTATGATTTCCGCGCTGGTAGCCGGTTGTAACGGCAATAGCAGTGCCGCCGGCGTGCAGGCGGTGCTGGCGGATTCTGCCCGGTATACGACCATTGAATGGCTGGATTCTGCCAAAAAAGACTTCGGCAAGATCCCGGAAGGACAAAAGTTGCAGGTGGCTTTCCGGTTCAGGAATACCGGTACCATGCCGCTGGTGATCGCCCGCGTCCAGCCCAGCTGTGGCTGTACCATCGCCGAACAGCCACGGGAACCCATTGCCCCCGGCGCCGAAGGCCTGATCAAGGCGACTTTCAATAGCCAGGGACATGCGGGCATCAACCATAAGACCTTATTCGTCACGGCCAATACCAAAGGCACCCAGCGTTATGACCTGCACTTTGTAGTGGAAGTAGAAAAGAAAACATCATAATCTCAATTCAAACAATAAAAACAATGACGCATTCCCTATTATTTGTTCTGTTACAGGCTCCCGGTGGTGGTGGTGGTAATACCCTGCAGCTGGTCCTGCTGGGCGGGATGATCCTGGTCTTCTGGCTTTTCATGATCCGCCCCCAGGCCAAGAAGGCCAAGATTGCCAAAAAGTTCCAGGAAGACATGCAGAAAGGCGATAAGATCGTCACTATCGCCGGCATCCATGGCAAGATCAATAAAATCAATGACGACGGCGCAACGGTGGAAATCGAGACCAGCCCGGGCAGTTATCTGAAAATAGAAAAGAGCGCCATTTCATTGGAATGGACGCAGAACCTGAATAAGGCGACGACGCCGGCAGAAAAAAAGTAATTACTCCCAGAACCCGGCGCCGGCCGGGTTCTGTATTTTTACAACTATGTTGAGAGTCGGATTGACGGGTGGCATCGGTAGCGGTAAATCGACGGTGGCCGCCATTTTTGAAGTCCTGGGCGTACCGGTATCGTTTGCCGACCAGGAGGCCAGGCGCGTCGTAAATGAAGATCCTGAACTCCGGCAGCAGATTATCGCCCACTTCGGACCGGACGCCTATACCGGCACAACACTGAACCGTGCCTGGATGGCATCCCGCGTCTTTACCCACCCCGATCAACTGGAGACCCTGAACTCTCTCGTGCACCCGGCCACGTTCCGGGAAGGCGAACGGTGGATGCAGTTGATGGCCGGCAGGTCGCCCTATGTCATCAGGGAAGCAGCCCTGCTATTCGAAACCCGCGCCGCAGGGCAACTCGATTTCATCATCGGTGTCCATGCCCCTGCCGCACTGCGGATCCATCGGACCATGCAGCGCGACGACCTTACCAGGGAAGAAGTCCTGCAGCGGATGCGTAACCAGATCGACGAAGAGATCAAGATGATGCTTTGCGATGCCGTCATTCAAAACGACGGCCAGCAGGCGCTGTTGCCCCAGGTACTCGCCTTACACGAACGGCTGCTGCAGCAAGCTGCAACAGCCGTCAGTATCGATAAATAATACGCTTTTTTATTTCAGCTTCGCCAGGGCTTCCTTGATCCTCGCCCAGGCCTTTTCAATATTAGGCAGGCTGTTGGCAAAAGAAAACCGCACGCAGGCCGGTTCGCCGAAGGCATCCCCCATGACAGAAGATACATGCGCCGTGTTCAACAGGTACATGCTGAAATCTCCGGAGTTCTGGATCTTGTTCGTCCCGTCGGATTTTCCAAAATAAGAACTGACGTCCGGGAAAATATAGAAGGCGCCTTCCGGCTCAAAACATTTCAGGCCAGGGATCCCATTGACCAGTTCCATCGTCCTTTTTCTGCGCTTCGTGAATTCCTTCACCATGTCATAGGAAGGGGTAAGGTCGGCCGTCAGCGCCACTACCGCCGATTTCTGGGCGATGCTGTTCGTGCCGCTGGTGAACTGTCCCTGCAGTTTCTCACAGGCCTTCGCGATCTCCGGCTGCGCGGCAATATAGCCGAGACGCCAGCCGGTCATAGCAAATCCTTTACTGAGGCCGTTGACGATAATGACCCGGTCCTTCAGTTCGCTGAACTGCGCAATGCTTTCATTCTTCCCGACAAAGTTGATGTATTCATAAATTTCATCAGAAATGATCGATATATCGGGATATTGAAGAAAGACCTCCGTCAGCGCTGCCAGTTCGCTCTTGCTGTAGACAGCTCCGGAAGGGTTACACGGAGATGAGAAAAGAAACACCTTCGTCTTGGGAGTAATGGCTGCTTTCAGCTGGGCCGGACTGATCTTGTATCCGCTGTCCAAAGAAGTGTGCACCTCAACCACCTTTCCGCGGGCAATCTTGACCAGTTCGGAATAAGTGACCCAGTAAGGAGTGGGAATAATGACTTCGTCACCTTCATCCACCAGCGCCAGGATAACGTTGGCCAGACTCTGCTTGGCCCCTGTGGAGACAACAATATTCTCTGGCTTGTAGTCCAGTTGATTGTCTCTCTTGAACTTGGTACAGATGGCCTCACGGAGGTCGGCATAGCCGGCCACAGGAGTATAATGGCTCCAGTTATCATCGATGGCTTTTTTGGCGGCAGCCTTGATATGCTCAGGGGTGTCGAAATCCGGCTCTCCCAGGCTCAAATCGATAACGTCGATGCCTTTCGCTCTTAATTCTCGGCCGAGCTTGGCCATTTTCAGTGTTTCCGGCTCACTGAACCGGTTCAGAATGGAGGATAATTGCATAGTTTGATAAAATTGGGCGGCCAAAGGTAGGAAAAACACATATATTTGCCGTTCTAAAAAAAACGAAACTTCCAATGAGAGCACTGGTAAGTATTTTTGCTGCTTTATTGATTATCATCTCGCTGTACCAGTTGTCCTTCACCTGGTTCGTCAACAGGCACGAATCGGCTATGCAGGCCAAGGCACAGCAGTACGTATCCCGCCTGTATCCTAAACCCGCTCAAAAATATCCTGGCGACAAAGAAACCCAGGCCCTTTACCAGGATACCCTGGATCAAGTGTTGAATCTGCGGAAGGCAAGACTGCTGGACAGCACCAAGGATACGAAGATCACCTGGTGGGGGACTACCTATCAGAAATCGAAAGAGAGCGAACTGCTCCTCGGCCTCGATCTGCAGGGGGGCATCAGCGTTACCCTGAACATCGCCCTGGACGGACTCATCAGGAACCTGGCCAACAATCCCCGCGATCCGCAATTGCTGAAGGCCCTGGCTACAGCCCAGCAAAAAAAACAGACCAACTCCGGCAATCTCATCGACCTGTTCGCACAATCCTATAAAGAGATCAATCCTAACGGGAAGCTCGCACCGCTGTTCTCCAACAGCAACCGCAATAAGATCACTTACGATGCATCCGACGCGGCCGTCATCAGCTATCTGCATGACGAATCCAACGCTGCCATGCAACAGACCTATCTTGTACTGAACAAACGTATCGACCAGTTCGGGGTCGCTTCACCCTCGATCAGCCTGGATCAAAACCGTGCGATCATCAATGTCGAGCTGGCCGGCGCCACCGACCCGGACCGCGTGCGCAAATACCTGCAGTCTACCGCCAACCTACAATTCTGGGAAGTGTATAATGTCGGTGAACTGGCTACCTCCTTGCAGAATGCCGATAAAGCCCTGCAGAACTATCTGAATGGTGTAAAAGCGGATACAACCACGAATCCATCCGATACATCGGCCGCGGCCAAAGCAGCAGCAGCCAAAAAGGATACCAACTCTACGGCGGCCAATCAGAACCCATTGTTCCGGCTGATGCCCCCTATCCAGCCTCAGCAGGATCCCAAAACGGGCCAGCCCCGCTATTTCTCAGCGATTGCCCGCGCCCTCGTGAGGGATACCGGCACGATCAACGGCTATCTCAACAACCCTATCGTCCGCAATAATTTCCCCCAGGACCTGAAATTCCTCTGGGGTAAACAACAGACCGACGATGACGGCAAACCCCTCCCCGTCCTGGAACTCTATGCGATCCGGACCATTCCGGGATCCGAAAAAGCCAGGATCGAAGGAACAGTCATCGAGAACGCCACCCAGGACTTCGATCCCGTCACCAGTGAGGTCATTGTGGAAATGAGCATGAACAAGCCGGGCGCAAAGGCCTGGGCCGATATGACCACTAAGAATGTCAACAAGCCCATCGCCATCGTGCTGGACGATATTGTCTATTCCGCTCCTAACGTCAGCGAGCCTATCACGGGCGGACAATCGCGCATCACCATGGGCCGCAATACCCAGTCCAGTGTCACCGATGCGCAGGATCTGGCCAATATCCTCAAGTCCGGTAAACTGGATGCCCCTGCCAGGATCGTGTCAGAAGACGTCGTAGGGCCGACCCTGGGCCGTGAGGCAGTACATGGCGGGATGATGGCCTTCGCGATCTCCTTCCTGGTCATCTTCACCCTCATGCTGGTGTATTACAACACCGCAGGCTGGGTCGCCAACTGCGCACTGATCCTCAACCTTTTATTTACCATCGGGGTGCTCAGCGCCCTGCACGCCACCCTGACGGCCCCCGGCATCGCCGGTCTGGTCCTCACCATAGGGATGGCCGTGGATACCAACGTTATTATTTTCGAACGTATTAAAGAGGAGCTTACCCGGGGCAAAAGCTATCCCCTGGCGATCAAGGACGGCTACCGCCGGTCCCTGGCTCCTGTATTGGACGCCCACGTCACCACTTTCCTGACCGCCCTCATTCTCTTCTATTTTGGTCTCGGCCCGGTATTAGGCTTTGCCACCACCCAGCTGCTGGGCATTATCCTGTCCCTGTTCTGCGGTATCCTGGTCTCCAGGCTGATCACCGATTTCTACACGAATAAGAACCGCCACTTCCAGTATTTCACCCCCCTCTCCCGCCGCATCTTCAAACATGCCGCTTTCAAGTTCATTGAATACCGCCGCGTCGCCTATGGCATCTCGGTCGTCGTACTGATACTGGGGGTAGGGTCGCTCTTCCATGGTTTCAAGGAAGGGGTTGAATTTCAGGGAGGCCGCAGCTATGTGATCAATTTCCACAAGCCCGTTCCCACCGCGACCGTCGGAGAGGCGCTCCAAAAGACCCTCGGTACAACGCCCGATATCAAGACCTATGGCGGCAACGACCAGATGGAAATCACCACCAACTACCTGATCAAAGAGACCGCCGGTAATGTCGACTCCGTCGTGCTCAGCAAAATGTTCGAAGGATTAACCAGTTTTCTTCCGGCAGGAACGACCTATTCTGAATTCGTCTCCAAGTATAAAGTTGGTAACAAGAAGGTGGAACCCACCATCTCCGAAGAATTGAAAGCCGGCGCCGTCAAGGCTACGATCTTCGCGCTGGTCATCATCTTCCTGTATATCCTGATCCGTTTCCGCGACTGGCGCTATTCGCTGGGTACGATCATCTCGCTGCTGCACGACGTGTTCGTGATCCTGGCGGTCTTCTCCTTCCTGGGCAGTGTAGTGCCCTTTACCCTGGAGATCGACCAGTACTTCATTGCGGCCGTCCTGACGGTTATCGGGTTCTCGATGAATGACACCGTGATCGTATTCGACCGGATCAGGGAGAACAGCCATCTGATGAAGAATGCCAGCAATGGAGAAATCATCAATAAGTCCGTAAACGACACCCTGTCCCGGACGATCATGACCTCGCTGACGGTATTCATGACCCTGCTGATCCTCTTCCTCGTCGGCGGGGAAGTCACGCGCGGCTTTGCCTTCGCCATGCTGATCGGGGTGATCACCGGTACCTATTCCTCTATTTTCGTCGCAGCCCCCTTCCTGGTGGATTTTGCCAAGCGTAAGCCCCTCGGCGCTGTCCCCGAGCCCGGTAAGCCCGGCGCCGGAGCAGCAGCTAAAGCCAAGATCGTTGCGCCCGCCGCCAAATAACACCGGGCAAACAATATAAAATTATAAGAGGCCGTCTTGCGACGGCCTCTTTGCTTGTTCAGGGATGAGTCGAATTAGGGTTCTAATGATGGACCGGGTGATGCTGCACAGGATGATGAACGACATGGTGACGATGATGGACGACATGCCGCCTGTGGTTAACCGGATGATGGACCTGCGCCATCGTAAAGCTGGACAGAGATAGAAATAGGGCTGTTGCCATTAAAAACTGCTTCATAGTGTAATTTTTGTACATTACAAATATAGAAGATATTTGCTTACCTTGTTAACCAGCACTTAACCAGATTCCTTCCCTAATAAGGGCAAAGACTAGCAATTTTGCATCCATGCGATCGACAACCTTGAAATGGATTGTGCTGTCCGCCACTCTGTTGGCAGCTATCGTCGTCACAGTCCAGCTCGTCTGGTTGAAAAAGGTCTATTCCTTCGAGCAAAGGCAGTTCAATATCAATGTCGTTAAAAGTGTCAGGGGATTATTCGAAGATCTTGAAATGAATGATGCGCCCGGCACCCATCTCCAACAACTCATTAAAACGCCGGATGAAAACGGCGACTACCTCATATTCAAGGCGGATACCATTCCGCCGAAAGACTCCCTGGTCTTTTATATCCAGGATGAATTTGCGGATTTCGGCGTGCTGACCGATTGCAAATTGGGCGCCTACAGCGCTGCGGAAAAGAAATATGTCTACGAGGAATTTATCCCGGCCCCGGCCTCCCGGTATGCCGCCGCCAAACCTCCGATAAAGGAATTGCCTGTCCTTGCCAACACCTACGATCATATCCTGCTATACTTCCCGCACCGGCATGAATATATCCTCGAACAAATGGACTTCTGGATCATCAGTTCTATCGTACTGGGCATTGCACTGATCGGCCTGGCCGCCAGTCTTTTCTATTTTTACCGGCAAAAATTCCTGGCGGAGATCCAAAAAGATTTTGTCAATAATTTCACCCATGAGTTCAAGACCCCGCTGGCCGTGATGAAGATCGCCAGCGACGTGCTGTCGCATGAGTCCATTACCCGGCAGCCCGACCGGCTGGAACGATACGTCGCCATTATCCAGAACCAGACCGAACACCTGCAGGCGCAGGTTGAGCGTCTTCTGCGGACGGCTTCGATCGAGACCAAAGACCTCCCGATCCGTAAGGAAGAGATCGATGCACACCTGCTGATCGAAGAAGCCCTCAACAAGGTGCAACCTCTCATCGAACAAAAGAAGGCTAAGGTGGAAGTCAGGATGGACGAGGGCAACGGCCGCCTGCAGGCAGACAGGGCCCATCTCGAACTGGCCGTGGTCAACCTGCTGGAGAATGCCCTTAAATATTCAACAGACCCGCACATCGTTGTACAGACAGGTCATGATGAAGACGACTTCTATATTTCGGTCAAAGACAACGGCGTCGGCATCGAGAAGCAATACCTGAAGAACATTTTCAAAAAATTCTACCGCGTGCCCACCGGTGATATTCATAACGTAAAAGGATTCGGTCTCGGCCTTAATTTTGTCAAACGTATTATCGACGCACATAAAGGAAAAATAAAAGTGAACAGCCTTCCGGGTATCGGAACAGAATTCAGATTATTCATTCCCCTTAACTAATCAATAGCCATGCAACAAGCCTCAAAAATAAAAGTACTGTTGGCGGAAGATGATCTCTCGCTGGGATATGTCATCAAAGATAACCTCGTAGATGCCGGTTATGACGTTGTCCTGTGCCCCGATGGCCAGGTTGCTATCGATAAATTCGATAAGAATGAGTTTGACATCTGCCTGCTGGATGTCATGATGCCGAATAAAGACGGCTTCGCCGTCGCCCGGAAAATCCGCCAGCAAAGCGATATGGTCCCCATCCTTTTCCTGACCGCCCGCTCGATGGAGGAAGACAAACTAAAGGGGTTCCAGAGTGGGGCCGACGACTATATCACCAAGCCTTTCTCCATCCAGGAATTGCTGATGCGCATGGAAGTCTTCCTGAGACGGACCCGCAAAATGCATTCCGACAAAACGGTCACCTTCACCATCGGCCAATTGAATTTCTCCTATACTGACCTCAAGCTGACCATCGGCCAGGAAGTCTTCAATCTCACGCAAAAAGAAGCCGACCTGCTCAAATTCCTGTGCGAACACTCCAACAGGATCCTGAAAAGGGAAGAAGTGCTCCTGAATGTCTGGGGCAAAGACGACTATTTCCTGGGCCGGAGCATGGATGTATTCATCACCAAACTGAGAAAATATTTCAAAGCAGATCCACAGGTCAATCTGGAGACGATCCACGGAGTGGGGTTCCGCTTCAATACGCCGCAGACCTGATAATTTGTCTTTACCTGACAAGCCGCCTGTTTGCCATTTTGAAAATGAAATTACCATTCTGACCTGCCTGCGCAAGCGGCCGGATCACCGGGACCCTTGCCAAAGCAGGGTCTTATTTTCGGCAAGTTTAATGCTATATACATTTTGAGGAGAAGGGTACATATGGTTAAATGAAATCATATTTAATAAATTTCTCCAAATAGCGTTTATAGAAGAGTTAACCCGGGGTTAACATTAAATTTTAATACTTTTGCACACTAAAAATTAACAGTTATTACGTATGCGAATAAGAAGGTTGGCCCTGTTCCCGGCTTTGTTGATGGCTCTTTCTTTCTGCGGCTTTTCCGCCTCTGCCCAGCCGCACCAGGATACGCTGAGATTGCAGTTGCCCGAAGCAGAGAAGATGTTCCTGGACAGTAACCTGCAACTCCTCGCGCAGCGGTACAATATAGACGCCAACCAGGCCCTTGTTATCCAGGCCCGTCTCTGGCCCAATCCTAATTTCAGTATCGGCCATACGCTGTATTCCGCACAGCTGCGCCAGTTCTTCCCTACCGGCAACAATGACGAAACCACTATCGGCCTGGATCAGGAAATCCTGCTGGCCGGCAAACGAAATAAACAGATCAAGCTGGCCCAGGCGAATGTCGAGTTGACCCAAAACCAGTTCTTTGATCTTTTGCGGACATTGAAATAT
>Ga0302225_10001300_pt1 | contig 16114 bp, 17 predicted proteins | sample II_Palsa_E3_2_FD_193515 | JGI IMG/M metagenome (GOLD analysis project Ga0302225, IMG submission 193515) | Peat permafrost microbial communities from Stordalen Mire near Abisko, Sweden - II_Palsa_E3_2 | ecosystem: Environmental > Terrestrial > Soil > Palsa > Peat permafrost | place: Sweden...
TCAAACCCGAAGTCGACGCTGAGGTTAAGCCTGCCGCTAAGGCCAAACAATCCTCCGATTTGACGCCGCAGATCTCCAAGCGCGCTTATGAACTCTACGAGAGAGGAGGGCGCCAGAGCGGCCACGCAATTCAGGACTGGGAGCAGGCGAAGCAGGAGATCGGAAAAGATGAAACCAAAACCGAGCCTGAGCCCCAAGCCAAGATCGAACCCAAGTCTGAAGCGAAAACCAAAACGCCGTCTGATTTGACGCCTCAACTCGTCGAGCGAGTCCATGAACTCTACGAGGAGTTAGGGCGCAAGGATGTTCAGGCAGTTCAGGAGTTGGAGAAGGCAGAGCGGGAGACGCCGAAAGTCGAACCTCATAAATGAGCAGACGCAGATTACGCAGCAGCGAATGGCCAAAGGGATAATGATGAAAATCAATTCGAGGGATTTCCGTGTTGACCCCGGAGACAAAATTAAGCTTCGGGAGTGGCCCACGATCTTGAAACCCTATTGCAAGTCGAAAAAACGGTACCAAAAACTTCTAGCAGAACATGTTGAGCAGTTATACGAGCTACAGCATCTTCACTATGCTTCCGATCGCTACGCGTTGCTGCTCATCTTTCAGGGAATGGACGCTGCCGGCAAGGACGGCGCCGTTCGGCACGTCATGTCCGGCGTCAATCCGCAGGGGTGTGAAGTATTCAGTTTCAAACAGCCCAGCGCCGAAGAGTTGGAGCACGATTTTCTCTGGCGTACGACGTGCCGGCTTCCCGAACGCGGGCGAATCGGCATTTTCAATCGCTCCTATTACGAGGAAGTGTTGGTGGTGCGGGTACATCCTAAGATTCTCGCAAGCCAGCGGCTGTCTAAAGAATTGAATGACGACAAAACCTTCTGGAAAGACCGGTATCGATCTATCGTGGACTTGGAGCGCCACCTGTTTCACAACAGTACCCGCACAATCAAAATCTTCCTCCATCTTTCGAAAAAAGAGCAGAGCAAGCGGTTTCTGGAGCGAATCGATCAGCCGGATAAGAATTGGAAATTCAGTCTTTCCGACATCCGCGAGCGAAAATACTGGAAGCAGTACATGGTGGCTTACGAGGAATGTCTCAGCGCCACAAGCACGCACCATGCGCCGTGGTATGTCGTTCCAGCGGACGACAAAGAAAACGCCCGGCTGATTGTTTCCCGAATTGTTCTTGATGCCATGGAGGAACTGAAAATGGCCTACCCGCAGACCACGCGCAAGCGAAAACTGGAACTGAAATCGATCCGCAAGTTGCTGACCGGCAAATCATCAAGCGAGAGCAAGAAGGATTAGGGCAATGATCGCGAAAGCAACAGATCACCCTCACAGGCTCTTCCTCCTTCGCCATGGCAATACCGATTGGTCTGATTCGCGCAAACATACCGGTCGCACCGACATTCCGTTAAACGCAGATGGTGAGCACCACGCTCTGCTCCTTGGCGCAAGACTTAAAGGTGAGACGTTTGCCCGAGTATTTGTCAGTCCGCTTTTGCGCGTGCGTCGGACCTGCCAACTTGCCGGATTCGCTGAACATGCCCAAGTATGTCCATACCTTACGGAATGGGACTACGGTGACTATGAGGGCGCTCTAACCACGGAAGTGCATCATACGAGGCCCGATTGGTATCTTTATCGCGACGGTGCTCCCAACGGTGAATCGCCCGATCAAGTCGCCGGTCGCGCGGATCGCTTTGTCGACCTCGTGCGACCCATCGATGGTGATGTCGCTGCTTTCTCCAGCGCCCAGATCATCCGCATGATCGCGGCGCGCTGGCTGGGCCTTCCGCCGTTGGCCGCAAAATATTTCTATACTGAAACCGCCAGCTTTGGCATTCTGGGATACGAACACGACCGAAGCGAGCCCGTTGTGCATCTCTGGGACGACGTTGGCGCACTCGACAAAACCTTTTGAAGAATTGAGATCATGCAGACGGCTAAGCCGATTCAAAAGACATCGACAAGAAACGGGGCTGCTATAGCGCCGCTGATCCTCACGATCAATGGTGGATCATCCAGCATCAAATTCGCCCTGTTTCCCGCGGCTCAGAGATTGCACTGGCTATTCGCTGAGCATGTTCGATTACCTCATCGTGGTCTCGTAGTGAATCGTAAATCGGTGCATTTCTCAGGAGTTCCGGCACCGCATACGCTGTGACCGAGGCGGCCATCATAGGAAGAATCAGCGGCCAGCTTCCGGTCATTTCCAGCAGTAGAACTACGCCTGTCAACGGAGAACGTACGATGGCCGTGAAGCAGGCGGCCATCGCCACGATCGCATAGGGCGCAGGGTCGTGTGGCCGATGCAGCAAGCTCGTTTCGGCTGAGGCAAAGGCACTACCCAGCAACGCGCCCAGCGCCAAAAGCGGTGCGAATATACCTCCCGGTGCGCCGCTGCTATAAGATGTGATTGTCAGTGCAAATCGGACCAGTAGGAAGCTGCAGAGCACGCCCCAGGGAATGGTGCTTACAATGGCGGCTTGAGCTAAACTCTCTCCACCCCCGACAAGGCCAGGCGCATGCCAGGCAAGGAGTCCCGCCAACGCATCCGACACGCCGCCTAGTACCGCAGCATATCAGCAATGCGGGCAAATATTGGATCGCTCAACCAAGGTGCCGTCCAAGCACTATCGCCGCTGGCCACCATGTCGTGATTCCCTTCTGCGCGAGTCAATCCAGCGCAGTAATCGAATCACCGCGGCGGCCGTCAGGAAGATAAAGGCGTATCCACATACAACCCAAACTGCGTAGACGATTTGCATCCACCACGTCGTGCTGAGCATGAGGCACCTCGCGGTTGCGTAGCCGGGCTGGTTTTATTCCGCAATCTTGTCATCAACATCGTCCTCCACGTCCACGTCCAACTCTGCAATGGGGACATCGCTGACTTCCAGGTCAACCTTTTGCCCATGCTCGTGAATGTCCCAGTGCTCCATGTGCTTGTAGACAATGACCCGACCCTTGAGCAGGTCGCCGTGACGGCGGCAGAACAGTTCCAGGTGTTCCCGATCGCCGATCAGCTCGACGCACAGATTCAGGTTGCTGTTGGGAATTTCCTGCCCGTTGGATTGAATCTTACCCTTGCCGCTATAGCCGTAATGCGTGTGATGCGCCATGGCGTTGAGAATTCCGTCGGTCTTGGCGGCATCAATGATTTCTTGATAAAGCGGTTTGCTAAAGAAGCCTTTTATTCCTGTGCCTTTCCTCTTATCACGCGGGGCCATATAGATTCGGACTTGACCGATTTCGCGCGAACTGACCTTGTGTCGGTGCGACATGCCGTTACCTCCAATAGAAAATGGTTCATCGTTCATTTCGACATTCACTTTTGGCTGTTTTGAATCCTCGGAGCTCTCGGGGCGGACGGTTTTGCTGTCGCCATTATTGCTCAATCCATTAACAAGTTCGGAAAAGAATCCACCGAACCGCGGCAGTAGCTCACGGGCGTTGCGCAAAGACGTATCCGGCGGCAAATCCGATGAAAAAGCTTTGGAGATACCGATGCGCTGCGACAGGTAGACCCCGGAATGTCCGCTAAGCAGATATGCCAGGAAGCAGGCGGTCGCCACGTAGACAACGAATCCGGAGTGGATGAGCTCCGGTTGGCCCGCGAATAGCTCAATGCCCATGACCGTGCAGGCAAGCGGGGTATTGGTTGCGCCGGCGAATACCGCCACGAATCCAAGGCCGGCAAAGAGATCAACGGGGGCATGTAGAATGCGCGCCATCGTGTTGCCCAAAGCAGCGCCCACGAAGAACAACGGAGTGACTTCACCGCCCTTGAATCCGCTGGAGAGCGTGACGGCGGTAAAGAGAATCTTCCACCACCAACTCCAATAGGTAGCGCCGCCCTCGTGAAACGACGAAAGAATCGTGACTTGGTTCGGGCGATGCGGATCAGCGGTGACGCCCAGGCCCAGATAGTCCGGTGCCACGGCGAATGCGAGCCCGATGACGATGATGCCGCCGAGGGCCGGCCGAAAAATCGGCCATGGAATGGCCCACTTAAAGACCCGTCGCAGGCCGTGAGCTAGTTCCGCAAACACGACGCTGGCCAATCCAAATGCCGCCGCCGCTATGGCGACTTTTCCCAGCAGCAGCCAATCGAGTTGTGGAATACCCTGCACGAGATTCATGTGGACAAAGCTGCCGATGTGATAGCTGGTGTGATGGATTCCCCAGGCCCGAACGATCCAATCCCCGGCTATGCTGGCAATCAGGCATGGCACGATTGCTTGGAAGTCCACCAGCCCAATTGCCAGAACTTCCACGGCGAAGATCGCGCCGGTGAGAGGCGTACCGAAAACAGCGCCAAATCCGGCGGCGACACCACACATAAGTAGCGTCCGGGTGTCGATCTGGGTCAGGCGTATCCATCGTCCCACGGTGCTAGCGATGCTTCCGCCCATTTGCACCGCCGTTCCTTCCCGGCCGGCCGAACCACCGAAGAGATGGGTGACGACTGTGCTAATTAGAACAAGCGGCGCCATCCGGCTTGGCACTCCGCCGCCCGGCTCGTGAATCTGCTCCATGATCAGGTTGTTGCCGCCCTCGACGGATTTGCCGAACAGGTGATAGAGCAATCCGATGCTGATGCCGGCCAAGGGCAATAAGAATAGTAGCCAAGGGATGCCAAGGGGGGTGTCGGTGCTCCAGCGAATCTGAGTCGCCTTGTCGAGCGCCCAAAGAAATCCCGCTACGGAAGAGCCGACGACCGCGCCAGCGGGTGCGCCGATGATCATCCACTTGAGGACGTATTGTCCCAAAGCGATATGTTCTCGCGGATTCCAACGAAACGGCATCGTCGCTCCTTAACGACAAGCGATGTCAAAAACAGACCATTGGCAATTCGGGGATGCTGTACTGCAATAGGAGTGACCGCGCAAAGTCCCACGAATCGCTTCGCAGGAGTTATCAGCGCGGTAAGAGATCAGGTAGGATCAAGAACCGGCGGTTCTGGCGAACTCCATCGCCATCTGAATGTCGAGTCGATGTTATTTGGCGTGGAGGAATTGTCAAGAGTGAGCAAATCTATGCGCACTTCGTGACCGAGCCAGCCAGTTGTCACGAACGAACTCTGGTGGAACTAGACGCCATGGATGAAGCAACGCCGCAACTTGAAGTGCGTTCGCAAACATTAAGGCGTGCCGCAGAATTACTCCGCGCTTTGGGCGCTAATTATTTGGCATTCTCAATCGGGCTGGAAACTCTGCAATCACGTCTGGAAACGGGCCGGTTTCATTTGGCCTTGCTAGGCCAATTCAAGCGCCGAAAGAGTACCTTATTGAATGCATTTCTCGGTGACGCCATTCTGCCGACCGGTGTGATGCCGTTGACGACAATACCAAACCGCGTTCGCTTCTGACGAGCGCGAGTCAAATTCGAAATGGTGAAATCGAAGACTATCGCCGCCAGCAGTTAGCACCGATAGAAGAGCGGCTGGCTGCTGAGCGCGATGAATTGATGAGGCATCCGAGCAGAGATTCAGAAAGAGAAACTCTGGTTGCTCAGATTCGGCAACTTAACGCAGAGGAAGCGGCGGTACACTTGCCGAGGTTATCGAAAGCAAGACCGTGGGGGTTGGTAATCGACGCGTTAGTAAATGGGTTTACTTGCACCTGTGGCGTAATGCTGCTGATCGTGTTGCTTCCCCAGTTGGCTATAGCGGGGTTCACCACGTCGGTCGGAGATGCAGTTCTTTCAACAGCCGTGAACCGCGCTCTCGGAGTGCTACGATGCCTATTCCTTAACAGGCTTCCAACTATCATCCGGGTCATAGGTTTTAGTTCCTCGAGAGTCTGCCATCGTGTCGGGGCCTAAATCCTTCTGGAATACCACGCCATCCTGATTGACAATGAAGGTCATAATCCCGGATGCGCCATATTCGACCGGATAAGCGATCAGCGAAAATCCATCCAACATCTTTCCATTAACCACATAATCCTTTTTGCCCCCCGGCGCCGCAGAACCCTGCCGCGTCAGCACTCGAAAATGATATCCATGATACGGCCCATGTTTTCCCGGTGTTGGCTGATAACCTTCAAGCTTCGCCTCCGCGATCAGGTGCCCGAACGGACTTTCCTGGCCGCCCGGCGGCACTTTCCAGTACAGTCCATCCATTTTTCCCGGCATGCTTATGATTTTCTGAGCGTACGTGGCAACCTGACCGCCATCTCGTGGTTGGCCGTGATATTCACGCTGTGCCTTTACGTAAATGCGACAAATCTGGATGGCTTCCAACTCATTTTTCCCGATTCGCCGCGCCAGCAGCTCGTGTCTACCAGCCTCCGCGTCGAGAAACCACTTGCCCTCGGCGCTCTGGACAATCGGGATCGGATATGCCCAATCATCGGCTCCAACATGTAAAATCGACAGGCCTCCCGGAAGCCGTTCGATACGTCTATGCTCCGCCGCCCTCTTTGCAAATTCGTTGAAAGCGTTCGTATCTTCAACCTTGTCGCCGGAGAGTAAATCTTTCCAACCCGGACCGAGTAATTTGTGAACTTGATGCTCGTCGTGCGCTTGGGCCGCAGCCACCAAAGCATCGGCCACTTGATCATCAGTATCAAAGCACAGTTGGCCCGACTCTGGCTCACCGAGGGTCTGAGAAGTCGACTGAATCGATGCCGCGTCCTTGTTTGAATGACTCGCGCAGCTGATAGCGGAAAGCACGAGTAGTGTAGCAATGAGGAATCGCCCGGCAGTCAACTCATTAATTCGCAATAGTTTCGTTTTCATCGGCCTGTCCTCACAATTGGTACATGAATCTATTTGATGCAAAAGATTGTTCTTTGGTCAGTGTCACCGGTGTCCACCGCCTCCTCCGTGTCCACCGCCTCCATGCATCCCTCCAGCAGCGTGGCCGCCACTCAGGGATGCAAATCCTCTTTCAGATTCGCCGTGACCGCCTTCAGCATGGAATGCGTTGAAGTGGTGGTAGTCGTCGTGTCTCCAGCCGCCACCGTCGTAACCGTAATACTGGTCGTAGTAATCATATCCTCCATCCCAGTACGGGCCTTCGTCATATCCAACACCGACGCCCACGTCGCCGCAGCCCGACAGGGCACACATCAGGATCAGTGAAATCAGGAACGCCGAAAGTCTGCTTCGCATTCGCCGCAGCATGGTTAATCTCCTGGCCACGGCCGTCGATTCGTCGCCGCAGAAGGTCGAGTCTCCCTGAAAGCTAACGCTAAGCATCAGATAATGTGAACGGCATTTCCAACCAGAAAACTCGGAAAAGCTGCTCATCGCTTGATGAGCGAAGCAGAGCAACCTGGGCCATAAATGTTAAGCAATTGTGAACGCAAGATTTTCTGCCGCTATGCACTTGCCAGACGGGCGTATTATGACAACGCAGAAAGAAGCGTTCGTAGTTTAATTGCTGAGAAACTTCTCCTCAGGTAGACAGACCTCTTTTTTGTGGGAGGCGAACGTGCAAATCGACGATGTCCGCCCGTTTTCCGAGGACGTGTTGGAGCTTGCCACGCTTATCGAGCGAGATTTGATAGATAGTGCGCACCTAGATGCCTACATGGAGTATTTGCTGAACGTTCACCTCATCGAATTGTCCGCCAGTTGTAGGATTGCGGCGAAGGATATTGCCAGTCAGCCGGTTCCCTTCTCGCCCAGTGAAATTGGCTGCTGGTTGCGGCTATGGGTAGCAGCCCTTGAAGTCGGCTACGGGATCGAGCGTTCGGATCGCCACGATATTTTATCTGCTGAGCCTCAAACGAATCAATTCGAAATTGGTCGCTACGCAGATGTAGATCAAGGTTCAGCCTGGTTGTCGGAGCTTCTCGGGACGATTTTCTGGTTCTTGTTGACTGCTATCCTTCTTGCGGAGTGGAAATTAGCCGTCATCACAGGGCTGCATTATCTAGTCGTATTTACCGTTGTCTGTTTCTCGTCGATCGGGTTGCTTAGCGCGTCGGAGATTCTTCGGCACGTGAGAAATCGCCGGCGGGTAGCCCACGGCACAGAATCGCGTTCAAGGATTTTCTGGGAATGATCGCCAAGAGGTGATTCTATGATATTCAACGAATGCGCGGCACAGCCCACAGATGGATTGCCATTCGCGGGCGAGTTCGAGGTGAGAAGCTATCAATCACGAGACCGTGAAGAAGTCTTGCGACTTTATCTCGATGGGCTGTTGGCCGGATCGGTTGACCCGACGGATTCTGCTTCGGACGTTCGAAACGTATCGGATTGGTACTTTCAGCGCGACCAAGATCACTTCTGGGTGGCAGAGGCCCATGAGAGAATTATTGGCACAGTTGGGGTGTTCGAGGATCAAGCACGGGTCGCACATCTTAGACGTCTTCGTGTTGATCGCACATGTCAATCGAAGGATGATGTCGCTCGGGCTCTCATTGCCACCGCAATACGCCATGCAAGGTTATATGGGTGTCTCAAGCTTATTCTTCATACGTCTCTCGATGAGTCCGAGGCCATGAAGTTAGTCGAATCGCTCGGTCTACAATTGTCGCGGATTCGAGAAGGCTGTGGACGCCATTTGATTGAATTCTATGACAATCTATATGCTCGTGATAATACGTTGGACGTTAGCGGGATAGGCTCGAAAATAGATGAAATTCAGCCAAGGATGTGAACCCCGCCCCGGGCGAGCCAACCGAACCTACAGAGGATCGATTGGTTGCTTTGAAATTCCTTCCGCCAGAAATCGGACAGGAATACAGCGTCGCCGAGAAATTCGTACGCGAAGCCCATGCACTGCCACTCTGACGCCAGTGGCCTCCTCTATTGAATATTTCTGAAAAGTCGTCGCCATTAGCGCTCGGGACGGGTAAAATTTGGATGACGGCAGAGGTTTGACAAAACCAATTCCCGGCAGTTGATGGAAGAATTTCGGATGACTAACTAAGGGGTATCTCAGCCCGCCGCCGGGAGATCCGTTAAGGAGTGTGCCGACGCTACTGAACACCACCGGTGTTCGGCGGCGTCGGCTTTTCTAATGCCAACGGCCCCGAATAAATCTCAACCCGAACCTCCGCTTTCCAAATCAGCCAGCACCAAGCCGCCCGGCATCGCCTCAGCTTCGGTTTCCGACACGCTCGCTACGCTACATGTGAACCCTGACGTGGGGCTGACGCGCGCGGAGGTAGATGCCCGCCAGAAGGAGAACGGCTACAACGAAGTGGCCGAAGTAAAAGGGCACCCGGTCCTCAAATTCCTCGGAAAGTTCTGGGGAATCTCGGCCTGGATGCTCGAACTGATCATGGTTCTGTCAGCAGTCCTCCGGAAATACCCGGACCTCGCGGTAGTTGGCGGTCTGCTGATTATCAACGCCGTGTTGAGCTTTATGCAGGAGCATCGGGCCGCCGGCGTCGTTGAAGCGCTGCGGCGGCGGTTACAGGTCAGTGCTCGCGTGCGGCGCGATTCGAGCTGGCAGGTCATTTCAGCCCGAGAGCTGGTTCCCGGCGACATTGTTCGCGTCCGACCTGGCGACATCATCCCGGCGGACGTGAAACTTCTTACCGGAACCTTGACTGTGGACCAATCGGCGCTTACCGGCGAATCCAAGGACGCAGACAAGGCAGCCGGCGGTGTGCTCTCGTCGGGCTCCGTCGTGCGACGCGGCGAAGGCAACGGCGTGGTCATGCTGACCGGGGGCAAGACCTACTTTGGCCGCACGACAGAACTGGTGCAGGAGGCGCGACCGAAACTTCACATCGAAGCGGTCGTGGCCAAAGTCGTCCGCTGGCTCTTCGTCATCGTCGGCGCGTTGCTGGCAGTCGTGATCGTGCTTTCTCTGATCCGTGGCATGCCGCTATTGGAGATGATTCCACTTGTGCTCGTTCTCCTGATGAGCGCAGTGCCAGTCGCGCTCCCTGTCATGTTCACGGTGAGCATGGCCCTCGGGTCGAAGGAACTGGCGAAGCGCGGCGTGCTGGTCACACGCCTCAGCGCCGCAGAGGATGCCGCGACGATGAACGTGCTCTGCGTGGACAAGACAGGCACGATAACTATGAATCAGTTGGCCATCACCGGCGTAATCCCGCTGGAGCATGCGACGGAAGATGACGTGCTGTTCGCCGGCGCGTTGGCATCGCAGGAAGCGAATCAGGACCCCATTGACCTTGCATTTCTGGCTGCGGCAAAAGATCGGCGCGTCTTTGATAATCTACCCAAGGTGATGCCCGTCTCTTTCGCTCCATTCGATGCTAAAAACCGGCGGACGGAAGCCGTGGTTGAGCAGAACGGACTGCGGTTGCGCGTGATGAAAGGTGCCATGCGTACCGTCGCTGAGGCCTGTGGACTCCAGGTCCCAGCGATCGAGACGTTGGAGGCGAGGGTCAGCGAAGCAGCGCTGAAGGGATATCGGACACTCGCCGTAGCGCGCGGCCCCGAGACCGGCGCACCCGCATTGCTCGGATTGGTATCGCTCTATGATCCACCCCGGCCAGATGCCAAGCAACTGATCGCCGAGCTCATGAACTTGGGTGTCCCGGTAAAGATGCTCACCGGCGACGCCCTGCCAGTAGCGCGTGAGATCGGCCAGGGAGTTGGGTTACCCAACATTCGGCGCGTGGCGGACTTAAAGGCAGCGAGCGCACTGACTGGCAATGAGGCGGTGGACTTGTTGGCGGGCGCTGACGGTTTTGCCGAGGTGTATCCGGAAGACAAGTACATTGTCGTGCAGCACCTTCAGGCCGCAGGGCATGTGACCGGTATGACTGGTGATGGCGTCAACGATGCGCCCGCCCTCCGCCAGGCCGAAGTGGGAATCGCCGTTAGCACGGCGACCGACGTGGCTAAGGGCGCTGCGAGCGTTGTACTGACCGAACCGGGGTTGATCAATATCGTGGCGTTAGTCGAACAGGGGCGGACCATCTACCAGCGCATCCTGACATGGGTGATCAACAAAATCAGCCGCACAATTCTAAAGGCAGCTTTCGTGGCCATCGCTTTCGTGATAACGGGTAAATTCGCCGTTTCCGCCTTCGCGATGCTACTGCTGACCTTCATGACCGATTTTGCGAAGATATCCCTCGCCACCGACAATGTTCGTCCATCTACGAAGCCGGAAACATGGAACATCGGAGGCTTCATAACCGTTTCCGTGGTACTGGGCGTCGCGATGGTTGCCGAAACGCTCCTCCTACTGTGGATTGGCTGGTCGCATTTCGGGTTGGCAACCGACAACAACGCCCTCTACACCTTCAGTTTTCTGATGCTGCTCTATTTTGCCGTATTCTCGGTAGTATCCGCGCGGGAACGTAGCTGGTTCTGGGCGACACTGCCGAGCAAAACCTTCCTGTCAGCTTTGGCGGCGGATGCAGTCACGGGCACCCTCCTCACGTATGTGGGTCTGCCGGGACTCAGGCCGTTGCCGTGGTGGCAGACGCTCGCGGTATTTGTTTATGCAATGATTTCGTGCCTGATTGTGAACGACGCCATGAAGGTCGCGATGATCAAATGGCGCGTGATTAACGTCGTGGTCAAAAAAACCGGCTGATATAACGCCGCAGATCGCAAAACGAGCCTATGAACTCTACGAACAGCGAGGCCACCAGGACGGCCGAGCAGTTCAAGATTGGAAACAGGCGGAACGTGAGACTCGGAAAGGGGAAGCTCACAAGTGAGCAGTCACAAACAACGCGCCGGGCATTACCGCAGGGAATGAAGATGAAAATCAACTCAAAAGATTTCCGCGTGCAGCCTGGGAAAAAGGTAATGCTCACCAAGTGGCCGACGATCGTGAAGCCCTTTTGTAAGTCCAAGAAGCGGTATCAAAAGCTCCTGGGAGAACACATTGAAGAATTGAGTTCGCTCCAGCAACTTCACTATGCGTCTAATGGCCATGCTTTACTGCTGATCTTTCAGGGAATAGATGCTGCCGGCAAGGACGGTGCCATCCGGCATGTCATGTCCGGCGTCAATCCCCAGGGCTGTGAGGTTTTCAGTTTCAAACAGCCCAGTGCCGAGGAACTGGAGCACGATTTTCTCTGGCGCACGACGTGCCGGCTTCCCGAACGTGGCCGGATAGGCATTTTTAATCGCTCGTACTACGAAGAAGTTCTGGTCGTGCGGGTGCATCCGGAGATTCTGCTCAGCCAGGGGCTTACCGAGGAATTGCGCAACGATAAAGACTTCTGGAAGGATCGCTATCGCTCCATCGTGGATTTGGAAGAGCATCTCTACCGTAACGGAACGCGGATAGTCAAAGTCTTCCTCCACCTGTCCAAAAACGAACAGCGAAAACGAGTCCTTGAGCGCATTGAAGAGCCGGACAAGAACTGGAAATTCAGCCTCGCTGACGTTCACGAGAGGAGATATTGGAAAGCTTACGTCGAGGTTTTTGAGGAATGCCTGAACGCGACCAGCACCCGTCACGCGCCATGGTACATCGTTCCCGCCGATGACAAGGATGATGCCCGGCTGATCGTTTCTCAATTTGTCCTAGATGCGCTTACTGAGTTTAAAATGGCAAATCCCAAGACGACCACAAAACGTCGGCGGGAATTGAAGTATATCCGTAAGGTCCTGTCGTAAAGCTCTTCAAGCCAAATATTTGATTCCATCGCAGAAATCTGGCAAAGAGCAACCTGCGGTTTCAGCAATGGATCCTAGACACGTATTTGCGCCCCTATGACCAGGATTGGATTAGCTATCAGAATGAAATAGCATTGCGCCATACAAGCCTGAAGAAGAACCAGTTGGATGGGGTTCAATCGACACCGTATGTGCCGCTGCGCGACATCGCGGCGTTTATCGCGGTCATGAATGAGACGATCAAGCCATATCTTGCCCCCAAGGGGAGTTCCGCGGAAGACGTGGAAAACATGCATCGGGCATGGTGCAAATCCATACAACTGCAGATCGCGCTCTGGAACCGGCGATACAGGGATACCCGGCAGCAACGCAAAGAGTGGTGATCCGGCCGCAGAACACTTTTCCGATTTCCGGGCGAAGGCGATATAAGAGGATTGAACGTCGGCCGCTGCGTCCCAAGGTGACCTCTATGAACGCAGAGAATTACAAAAATGTAATCGTCGGAAGCGGCGAAGGCGGCAAGTTTCTGGCATGGCATTTAGCCGAATCGGGGGAACAGATAGCGGTTATCGAGCGTCGCTGGATCGGCGGGTCATGTCCGAATGTGAATTGCCTTCCGAGCAAGAACGAAATCTGGAGTGCCAAGGTCGCGGATCTGGTGCATCACGCCAATCGGTATGGAACGCTCGCCGGTTCGACGTCGATTGACATGGCGGTCGTTCGACAACGAAAGCGCAAGATGGTGGACGGTTTGATCGCCATCCATCTGGACCGTTACAAGGCCACCGGTGCTGAACTGATCATGGGAGAAGCAAAATTTGTCGAGCCGGGGACGGTGGAAGTGAAACTCAACGGTGGCGGTGTGCGAATCCTCAGGGGTCAGCGGATTTTCCTGAACCTCGGTACGCACGCGGCGATTCCGTCGGTGCCCGGCCTGGCAGAATCGCAGCCATTGACGCATATCGAGGCTCTCGAACTCGATCGGCTTCCGGAGCATATCGTCGTGATCGGCGGCGGATACGTCGGGCTGGAGTTTGCGCAGGCTTATCGTCGTTTCGGAAGTCGAGTGACAGTCATCCAGCACGGGCCGCAACTGCTGGCAAATCTGGATGCGGACGTTGCGGCGGAGATCGTGCGAATATTGAGCACTGATGGAGTCGAAGTTGTCACCCAAAGCGACATCATGCGCGTGCAGGGACGATCGGGAACCGGCGTGACGCTGGTGGTGCGGATGCCCGAGGGCGAGAAAACGGTCCAGGCCAGCGACATTCTCGTAGCGACGGGACGCGTGCCTAACACAGCGGGAATTGGGTTGGAGGTGGCCGGTGTAGCGATGGACTCGCGCGGCTATGTGAAAGTGAATGATCGTCTGGAGACGACGGGCCCAAACGTCTGGGCGATCGGTGAGTGCGCCGGCAGCCCACAATTCACGCATGCCTCATTCGATGATTTTCGCGTTATCCGTGACAACCTCGCCGGCGGAAAACGCACGACGCGGAATCGCATTATTCCCTCGTGTCTGTTCACCGATCCACAGGTGGCGCAAGTGGGGCTTACGGAAGCCGAAGCGAGCCACCGTCGCATCGCTGTTCGTGTAGTGAAACTGCCAATGGCCGCCGTCCTGCGAACGCGAACGATTGACGAGAGCGAGGGATTTATGAAGGCTCTGGTCGGAGTGGCGGATGACCGGATTCTCGGTTTCACGATGATTGGACCCGAGGCGGGCGAGGTCATGGCGGTGGTGCAGATGGCAATGCTGGCCGGTTTTCCGTTCACTGTTGTGCGCGATGCGATCCTCACGCATCCGACGATGGCAGAAGGACTCAACGTGCTTTTTTCCAAAATTCGGCCCGTTGCCGGAGCATGAATCATGTCGGATGATTCCAAGGAATCGACAGTTGATCGGCCATCGCGTGGGACGGCCAGATTAACCGTCAGATATGCTTTGGTTTTCGTAATAGTTGCGGTCGTTTTGGGACTGTTTGGATATGCCGGCGGTTGGTTGACGCCGAGCGCGCTTACTCCGTTACGAATGATCGACGCTTTTGAGCAGGTCAATGGACCCCATCCGGGCTTTCGCCGCAATCATGCCAAGGGCGTTTGCTTCACCGGTTATTTCGACAGCAATGGCAACGGAGTCGAACTTTCGAAGGCATCGGTATTCATAGCTGGGCACGTGCCGGTGCTTGGACGATTTGCATTGGCGGGAGGACAGCCATATCAAGCCGACGCGCCGCACATGGTGCGAAGCATGGCGATCCTTTTCAGGCTTCGGTCAGGCGAGGAATGGCGAACTGGAATGAACAACATACCGGTCTTCGCTGTCAACACTCCGCAGGCCTTTTATGAACAATTGCTGGCGTCCGTGCCGGACCCTACGACGGGCAAGCCTGATCCGCAGAAAATCAGGGACTTCCTGGCCAAGAATCCTGCATCTGCCAAGGCAATTGAACTTATCCGAAGCGCTCCGGTTTCCTCTGGTTTTGATGACAGCACCTTCAACAGCCTAGACACATTTCGTTTCATCAATGCGGACGGTAAAACCACATTCGTCCGATGGTCGATGACACCACTCCGACCGTTCGAGCCAGCCGGCACCGCACAGCCAGCGCGCACAAATCCAAATTATTTATTCGATGAATTGATTGAGAGCGTGCGCCAGGGACCGTTGCGATGGTATCTGATGATCACGGTCGGCCAACCGGGTGATCCGACGAATGATCCAACGCTACCCTGGCCGCCAGACCGTCAGCAGGTCAACGTCGGCACGCTCACGATCGACCATATCGACAGTGAGGATATCAGCCTCGCCCGCGATATTAATTTCGACCCGCTGGTCCTGCCGAATGGAATTGCGTCGTCGGATGATCCGCTGCTCAGCGCGCGGTCCGCAGCCTATGCTCAGTCTTTCACGAGACGCGAGGGAGAGAAGAAGGATCACAGCGCGGTTTCGACTGGGGAAGCGAGCAAATAATGCAAGCCAGGGAAAATCAACCACGGTTTTCGATCTCAATGCGAATTTTGCATTGGCTGATGGCCGCGATGGTCCTGAGCATGTTGCTTATCGGCATGGCAATGGTGGCGTCGCTGGCAAACTATCATCGGCTTATATCTATCCATCGACCGCTGGGGATTATGGTCTTGGTCGTGGTGGTCATCCGATTTGTGAATCGGAAACTGAGCATTCTACCACCGTTTCCACCCACGATGTCAGGGTGGGAAAGGCGAGTGGCCCATGCTTCCGAGATGCTGATGTATTGCCTGCTGTTCGTTCTTCCGTTGGTCGGATGGGGAATGTTGTCGGCGGGCAGCTATCCAATTGTCATGTATGGCCCGCTGCATATGCCTCCGATTCTGCCGGCAAACCCGGCGCTTTATTCGCTCTTGCGCAGGACGCACACAATCCTTGCGTTTTTGCTGTTCGGCGTTTTTCTCGCTCATTTAACCGCGGTGTTGCTCCATACACTGGTGGTGCGTGATCGCCTTCTGACGCGGATGTCCCTGTGGGATTTGCCCTCCAGAAAAAACAATCCTCCCCAAGAGAGCGAATCCGGCTAAAGACCATTTGTGTGTTCTGACAAAT
>Ga0302225_10001305_pt1 | contig 16091 bp, 9 predicted proteins | sample II_Palsa_E3_2_FD_193515 | JGI IMG/M metagenome (GOLD analysis project Ga0302225, IMG submission 193515) | Peat permafrost microbial communities from Stordalen Mire near Abisko, Sweden - II_Palsa_E3_2 | ecosystem: Environmental > Terrestrial > Soil > Palsa > Peat permafrost | place: Sweden...
ACTTCTCCACGATCTTGAGCCGCTCCCCGCGCCTCGTGTACCGCTTCGCTACCACCAGCTGGCAATCCTCGCTCTTGTCCATCCGCACAGCGTATCCGCTGAGCGCGCTATCGCCTAGGCTGTGCTCCGGTTACCGCTTACACTGTAGCTGGACACCCAGTTGCCTGGTGGTGTTCGCAACCAGTTGATCCTTCGCTTGAACCCTAAATAATGAATCTTGGGGTCGCGGGCTCGAGTCCCGTTGGCCGCCCCATTTTTGAGATCCCTTCGGAGAAAATGGGATTTTTTTGCTCCTCTTAACTCTGCATAGAAGTCTCCGTCTGTCTTGTGGGGTCATTGTCTTCGCCCAAGATGATGCTTAAGTCGCTCACTTTTAGATGAAAGCCATCATCATCGGCGGAGGAATCGGCGGTCTTTCCGCGGCCATCGCGCTTGAACGTGTGGGGGTCACGACGTTGGTATTTGAGCAGGCCGATCGGCTGCGCGAGGTCGGGTTGGGCGTGACTCTCTGGGTCAACGCCGTCAGGGCCCTGGAGAAAATGGGGGCGGACGGCGGCTTGCTCGCATGCGGTTCCGCTGAGGCGCGGTTTGAGGTGCGCAGTTGGCGCGGGGAATTGCTCTCGGTGACGCCCTTCGCAGAGCTCAAGAGGAGACTGGGAGCAACGGTGAATATTTGCGTCCATCGCGGGGAGCTTCTGGAGCAACTCGCCGGGTTAGTTGACCCCCAGAGAATCCACTGCGGTGCCAGATGCGTTGGCTTCGATCAGGACGACGCCGGGGTCAAGGTCCGCTTCGCCGATGGCAGGGAGGAGCGTGGAGACCTCGTTGTGGGCGCGGACGGGCTCCATTCTGTCGTTCGGGCGCTCCTTCATGGCGAATCGAAGCCGCGTTACGCAGGTTACACCTGCTGGCGGGGCCTTGCCCGATTCGCGCACAAGGCGCTGCCCACGGATCTGGCATTTGAGGTTTGGGGCCCGGGAAAGCGGTTTTCGATCCATCACTGCGGCCACGGTCGGATTTTCTGGTATGGCACAAAAAACACCCTGGAGGGGACGGCCGACGCTCCCGACGGCCGCAAGGCCGAAGCACTGCAATGCTTTCGGAACTGGATGTCTCCGATCCCAGAGGTGATCGAGGCCACCGAGGAGGGCATCCTACGCAACGACATCGTCGACCGAAGGCCGATCAATTCCTGGGGCCGGGGCCGCGTGACATTGCTGGGAGACGCGGCTCACCCGACCACGCCCAACCTCGGCCAAGGCGCCTGCCAGGCGATTGAGGATGCCGTCGAATTGGCCCATTACCTTGGCCAGGGAGGCGAGGTGCCCGCCCTCCTGCGTAGGTACGAATCCGGGCGCATTCCAAGGACAACCTCCATTACAAAACAGTCGCTGCGCTTGGGTATCTTGGGTCAGTTGGAAAACCCTTTGGCTTGCACGCTGAGGGACGCCATCATCCGAATCATCCCTCCCGCGATATCCTTGAGGTTTATGGAAAGCATCCTACGCCACGAGGTGCCGGACATTTAGTGAATCGCCCTGAGCTCCGGAAATTCGAAATTGACACAGGACCCAATGCCTTTGACCTGAGCTCAACCATGAGACGCTCCCTCCTCGCCGTTCCGCTGATCTTGGCTCTGTCGCTCACGTGTTTCGGCCAGGCGAGCGGCAGCCCTCAGGCAGCCGCGGCGAGCACCAAGGTTGAAGATGGGATCAGCAGGGTGCTGTCTGATTTCGAGGCAGCTTGGAACGTGCATGACCCCAAGGCTTTCTCGATGGCTTTTGCCGAGGACGCCGACTTCACGAACGTGCGCGGGAAGGGCGCCACGGGCAGGGCTGCGGTCGAAAAATTCCACACGGAGCCTTTCGCCACATATTTCAGCCACTCCCGCCTGAAAATCAATGAGACCAAGATCAGGTTCATAAAGCCGGACGTGGCAGCGGTCGACGCGCGATGGGAAATGACCGGCGCGGTGGGCCCGGATGGAAAAGAGATCCCCCTGAGACTGGGACTGTTGAATTTTGTCATGACGGAAGCCAACGGCGCGTGGTTCATAACTGTCATGCATAACATGGATCTGCCCGTCCCGCAGTAGCGCGGACGATGGCGCTGCAGATCGCGAACCGGCGACCCATGGCGCGCACCTCAAAACGCGCCGCGACCTTCGCCAAATCGGTTATCCGCGAGATGACGCCGGTGGCGCAAAGCCATGCCGCGATCAATATCTCCCAGGGACTCCCCGACTCTAGCCGCCGCCAGAGCTGATCCATGCCGGTAAGGATGCGATCGGCGCCAGGCGCCACTAGTACGCCATCGCGTAGGGGGACGCCCTCAAATTTCCGTTTTCAGTCTCGCATTCCCAGACGCCCTTATGCGCTCTTCGGCGTACCTCTGCGCAACAGAATAGCTTTTTTGCAACGAGTAGGATTTGTTGTACCTGCCGGAGCAGCAGGTTCTCACCTAACTGCGCGTTTTCGCTTTGGAGTCCCGTTGGCCACCCCATTCTGACTTCGGGAGTCGGGAGACGGCTCGTAAAAGGATAATCGGGATTCAACTCCGGCCTGGCGCTATGATCGGGACCGGAGTTCCATCGGCTCGCCGGTAAATTGTGAAATCCCGTACATCAAGAGTCACTAGCCTAGCCTTTGGATACAGTTCAGAGAGCGCCACAAGTGTGGCGTCCCAAAGATCCATCTCAGCATAGTCTGCCAATAACCGACCAATCCGCGCTGCTCGTCGTTGAACAACGGTTCCAATACCAAAGCGCCTGCGTCAATCATCCTGAGAATCGCGGACAACGCAGGCCGGTGGTTGCGCAGATGATAGCACGCTTCGGCTACAGCGGTCTCGGTGGTTCGCAGGGCCCCGGGAATCGCAGCAAGAGTCTTTCTGCTCCATTCGTGCCACTGGTCGTCCGCGTCAAGTAGCCCAACAAGTGGGCCAGCGTCCAGGAGGTGGCTAGGCGCCGAAACCTTCACGCTGGGAAAGGTCGCTACGGCCCGATTTTACTATTCCAGCGAACCTATCAGCCCAGGTCCCGAACGAAGCGGTTTCGCGCTCCACCGATTGTTCGGCTGCGGCACGAAGGAACTTGGAAACAGGAACACCTTGTTTCTTCGACGCGGCGCGAATGCGTTTTACGACTGAACTGGGTGCATGAAATGATACGGTAGGCATATCTTTAGGTTTCTATAGATCTCCATTTTGTCAACTGAAACGAGTGCCATACTCCTCATTCGCGCGAAACAAACTCCCCCTCTTGGTGCCACTATTCGCGCCACATCGTGCCACATTGCTTCCCTCTGGTCCCTCTTTACGAAACCACGAGGGCCTCGCGTAAGTCATTGATTCATAGCTGGAGCACAATTTTGTGAATCTTGGGGTCGCGGGTTCGAGTCCCGTTGGCCGCCCCATTTTTTAACGTGGTCAGTGCCCGGGCGCCCAGTTGCCAAGGAAACCTTCTATCTTGGTCGGAACGAATGCCTCTCCGTTGCCCAGCTGCGGGGCGGTCTTTGCAGCCAGCTGCTTTCCCTCCCGATCGAGGATAACCAGCAAGGGCACGCCCTTGTTACCGGGATCTCCATATTTCCGGTTCAGGTTGGAATTGCGGTTCTTGCCGCCGTCGATGTTTACATCGACCATGACGACGATGTAGTTCTCGTTGATGATCTTAGCAGCCTTTGGGTCGTCCTCAAGGATGGCATAGAGTTTCCGGCACCAAGGGCACCAGTTGGCTCCGAAGTCGAGGAGCACCCGGCGGTGCTCGACTGATGCCTTCTGGAGAGCCACAGTCAATTGGGCCTCGCCATCTGCATGTACGTCGTAGATATCAGCTCCCATCTGGGGATATTCCGGGCCGGCGCGGGTCGCCGTGGCTGCACCAAGGGAAACCGCGGCGGCGAGAAAGATTGATCGAAGGGAGCCAAGGCTCATGGGAGTTTGGGTTGGCCCAGAAACAGGGTTTTGACGTCCGAAAAGGGGCTCCGGCCGCCCCATATGATCGCGATGTGAGCCGGTCTGGGGACGTTACGGGCGGGCCGGGAAGGATTTCAGCGATTTCCCATCGGCTAAAACCGCTTATCGAGACTGAGGATCCATTCGTAGTTCGCGAAGAACGCGTCGCCGTGCTGGTATTTGCCGGTGAGAATGGAGTCTTCCTTGTCGGCCAGACTCTGGGTGCGGTTATGGTACTGCGACGCGGGCATGTAGAAGCGCACTGTCCAAGTCTGGTGCGTCCAGATGATGCCGGACTCGCAGGCGATAGTGTAGCCAGGGCGACGGAAGCCCTCGGTGCCGCCGATGAGGTTGTAGACCGGAACGCCTTCCATGCGCTCGGCGAGGCTCAGTGAAATCCCGTACTTGGGGAGAACCGCCCATTCCGCGCCGATACGGTAGAGGTAGCTATCTGGGATGCCGGTGAGGGCCTCGTAGGGGTTGGACCGGTAGGTCGGAACCCCGTTCGTGCCCGCATCCGGGTACGCCGTGTAGCTGGCGCTGACGAAGCCCGTGACCGCGGGGACGACGATCTCGTGGTAGGCGTAGAGGTCCATGATCACCCCCCACCCGCCTGTTCCCAGCTGGATGGACTGATCCACCGGCTCGATCTTGGCCGTGTAGGTGTTGGTAGTCTTGTTGTATGTCAGGAACGTTCCCATCGTATCGTCAGACCCGGTCGGCATGACCAACCCGAGTCCGATCGAGATGTTGCCTTTCGGATGGTTTTTAGGGTCGAAGACGAGGAAGTGGCCTTCCAGCTGGATGTCGCCGATGCCCGCGGTATCCGTGTGGTAGCGGAGTCCGTTGGTCTCCTGGGACCGGTCCTCGACCGAAAAGGGGACCGTAAGGGAGACACTCCAGCGGGGGTCGAGGTTGTAGGTCAGGCCGCTGTCCGTGAAGTTAGATTTGTTGAACACGCCCGTCCCGATCCGGGCGTTCTCGGTCGTGCCGATGAAGTCGTGGATCGAGTTGAAGTTGCGGTAGTCGAAGGAAAGGTCCCACTTGTATTCGGCGTCGCTGGCGGCGTCGACGGCATCGGCGGTGGGAATTCCGGACCCGTGGATGGGAACGCATCCCTGGCCGTTGACATGCTTGGGTCCGCCAAGCGCGAGCAATCCTATAGTGAGGCAGCAAACGATCCGGCGAAGGTGGGCCGGGACCACTGGGGTATCAGGTGTAGTCATACGGTCGTGAGGCCAGCAAACCCGGTCGCGCTTGAAAACGACCGAGGGGCAAAGTGCCCGAACTACGTTGTGAAACGTCTGTTTGGTGGGGCGAGACTGGCATCGACCATGCTCGGAATTGGCGCCCGCAAGGAAAGGCTGCCTTTGGATCTCAAGTACCGGTCAGGCTCATCGAAAGCCCCCGTACGCAGCAGGGGTGGGCTTTGAGCGGGTCGCGGGTTCGAGTCCCGTTGGCCGCCCCAATTTATCGTAAAGTACTCCTCCGCGAAGAACCTCAATTTGTTTAAGGGCGTGTTCCCTGGAATCTGCGTGTGCCACCTCCATGCCAGGTTTGGCAGAAATTGAGCCTCCCGCTGGCAGGGTCGGGCAATTGAGCCATGAAGCGGTAATGAATACGGGGCGGAATACATTCGGACGCGGGTAATCCGGCGTCCCCACATCTCGGCCGACTGACCAGGGCAGAATTCATCAATTTACACTTGAGTACCGCATTGCTACGATGCAGCATTGCTGCATGGCAACCACAATTCCACTTAGCAAACGTGGCTCTCTTACGCTGCCCCCTGCGCTCCGTCGCAAATTAGGCCTCGATAAGCTTAGCAATCCCATGGTTCTTGTTGAGGAATGCGAGGGGGGTCTTTTCTTGCAGCCGGCCGTCGCGATGCCCATGCGAGACATTCCCAAGGCTACAATTGACCGATGGATCGCCCGTGACGAAGCGGACATGGCTACCTTTCGAGCTACTCCTCGCAAAGTTAAGCGGTGAGGCTTTTCCTTGATACCAGCGTTCTCCTGGCTGCATCGGGAACTGGGCAAGGAGCTTCGCGGTTCTTGATTCACCAGGCCAACGCGCAGAATTGGGCATTGGTTTCTTCTGATTACTGCGCCGAGGAAGCACGGCGGAATTTGGCAAAGGTTGGACGTTCAGCCGCGGAAGCCTGGAGTTCAATCGTCTCACCCGCCGTTGAGTTTACCGCCGTGCGCGTCGCGCTCGACAGGCCCTTAGTTTTTCCAAAGGCGAAAGATCGGCCGGTCGTAATCTCGGCGCTTGCAGCCCAATGCGAATGGCTGTTGAAGCTAGATGCGAAGGATTTTCAATGGAATCTCGGTCACCAAATTTATGGGATGGCGATCTCAACGCCCGGCAAGTTTTTGTTGTCTCAGAGGGGGCTCGGAGTCCTCTGATTAAAGCCCCATTTCTTGCCACATTGCGTCCCTCTGCGCCTTCTGTACGACAATAGGCGTGTATCGCCTAAGGCGTTGATTCATCGCTAGAGCACAATCTTGTGAATCTTGGGGTCGCGGGTTCGAGTCCCGTTGGCCGCCCCATTTTAGCTTCGCGGGCAATCGAAGGGCTGCATCAACGCCGGCTTGGTGCTATGATCGGGACCGGGGTTCCATCGCTTCGCCGGTAGATGGTAAAATCCCGAACATCGACAGTTACTAGCCTAGCCCTGGGAAACAGTTCAGAGAGCACCACAAGTGTGGCGTCCCCAAGATCCATCTCAGCATAATCTGCCAACAACCGGCCAATCCGTGCTGGCAGCCGCTGGACAAGCGGTTCCAACACCAAAGCACCTGCGTCAATCATCTTTAGAATCGCGGACAACGCAAGCCGGTGGTTGCGCAGATGATAGCACGCTTCGGCTACCGCGGTCTCGGTGGTTCGCAGGGCCCCGGGAATCGCGGCAAGAGTCTTTCTGCTCCATTCGTGCCACTGGTCGTCGGCGTCGAGTAGCCCAACAAGCGGGCCGGCATCCAGAAGGTGGCTAGGCGCCGAAACCTTCACGCTGGGAAAGGTCGCTGCGGCCCGACTTCACTACGCCCGCGAACCTATCCGCCCACTTCCCAAAAGAAGCAGACTCGCGCTCCACCGATTGTTCGGCTGCTGCTCGAAGGAACTTAGAAACAGGAACGCCTTGTTTCTTCGAAGCGGCGCGAATGCGTTTTACGACTGAACTTGGTGCATGAAAAGATACTGTAGGCATATCTTTAGGTTTCTATAGGTTTCCATTTTGTCAACTGGAACCATTGCCATATTCCTCATTCGCGGGAATCTAGGCCTCGTCTTGGTGCTTCTTAACATGCCACATCGTGACACATTGCGTCCCTCTGAGCCCTCCGTACGAAAATACTGGAGCATCGCGTAAGTCATTGATTCATCGCAGGAGCACAATTTTGTGAATCTTGGGGTCGCGGGTTCGAGTCCCGTTGGCCGCCCCATTTTAGGCTCACGCGACGACTGTGGCGATCGAGTCTCTAGCCTCTCCGACTTCATCGCTGAATGGAACCGCCTGGGTAGGATTTAGACCTTTCCCGGGAACGGGGCCGCTCCTACGAGATGAACAATCAGATGGCTACCTAGGTCAAGAGTCCCGCTCCGTCGGGAATTGGAAAGTAATTTCGTGAAGATTAATCCCATGTCCTCTCAAGAACTGGTCAGCATGTTCGGTCGCAGGTCACCTTCCGCGAAGCCTCTGCCTTGGTTGACAGTCACCCAGCGCACGACCAGAAGCCTTCCAATTTCCACATGCGCCGCTCCATCGTTTGTTTACTGTCGTTTCTCCCTATCGTAGCGTCGGCGCAACCCCACATCGTTCTACCCGTTGCCCCGGTCCGACCTGTATCAGACGTTTACTTTGGAACGACTGTTGTCGATCCCTATCGCTGGATGGAGAACGGTTCGGACGAGCTTCTCGCCTACATGAAGGAAGAGAATGCCGTGACTCTCCAGACCCTGCAGCCGTTCGCTGCGCAGGACGCTCAGCTTCTCTCAGAACTCACCGCACTTTCCGACACGGTTTCCTCGGTTGGCAGCACGGCGCGAATCCTTGACCAGTACTTCTACCTCGAGTTGCCGCCCGGCAAGAGCGATTACCGACTTATGACTCGCGCCGTCGCCGGCGGCCCCTCCAGGCTCCTTCTTGATCCGGCAATCCTCGCGGAAGGTCCCAAGCATGCTGCCATCGACTATTTCGTGCCCTCTCCCAGCGGTAAATACGTCGCCGTCGGTGTCTCGCTCGGTGGCTCGGAAAATTCCGTTTTGCACGTGGTCGAAGTTGCATCCGGCAGGTTGCTGAGCGAGGCGATCTCCCGCGCACATGACGGCGCTCCATCCTGGGCGGACGAAAGCAATGGTTTCTACGTCACGCGGACTCATCCGATGGCGCCTGGCGCCCCGGCTTCGACTAAATACGAAAATGAGCGCGTTTATTTCCATGTCGTGGGCTCTGCCGAGGAGACCGACACGCCGGTATTCGGTCCCGACCTATCCTCGAGTCCGGCGCTCCCCAAGGTTGGATTTCTCTTCGTTACCGTCGTCCCCGGCACCGGCATGATCCTCGCCGCCCAGTTCACCGGCGCCGTTGAAACCCCCGCCTATTGGCTTCGCCGCACCGAGTCCGGAGCGTGGTTTCCCGCGATTAAACACGAGGAAGGTGTGATGGACATCGCCTTCCACGGGACCCGTGCTTACGTCAGGACGAAGGGTGGCGCAAACGGTGCTGTCAGCAATGGACGCATAATGACCTTCGATCTCTCGAGCGAAACGTTTGCAAATGCCACCGCCGTAGTGCCCGAGAGCAGTCTTATTCTCTCCGCCAAAGGTGGCGTCGGCGTGGCCGCCGCCAGCGATGCCCTTTATGTGTCAGGCTTCCGAGACGGTCTCGGTATTCTGACGCGCATCCCGTATGATCACGAATCAGAGCGGGCTGAACTGAACCTACCAATCAGCGGGTCGATTGAAAGCGTCGACGCGGATTACCGAAGCCCGGGCGTAAGCGTCACTTTGGTGGGCTGGACCAAACCCTACCTCTACTATGCCTTCGACCCTGCCGCCGGGAGCTTCGTCGACACCGGGCTCCAGCCGCTCAGTCCCATCGACATGTCTTCCGTTCGCGCCGTAGAGGTACAGGCAAGCAGCGCAGACGGCACCACGATCCCGTTATCCATCCTCTATGAAAAGGACCTTTCGCTCGACGGATCACATCCCACATTGCTCGAGGCCTATGGCGCCTATGGCTACAGAATACCTCCATTTTTCGGGTCACAATATCTGCCGTGGTTGAAGCGCGGAGGCATCATTGCATTCGCCCACGTGCGGGGTGGCGGAGAGCGCGGGGAAGCCTGGCACCTTGCCGGGATGAAGACCACCAAGCAGCATACCATCGATGATTTTGTCGCATGCGCCCGCTACTTGATCGACCAGCGGTATACCTCACCTGCAAACCTCGGCATCAGGGGCACCAGCGCCGGCGGAATCGCGGTCGGCGGCTTCCTCACCCAGCATCCGGAGCTTGTGGCAGCCGTCCTTTATCGCGTCGGCATCACCGATATCCTTCGCAGTGAGCAGCGCTCAACCGGCGCAGAGAATGCCTTTGAGTACGGTAGTGTCAAAATCGAGCCTGAGTTCCGAGCGATGTACGCAATCAGCCCCTACGCCCACGTGCGGGACGGCGTCGACTATCCTTCCGTTATGCTTGAAACGGGCGCCAACGACCCCCGCGTCACGAGCTGGATGCTCACGAAGATGACCGCCCGTCTGCAGGCCGCAAATGCGTCGCTGAACCCGATCCTGCTAAGGGTCGATTTCGACGCCGGGCACGGCTTGGGCTCCAATCGTCCCCAGGCCCTCAAGCTGGAGGCCGATGAATTTACCTTTCTCGGTTGGCGCCTTGGGATGGCTGGCTTCGCGCTGCCGGCGCAATAAACGCTTTGGCTTCTCGTTCGGTCAACAAACCCTCGGGTGCTTCGGCTGGTCGAGGGCGGAGACAAGGGCCGTGTTCAAAGGAAGAAAAGAGAGGTTAAAAAAAAGAAAACGGGGCCGGGATGGGGCATTAGGACGCGCCTGAATTCTTGGATCGAGGCGGAGAAACGCTTCGTTGCGACAAGGATGGATTCCGCTAGGACCGAAGTTAGAGCGGCGTATGTAGTCGGCCCCCTTTTGATGTTCATTGACGTGCCACATCGTGACACATTGCTTCCCTCGAGTCCCTCGGTACGAAAATATGAGGGTATCGCGTAAGTCATTGATTCATCGCGGGAGCACAATTTTGTGAATCTTGGGGTCACGGGTTCGAGTCCCGTTGGCCGCCCCATTTCTGGGTCATTCTCGCGCACCCTCACAAAATCCCGTTTTCAGCAGAAAATTATCTCGTTCTAGGGTAACGGTGAAAACCAACCACACAGCCATTAGCTGGGTAGTCATTGGAAAGGATAGCTTCACGGTCTCATCACTGCGCGAGGCCGAAATGGAGGCAGTGCGCAGGAAGAGCTATTCCGTTCAACGCCCCCATAATGCCGCGACCTAGCAACGCTATAACGCGAGAAATGGTCAGCGACACTCCAATCACCTGCGGGCGGCGTCCGTGTGGTCAATGCTGGGGCGAATTCGTCGCACACGCCGCAGTCTCGTTGCCAATCGTACTTTGCATCGGGTTACCCCCCGAATTCGCGTCGGGTGCGTTCTCGCTTGTGCTGTCATTCGGAGGCGGCAACGGTTGAAAGATGGACGTTCCTGAGAAACGGCGTGAGTCCAGCCTGAGGAAGGCGAACAAGAGCCTTGGGGTGCGGCTGTTCAAGCGCGCTCCTGAGGGCTTCAATCCTATCACAGCGAGGGCTCGCGAGCTTCTGACCTATGGGTACCCGGCCCGCCCTGACGCAATGCTCCATCCGCAGTTGCATGAACTATGGGCAGAGATGATTTCACGGCCGATGCAGATCATTGATCCCGAGTTTGCCGTGATGACCGACAAGGGCCACGGCCGACATACGGTTTGCCGGCCGGGCTTGGCTGGTGTGGTAGCATCGCGAGACCTGCGAATGGTCCGAAAGGCGACACGGTTAGTTTCGTGTCGGGGCAGTGGACGGTTCCACACATCGTCTTCCCAGGGCCGGGCGACTGCATTTGCGCGTGCTGGGTAGGCATCGACGGGGCAAACGAAGACTCCAACGATATTCTTCAGGCAGGGACGACGCAGTTGCTCGTCAACAGGTTCGGCTTTCCGCCAGAATACCTGTCGTTTGCGTGCTTCGAGTGGTTTCCCGCTCTCCCGGTGACGATCACCAACTTCCCGGTGTCACCTGGCGACACCATGTATTGCACCATCTGCGCGAATTCCCCTACCGAGGCGGTAGTACGCCTGCTTAACGTGACCTCCGGCGTCGCGACAGTCTTCATCAAGACCGCTCCGGACAAAATCCAATTGGTCGGAGATACCGTCGAATGGATCTTGGAAGCGCCGATCGACGCCAATATGAATCTGGCGAAGTACGGTGACGTTTACTTCGACTCGTGCATCGCCGGAACGAAAAGCGGTCAACTGATCTTCGCCGGTGCGGGAGCACTCGTTCCAATGTACGATGTAAATGGGCAGGTGATCTCCGAGGCGTCCTCCGAGACGGACCAGTTGATCAAGGTCCAATATTCGGGCCTTTCACCGTGATTGGCCGAAAAGGTCGCCCGAAATTGTGTCTCTTTTGCCGTTGTGTGCATCTGGTAGCTCGTGCTGCGCCGTTAACAGTTAATCATGCCCGTGCCCATGACGCGTCTTGGATTCGGCAATAGCGGCGATAATGTTCCCCTCGTCTTAACACCAAACCTAAGAGCTAGCCAAGGGTCGGATGCTCGCATAAGATCTGCGACAGAGCTGCATGCCCTCCCCTACCCCAGCCGACCGGTCCAGAGAGCAAGAACCGCGGGCGTTCGCCACTTCCAATTGGAGCATGATCGCCCGCGCGGGCGCGATGGACTCGGATGGCACGCGCGCCGCACTCGCCGAGCTCTGCCGAATATACTGGTACCCGCTCTACTGGTTCACTCGCAGCCGCGGCCTGTCCCAGCACGACGCCGAAGACCTCATACAGGCCTTCTTCGAGGATCTTCTCAGGCGCAACGCCATCGCCCGGGCCGATGTCGCGCGCGGCCGCTTCCGCACCTTTCTTCTCACCTCCTTGCGCAACTTCCATTCCCACCAGCGCGGACGGGCGGCCGCACTCAAACGCGGGGGTGGCAGCGAGCTGATTTCGCTCGATGCTGCGGGTGCGGCAGAGAAGCGCTTTCAGCATGAACCGGCAACTGAAAGCTCGCCGGAAAAGCTATTCGACCAGAAATGGGCCCTGAGCCTGCTCGATACAACCCTTAACCGCCTTTGCCGCGAATACACTGCCGCGGCCAAGCAGGCCTGGTTCGATGAACTAAAGGTCGTACTCTGGGGCGGGCGAGGCGAAGTGAGCTACGCCGAGATCGCCGGCCGCCTCTCCACCACCGAGGGCGCTGTAAAGGTGGCCGTGCACCGACTGCGCGCGCGATTCAAGGAATGCCTGCGCGACGAGATAGCCCAGACCGTTCCCAATCCGGCTGAGATCGATGACGAGATGCGCCATCTTTTCGCTGCGGTGTGTTTGTAACCTTTTAGGCCAAGTGCGTTAGAGTCCCGCGTACACCTTGTCCGCCACATGAATTCCGCCGATACGTGCTCGCGCTGTGGCGTCACCCTGCTTTCGCTTTCAGAGGAAGGCCTGTGCTCCGCCTGCATGCTTCGCTCCGTGTTTGAGGAATCGGGTGTCGACGGAGCCACGGGACCTCCTCCAAAGCCGTCCCTGCCCCGACGGTTCGGCGCCTATGAGCTCCTCGACGAGATCGGACGCGGGGGTATGGGCGTAGTCTACCGAGCACGGCAGCAGACTCTAGACAGGATCGTGGCGCTGAAACTCCTGCTCGGCGGCATGTACTCGAGCGAGGCTATGCTTCGGCGCTTCCAGGTCGAGGCCGCTGCCGCCGCTGCGCTCCGCCATCCCGGCATTGTGGCGATCCACGACTACGGCGAATTCGAAGGCCAACCATTCTACACGATGGAGTTGATGGAGGGGAGGAACCTTGCGCAGGTTTCTGACGGCCGGCCCCTGGATCCGGGCCGCGCCGCCCGCTACCTGCGCGCAATCTCCGACGCCGTGAGCTACGCCCACGGCTGCGCCATTCTACACCGCGACCTCAAGCCGTCCAACATCCTGGTCGACCACGAAGACCGTGCTCGCGTAGCGGATTTTGGCATGGCGAAGCGGCTGGATCTGGACAGCGGTGTAACCCTGACCGGCCAGTTGGTGGGTTCGCCCAACTACGCGGCGCCTGAACAGGTGTCCGGACTGGAGAATGACGTGGGCGCGGCCACCGATATATATGCGCTTGGCGCGCTCCTGTACCACCTGCTCACGGGCCGGCCGCCGTTCCTGGCCGCCACCCTCGAGGAGACATTGCGCCTTCTGTACGGCACCGAACCGGTCGCGCCGCGCCTGCTCAATCCCGCGGTGCCGCGCGATCTGGAGACGATCTGCCTAAAGTGCATGGCCAAGGAGCCAACGCGGCGCTACACGAGCGCCGCAGCGCTCACCGAGGATCTGGACCATTTCCTCAATCATCGACCGATAAACGCCCGCCCACCGAGCATCGTCTATCGCACCTGGAAATATGCGCGGCGCAACCGCATCCAGGTCATCGCTTCCGGAGCGGTGTTTTCCTCGCTGGCCATCGGGCTAGCCCTGGCTTTGGCCGGGTACCGCCGCGCTGTGGAGCAGCAGAGCGCGACGCAGGCCGCGCGCGCGCAGGCAGAAGAACTCGTCGGCGTCATCATGAGCGACGTGCAACCGGCGCTCGAACCTTACGGTCGGCTGCCAGTGATGGAAAAGATCGCCGGGGCGTCGCTGAATTACTTCGAGCAATTGCCGACGGAATTGCGCAACGCATCCACGGACACCGCACTTGCGACAACGCTGGATTCGCTTGCCGTTGTGAAGATGCGACGACGCGAGGGCGATTCGGGCCGCCCGGCGCTGCTTCGGGCGAAATCCCTGTGGGAAAAAGTCCTTGCCGCAAATCCCGGGGACCCAGATGCCGCAGCCTCCCTGCTGCTCGATGACGGCCACAGCATCCACTGGGTCGTGCACCCGTTATGGTCGGACAAAGTGCGGATGGAAGCGGACCTGATTGCTCGCTACAGGAAATGGTGCGGGCGCTTCCCAACGCATCTCCGACTCAAATACGGCCTCGCCGAGTCGTTGGTCTATTGGAGCTTTGATGCCGGCCACGTTGATGGAATGGAGAAGGCCCTGGCCGGGGCTCAGGAAGCCCATGGCATTTTGAAGAATCTGATCGGCCAGATGCCCGGTGATGTGAAGGTCCAGGTCACCTATCTGCTCAGTTATGTGGCATTGATCGCCACCAACCCGCGCGAGGACGCCAAAGCCGAAAACATTCTCTTGGGGGAGGAGGCCGTCGCGTTCGCCGGCGAGCGGTTGCAAAGGGATCCGGGCAATCTCGCCCTGATCGAGGGCGCCGCCCAGGCCTCGACAGCCTTGTCCATAGCCTTTGGGCCTGTCTCCGCTCGGCGCGCTTACGATGCCGGATTGGCGGCACGCGACTATCTCAGGGCCCTCGTCCAGTTTGATCCAGCCAACCGCGCGTGGCGGTTTGCCTATGCCAAATCCTTCATGGGGGAGGCGGATTTCCTGCAACGCGACGGACAGCTGGCCAAAGCCCGGAGCGCATATATGCAGATTGAAACCCAGATGCTGGCACTGGGCGACTTGAGCCAACAAAGCGAAGCTGAGGGGCCCGGTGGGCCCAAGGCGTTCATACTGGGTGCGTGCTTTGCCCAAGCGGAGTGCGCAGCCAGGATGGGTGAAATCGCCGAGGCCGATGCCAGTCTGGCCAAAGCGGCGACTTGGTGCGATGACTTGCTAAGCGGCCCGGACGATGGGAACCCGGGCGGCGCAAACTACGTCAGGGCGCTGCTATGGTTGGCGCGAATCCAGACCGCGAACAATTTACGCGACTGGGCCCGCCTCGCGCGGGTGGCGGACGAAGCCATCCGAGCGATCGACGCGATGCCGGCGGCTTCGACCGCCAAGGACCTCGCATTGTTTCGTGCGCAGGCGGTACGGGCCCAAGGGACGGCAAAGCTGCGCCAGGGCGACGCGATAGCTGCAGTGCCGTTATTGCCGGGCGACGATGAGACCTTGGCCGAAGCCCTCATAGCGTCCGGCGACAGCGCGCTGGCGCGAAAACTGCTCGCGCCAATACTGGCCACACAAGAGGGCGACTTCGCCCGCGAGCCGGAGCTGTGGGAAACGAAAGTCAATCTCGCCCGCACATCGTGCCTGTTCGCCAAGGCACTCGATGCGCAGAAGGCAGAGGACAGGGTGCGGCGAAAGGCATTGCTGGACCGAGCATCAAATCTACTCAGCGACCCGGAGGCGGAGACGCGGCTGACACCGGCTGACCGTGATCTGAAGGCAACCATCGCAGCGCTGTAGTGAGGGGCGTTGATCCAGCGCTCTAAACCTCAAAGCGCGGGGCCGGGTCGTCGCACCCGGCCATCGATCCAAAGACGGGAAATTCCAGAAATCCCGCCTCACGGCTGACGTCATTCCCGCGATTCGGGCTCAGAATGAAAACGAATTTGTCAGCGTCCACGTTCTTGGCGCGGGAATGCGGCCATACGCCATGCTGCCGTCGGGCTCCACGCTGACTGGAATCAGGTCCTTTTTGGCGAATAAATTGCTCACGTTGAGCTGGAGCCGCCAGGTTAAATGCTTGGCAATCCTCCGTTCGTAGCCGATCCACAGATCCACATTTGTCTCGACCGGACCCAGGTAAGGATGGGCCAGGTCGAATATCTGATTTGAGGCCGAGGTCGCGCTCGCCGTTGGGTACACGGGGTAACCGACGACCTCCCGGTCCTGCCAGCGATACGCACCGCCGACCTTCAGGCCCTTTAGCCGGCCATGGGTGAAAGTATAGTCGGTGACAAAGTTGAAACGCCAAGGGCGCATTTCACTCACATCAGCCCCGTCCTCCGCTTTGAACTGGAGATACGGAATCCAAATGTTTGTACGGTAGAGATCAATGACCGTGGC
>Ga0302225_10001313_pt1 | contig 16017 bp, 13 predicted proteins | sample II_Palsa_E3_2_FD_193515 | JGI IMG/M metagenome (GOLD analysis project Ga0302225, IMG submission 193515) | Peat permafrost microbial communities from Stordalen Mire near Abisko, Sweden - II_Palsa_E3_2 | ecosystem: Environmental > Terrestrial > Soil > Palsa > Peat permafrost | place: Sweden...
AAAAAAAATGACAATAAAAATTCAGCCAACCAACCTATTTTTGCGAAATTTTTTTGTGGCTCCTTCTATCCTTCTATCCTTCTTTCCTCTTTCCTTCTTTTTTTTCCGACAACAACCAACCAATCAACATGCCCACTGCCTTCACCTTCAAGATTCCTGACCTCAGAGAGGAAACTTTGGTGGCGTTTGACCAAGGTACTTTCAAGGTGCGCTTTCTGGTGAAGATGGAGAAAACTAATTCTGGCCACAGTCGTCTTGTGAACATCCACGCTGTGACAGACAGTCACTCCCCTATCTTGAAAGGCATCATGGGCTACGCTGCCTTCACCTGGGAACCCAAAAAGCACACGAGCACTCTCCTCCGCACCGTTGACTCTTTCTGGAACGCAGAGAAGGATGTGGTTGAGGATGTGGTTGAGGATTCGCATGGACGAGTCATCAAGGGCGCGTTCATTAAGCCCTTGTCTTATAATGAAGGAGACACTCCCCAAAGTCCCAGGATTTGGATGAGTAACGGAATTGAAATGGGTCTCTCTGTCGTCAGTGACCCCCAGTTTGAGCTGACCATCTATGTCAACACCATCACCTTGGGCGTTTGAGAGAGAAAAAAAAACTTCATCACCACAAAAAAACACACATGCAACATACACGAGAGAGAGCTTGAAAAAAAAGAAAAAGAAAAAAAAGGCGAACGACAACCCCTTTCCTTCCTTCTTCTTTTTTTTCTCTTTATATCGTCTCGGGAAATCCCAAAATTTTTTTAAACCAAAAGAAATATGCTCGTGCTCTTTGGAACACCTCCTAGGCAGAGGTTCGAGGATGCCCTGACCCTTGCTCACATCAAGAACATGCTTCAAACCCCCCAAATCCAAGGTGGATGAACTTATACCATCTTGGTATACTTTGGATGAATACAATACAGCAGTAATCGCGGAAGCGCCAGCTACTCAAAACACCTATTTGCATTTCGTGTGCACAAACACCAGTGACAACCAAACCAGCCTGATCAGAGTGCTCACTAAACATTACGGAATGGATGTCAATGCTAAAGGGAATGATGGACTCACACCACTGGCCATGGCCTGCTTGACTACTCAATTACAGGCCGTGAGCCAACTCTTGTCCAATCCCAAAACAGACGTGAACATCAAATTTCAAACCAGGTTTGCGTTCATGGAAGGTGACCTCCGCACGGACCATCCCGTCACTATTCTCTTCATATGTGTCCTACAGGACAACTTGGATGCGGTAAAGATTTTGATGGCCCTCAGGGGCACCGAACTGGAATTAGGAACACTTCTTGAATTTTGCATGTATGACGACGATGTGCTGGTGGATTGGCAACGCATCTATTCTTACATGGTGAGCCTCATTCAAACCTTCCATGCCAATCCAGCGAGAACAAGTGCCCAACTTCGTCATGAACTGGGAGTCTGTGTCGCTCATGTGGCCGGCCTCTTTGCCCTCATCGTCTTTGTGACTGATAAGTACCTGATCATGGTTAGCACCCAACCCAAAGACGACGAAGAAAAACATGATGATGAGACTGAATCGCCAGAGCCAGAGCCAACGTTTGAGAGAGAGGGATCCAAAGAGCTTTGGGTTCCATCATCGTCATCATTGAAGGTTGACGCAGAGGTGCTTGAGAGGTGCACTCGATTTTTCAACATGGCCATTCGATTACCCATGGAACTCCAGATGATCTTGTGTCTGCGTGCCTTTGACATAAATGGGGTCATCATTCCACTGGCTGACCGCGAATGTGCCTTTGAGCGTTTGATAATAAACGAATCCGTTTGACAATAATAATGTGTGCTTTGAAAGAAAAAAAAGTTTTTTTTGTTTCTTCTTCGTCTCTTTCACCTCTCTTCCTTCGTTCCTTTTTTTGACACAAAAAAACAAGATGCGTTCGTCCATCACCTTTGCCATCACGATGACTGTCACCCTCTCCTTGTTCGCAAGTCTGGTCTACCTGAACGTGGACAAGGCTCACAACAACAACAACAACAATGGTATTCTGAGTGAACAGCAGAAGAAGATGGCGACAACAACGAAGATAGAGTTAGTATCATCATCACCACTGCTGGCATCCACTTCATCCATGTTGCCCAAGTCTCTGCAACGTACATTCGATGACAACGACCTGGTCATAAAGTACAAACCATGGAACTGTCTGTCCTCCATGAAATACCCCAACGCCTCTCATATTGGTACCACCGTCATCACCTCCCTCCTGGTATCTGAAAAACAGGGCTATCTCCAAGGTGCCCTGGTGTTGGGATACACATTACGCAAGAAGGTGGACATGACCAACGTGGACATGATCCTCATGGTGTTGAATGATTTTGAATTGTCCCGAAGAGCAGCTAAAGACCTGACCAAAGTGGGGTGGCAAATTTGCAGGCTCCCCATGATCAAGTCTAATTTTCAAGAGGAGATTCTTCCCCGATTTCAAAAGACTTTTGTTAAAGTGGCACCCTTCACATGGCTTCAATACAAGCGTTTCGTGGTCCTCGACTTGGACACTCTGCCCGTGGGCAATCTCGCTGAACTGATATCACCAACATCGTCACCATCATCACATACTCCAGATTGTTTCTTCGACGCGGTTTATGATTATGAGGAGGATGGATTCAAATCTCACTTCAACTCGGGCGTCTTTGCCAGCTGTCCATCCCTGGCCATTTTTGACTATTTCATGAAGTTCATCAAGACACGGAACGACTATCACATCTTCATGGGTGTCCAGGGTGCGCTTAATAAGGTGGCCGAGGAAGGGATGCTCAAAGTAAATATCTTGCCCTGGGATTTCAATGCCGACCTGGCCATCTATGAAGGCGACAGGCACCTGTGGGACAGTCATGCATCACAGCTCCAGATGATTCATTACACCACCGCCAAACCATTTGATTATCTCAACACGCCCAATGCAGTTCAGAGAAGGTGGCCACCCATTCAACGCTGGTTCGAGCACTACAAGCAAATGAGACACGAACTTGCTATTTTACAATAATGACAGATGAACGGACGGACTGAAATAAACAAACGAACAAATAAACAAATAACAAAAGTGGCATCGTTTTTTTCTAACTTTCTCCAACTTTTTTTTTCATCTCCTTCCTTCTTTCTTGCATCGTCACTCAAAGAAAGAAAAGATGAGGCAATCATTTTCAAACATCATCATAGCTGCCACAGTGTTTATGGTAGGTTGCATGGTTCTCATCACCGTGGCCTACATCAGAGAGAGGCAGATGATGATGGTGATCAGATCATCCTTCGAGAAGAATAGGGCACCCTCTTACCTCTTTGATGGTGAGATGAACATGGGGATCTCGGCAACATCAACATCAACATCAATCCTATCTCAAGCCCGGGAGGAAGATGATGCCAACGATCCTACTTCAAATAATGTGGTCTTTGCAAAAAGAAAGATGGAAGAGATGACGATGGTGGCACCTTACGGTGATCATATCATCCAACCTTATGTGGAGGAAGGTTCACCCACATCCATCTGCCCCAATGGGTTTGGTAAAACTCACGCCATTGTCACAGCCGCAGATTCAACTCATTTTGACACTTTGCGCTGGTGTCTCTACAGGGCCAGTCAGACCAACCCCTGTGAAACGATCATTGTGTACAACTTGGGCATGAATCATGAAGAGATAGTTCAGCTCGTGCGCATGCGACGCACATTTGGAACTCTCATTATCAGACCTTTCGATTTTTTTCTCTACCCTCCCTACTTCAACATGAGCATAGCCGCTGGAGAGTATGCTTTCAAACCAGTGGTCATCACAGAGGTGCTGAAAGAGTATGAATACACAGTGTGGATTGATGCGGGCACTTTGCTGAATGCCCAGCTGACTCCACTGTACTCCTTTTTGCATGAGCGTGGATTTTACTCGGGTGGTTCCTCGGGTCAGATCAAAGATTGGACTCACCCTGGGGTATTCAAGTATCTCAAAGTGAACCCTGCTCAATTCAATGGAGTTGGAAATTGCAATGCAGCTCATGTGGCCTTTTATGCCCCTAAGGCTCTAAAAAAGTTAACCATCCCTTGGAGTGAATGTGCTTTGCATAAAGAATGCATTGCCCCAGCGGGGTCGAGCAGGGTGAACCATAGACAGGATCAGGCGGCACTGGGAGTACTTGCAAAGATGGCGACTACCACGAACGAAGGCAAACCCTTTGACTGCAACAGTGTCGCCCAGATGGAGGTTTTATTTCAAATTCAGGCTGACTCTTACGAGAACATTGTTGACCTGGCCAGAGTGTACCAAATTTCTGTTCCCATCACTTTGCCAGAGGTGAGGGAAATTCTTCGCGAGGCAACCATTTTCATAAGTGATGATAGAATAAAAAATCAACTGTCATCCTCATCAACATCACCCAGAGATCCTCTCCAGTTGGGGATGTATGCTCTAGAGGATGTGGTTTCCTTCATGTTAGCACACAACGTTCGTCTCACTCAGACCGTTCACTTTGTTCACATGATTGGAGAGGGGTCGGCGACAAGGCAAGCTCAAAACTTAGGTCTTGACGGTCAACTTCTCACAGATAACATCTTGGGCCCACTTTCAAGGTACTCTTACATTGTGCCAGATGTTGGAGATTGGCCTAAGGTCACCTCACCCAGGAGGGGTCCCACTTTTCACCTCTACAGACATTTTGAATTTGAATTTAGGCAACCCCAGTTGGGTGTTCCCGTCACCGCCTTTTACTTTGACAATCCCACAGCTGGGGGAGACAAGTATGAGCAGAGAGCAAAACTCTTTGTGTCGAGGATGATTTCTAGTTCGTGGTTAGTTATGGCTGGGGTGCCTCTGACCCATACTACAGAAGATTTGAAGAAAGTTGAAACCAAGTTGCTCGAGTTTTTCGCTCGTGTGGGAGTTTCAAGCGACAAGGCTGCTTTCAAATCATCATATGTTGTCACTGCTCGTGCAAAACCTTATATGATCACCCTCCTGGCAGACGAAGACAGAGGATACGAAAACGCGTTCAAGGCTTGTGGCTTACACAGTGTGTGAAAAAAATGACAAGAACGAAAAAAAAGAAGAAGAAAACAAAAGAAACCTTTTTTTTCCATCATTTTTTTTCTTCTTCTCATAACATGCAATTCCAGATGAGTCTGTTTTCACCATGTTGACTCAGTGAGAGTTCATCATCCTTCCCGTCGCCGCCGTTGTCCCTGCGAGCCAAAAATTTGGAAAGAAATGAATCTTTCGTTTTCTCCTGGCGAGAAGTGAGAAAGGCAATCTCCTCTTTGGTTCTTCCACCTTTCCGACTTCCCCCAGTGCTGGTGGGAGCATCAAATTGAATCAAGCGCAGACCAGATTTCCATTTGTGAAGAAAATAAGCCCGGGTCATCAAATCGTGGTCATCGTTCTCCAAAGTGTAGTGCTCATCATCCAAATAATTTAAATGTTGCAGCATCGTGGACCTCAAAGTCAAAGGACCCCTGTTGACTGTATCTCTCACAAAGAGGGTGCACTTGGTCACATCGCTGACCTCTAGTGACTTGTTCATATCTTCACCAGTACAGCGACCCACATTATCATTAGTATGATGGTCATCTTGAGGTGAAATTTTAGAGTACAGATGATGCGCACACCTACCAGTGACTGCCAGCAAGTCATCAAACTGTCTCAAGGGTTGAGCTAACTTGGAGTTGAAATCGCGCTCTGTCATGAACATGTCATCTTGAATGAGAGTGAGGTATTTCCCACTGGCACTCTTGAGGGCTAAATTGTTACAGCGAGTCTCAAAAAGACTGACGGAGGGGGGTGTTTTTATAATCAACAGTCTCTTGAAGTTGGATCCTGATTTGGCCACTTGCTGCAAGGAGAGGAGCCCATCGGGTTGCAGTAAACTGAATAACACTTTTTCGGTTTCATCGTGACAGTTGTCTAGAACGATGATCACTTCATAACTCTCTTTGAGATTAACGTGCTCGAACAGGGCAGCAAGAAAATCCATGATGGACTTTTCTCTGTTATGAACCGTCAGACACAGACTGTGCTCAGGCTGAGGTTCTCTCCAACTTGGTTTCGTTGAGTGAGAAGGGGCACGCCAGTGATACACAACCGTGGCATTCTCACTGGCATCCTCTGGGCGTACTGTGAGATAAGGTTCAGGAAACCTGTAACGACTGTCAAAGAGAGTGGGTCTCTCAACAGTCCCCTTTTTGAAAGGTATCTCATGGATATCGTAATGATCTTCACCACCACCACTGACCTTCGATTTGAATGACAGAGGAGCCGAACGATTCAAGTTGGAAGGTGAAGATAGGGCCAGAGTTGATTTGGCAAGGTCAATAAATGAGTTGGCCGTGACACCAAGTTGATCATGATGCTGTTCCACAAAGGTTACCACAATGAGTCCAGCAGATACGGCAACACATAGATAGATCACCGCCTGAAAGTAAGAAACGACTCGACTCATGGATGAGCCCAATTTTTTTTCCAGAAAGGACAAAAAAACAGAGAGCGTACAACAACTGAAAAGGGATGAAGGAGAAAAAAAGAAAGAAAAAGAAAAGAAAGAAAGAAATTATATTATCTCTTATTTCCTTCGTTGTCATTTAAATTATTTTATTTTTGATTTTCATCTTCTCAAAAAAATGCGAGTTTGTCTGGGTCACAATGCAAAGGTGGTCATGATGATCTTCTTCACTGCCATGTCTTTTGTCCTCTTTGCCACTGTCTTCACCTCCAGGGTGTATCGCAGTCGGCTCCTTAACGAGCAGGCAAAGTTGACACTCACTCCAAGTGTTGCTCATTTGAGTGATGATGAGGATGATGGCCATGTGCCGGAATGGAAAGCGGATGTTGAAAAATCTGAGGCAGAATGGGATTCCGACGACGACGATGAAGATTATGAAGAAAAAGAAGAAGAGAATCCTTTGGAAGTCAAATACCGGGCTTACAAGTGTTCTGACTCTTCAAGTGAGGGTCACCCTGTGGTCGTCACTTCGCTTTTGGTCTCAGAGTCTCGAGAATACCTCATGGGTGCCCTGGTTCTTGGGAGAGCCCTTCAAAATCAAATCAAATGGATGTCACAGGCAGCTTCATCATCATCACCATCATCTACAGCAGCAGCGCAAGTGGATATGATTCTTATGGTGTTGGATGATTTCAGTTTATCAAACACCACCTCTGCAAACTTGGCTAAAGTGGGGTGGCGAGTCTGCAGGGTACCTTTAATTGAATCTGGCTTTCAAGAAAAGGTGCTCCCAAGGTTTCAAAAAATTTTTGCCAAAGCGGCACCGTTCACTTGGACACAATACGAGAGATTCATCTTTATGGATTTGGATACTTTACCAGTGGGCAATTTGTCAGACCTCTTCTTTCCCCCGTCCTCCTCTTCCTCAAGTAAGAATACATCTTGCGGTTTCAATGCGGCCTTTGATTACGAGGCGGGGAATTTTAAGGGTCACTTCAACTCTGGAGTCTTTGCCAGCTGCCCGTCTCTAAAAACCTTTGATTTTTTCATGAACTTCATCAAGACCAGAGAAGATTACCGCATCATCATGGGTGACCAAGGGGTTCTCAACAAACTAGCAGACTTGAAGGTTTTTAGAGTAGACCCCATCTCCTGGGATTACAATGCCAACTTGGCCATCTTTGAGTCAAACAAGAAGTTGTGGGACAGTCATGGCCAAGGGCAAATCAAGATTATTCACTTCACGACAGCGAAACCTTTCAATTATTTGAAGGATTCAAAGGCTCACCAGAGAACATGGGCACCTGTTCAACTTTGGTTTGAGCAATATGAACTATTAAACAAAGAATTGTCACTCACTTGAAGATTTTTATTGTTTTTTTGGTTTTTTATTCATCAAAAAATATCTTACATTTTTTTTGTCTTGAACCTCCTTCCTTCTTTTTTTCCCCTTCCTCCATTGACAAATTAAAAAATGAGGACGTGGACCATTTTCACTCTGGTGGTTGTCAGTTCTGCCCTCGTCATTGGAATGGCGATGGTTCGTTATGCCTTCATTGACACCACTAGCTTCTTTGAAATGAAGTCAGTGGTGATGGGGGATTCAGTCATACCCACAGAACCACAGCAACAACAACCATTGCCCTCCCAAACTGCCACTACTACTATCACTACTACCACTGCTGCTGGGACCATTCCAGTGACGGGTGACAATAATAATAAGTACATGGATGATGGTCACGATCAATATCGCTGCAATGGAACTGGAATGACATACCTTCATCACAAGTACGCAGTGGTCAGTTTCTTGGTGGATCAGGGTGCCTATGTTTCTGGAATCATCACTTTGGGCAGATCACTCCAGCGTCACCTTGTTAACAAAAGTGAGGTTGGAATGTATCTCATGATCCTGGAGACAACTCGCATCTCCTCCAGTGAGCATTTATTGATTCACAAGGCTGGCTGGACGTTATGTTTCGTGCCTCTCATCGAACCCAAAGACGTGTCGGTAGTCTTTGGTCGCTTTCGACAGCAGTTCACCAAACTGAATCTATTCACCTGGACACAGTTCGAGAGGATTGTGTACACGGATGCTGACACTTTGATCAATGGAGATATCACTGAAATGTTTGAACCTCCCAACACGGAGGAGGCCAACCAACTGAGCATGGATGGTCATGGTAAAGCTGGTGACTTTATGGCCTGTCCAGATTACGAATCGGGTCACCCCATCAAGGAGTTCAACATGGGTGTGTTTTCACTGAAGCCTAATGTCGAGCGCTTTGATGATTTTCTTCACCAGGCCAAGACTCGAAGTGACTACAGAGTTGATACAGCTGAGCAGGGACTCCTGAGGGACATTTATTCGAAATTGGGGTGGGTGAAATTACCCATAAAATACAATGCACCACTGGGGATGTACATGTTTGAGAGGAACAGGTGGAAGGCGGAAGAGGCTAAAAATAATGGATTCAGCATCATTCATTTTACTGAAGTTAAACCCTTCCAATTGGGACCCCAGTCGGGAGAGTGGGACTGGGAACCTATGCAACTCTGGAAGACAGCAGCCACGGCCACTGCTGTGGTGATCATGTCTACTGGCAAATATGGTCAGCTGATGCTCAAACCTCAGGTGGAGGCCATCAAACGTTTATGGAAAACTTCGGTGACAGTCGATATTTTTGTGTGGACAGACAACAAGGTCTTTTTGGAAGAGTTCAACAAGGACTATAAAGTGGTGGCTTACACTCACCAGCAGCAGGGTTGGCCCAAAGATACTTACAACAGACCTAAAGTTTTCTTGGAGCACAAGGATCTTTTCAAGCTCTACACTTATGTTTATACTATTGATGCTGATTTGATGCCACGCAAGGAGGTGACCCATGTTGTGCTGGGTGATTTGGTGGGGATGAAGCATCCTGAACAATCTCTGCTGGCACCAGAGCAGTGGGTCTTTGAGAGGAGACCCGAGTCCGAGGCTTACATCCCAGTGGGAGAAGGAAAAAATTACTTTCAGGGTTGTTTTTATGGTGGCAAAAGTGAGCAGGTGATTGCCCTCTGGGAGGCTGTATCAAAGGCAGTTGCCAAAGATGAGGCGAAGGGGATTATTGCCAGAGTGGATGAAGAGAGTCACCTGAACAAATACATGTGGAAGAATCCGCCCACATTAGTGGTGGATGCCTCTTATGGAGATCCAACCAATGGGCCTCACTTTGACGGTATCATTGAACACCTGGACAAGGGACGCTATGGTGGTCATGCCAGTTTTCGTCAATGAACACACACACAAAATAATATAAACAACGTGAATGTGAACGCGAACAAGCCTTTATAAAAATTTGCTGAACACACGTCTAAGAAGAAAAAAAATAAAAAAACATCAACTCCTTCCTTCTTTCCTTGAAGACCTTGAAGACCTTGACCTTTTTTGTCTATTTTGTCATTGACCATGAGCCACATTACTGCTGTTGCTGCCCAACAACACCATCAACCTTGCAATGTTTGTGGCCGCACTTGTTCTTGTGCACCTGGTGGTAGTGGTGATGATGACAACAACAACAAGACAAAGCTCAAGCTCAAATCCAAACCCAGAGACCCAACTCTCCTGTTCAAGGCTAACCTTCGTCACCGTCCTTACCCGGGGGAGAAGGTTACCACAACCATAACTACAACCACCGCCACCTCCATCACGGACAATGCCACTACCCAGGATATGCACTGGTTGATCATTAAAGAGCCAGATCTATCATCCAACTACTACATTGTCAACGAGAAATTCTGGTTGTCCTTCCAGCCTGACAAGGTTCCCCAAGACGATGCGATCCGCACCATCGTCCGGGATATGATCTTGGATGGAACCTGTACTAGGCCCATGGACATCAAAATCTCTGAAGTTCTGGCAGACTTGAAGAAGTGCTTCGAGAATGTTGAATGTCATGTCGCCATTGAGCACTACCGCACTGACTTCTACCGCATCCACTTTGTCCCAGAAGACTTTGTCCTTGTGAGGAGGAATCTCAATCGCGATGATGGGTCACACGGGTTGATCCCTCGCATCAAAACCTTCGACGTCCTCAGCAGTGCCAGTCACCAAAGTTGATTTTCCTTCCACCCCCTTGTCCATCCTCAAGTAAAAAATAATAATAAACGAATAAAAAACCCCCTCCCTCCCTTTGTCATGATTTCATTCCAAACTTTTTTTTGTCATTTGCCAACACAATGGACAGCATATTTTTTGATGTTCACAACTTTTTTCTTGTGCACAAAAAAAAGAGAAGGAATTTCAATGTCTGCCAATGATGATGACGGGTGGTCACCTTTGGGTGTGGTGGTTCCACCTACTCCGCACAGTGTTTACGTTCCCAGCAACACTGCCTCTACATGGACCAGTGTCAAGTTACCTTACCTTCCCGTCGGTGAGGGAGGAGGAATAGGAGTACATGGTATCACCACCAGTGTGTTCCAGTCCAGGGTGTCTAATTTGGCCACACAGTTGAAGAAGATGATGGGTGGTCAACTCATGACCATCACCCTATGCTCCTCTGGCTTGATTTTCACTCCCATGGTGACCTTCAGCGAGCATTTTGATTCATTGGAAGATGTGAAGAAGAATGCCTTGCCTACACCAGTGAACAAGGAGGCATCCTTGAAAGACCAGCTTGATTTTTGCCTGAAGTATTATACCACTGCGGTCAGTTTGTACAATCTCTTCCAGGCTCTGGGAGAATGCAGGATTCCCAACACCAAGTTTGTCTTTAGCATGGATGAGTATGAGAGACCTCGAGTATCGTTTGAGCATGGCGATGGTGGTTCCAGCAACAACAATGAGGAGGAAGCTCTGATCACCAATCGTGCCGACTGTGGCAAGTTTTTCAACTATGTTCTGAGACGTGCCAGTCTTTATTATGGCAATCTCATGGCCCTGGCATCATCCACTTCTTATGGTCGCGATCGTAGTTTGACCCACGAACAGGTACCATCCAATATGTCCACCTTGAGCAAGACGTGCGTAGACATTCTCTCCCTTCCATTGGATGATGCCTGGGTGAAGTCAGGATTGCAGTCTCTAATGATGATGAGGATGATGAATCCTCCACTGTCGAATCCATTGGGGTTTGTGTTCTTCCACCCGCACATGTCTCTGATTGAACCAACACACGGCATGCCTATGAATGTAGGGGCGGTGATCCTTCCACGGTGGATGGATACCTTCATAAGTATTCAGAACCCCATGGTCCACTCGGGTCTCTTTCAGAGCGCCAGTGTGAGCTACTTCACTTACAATGGTGAGAGGTACTATCAGAGAAAGAATGTCAAGGAACTCATGATCGCCTCTCTCCTCGAAAAGGTTGCCACCGAAACGGATGAACGCGTGTCTCCTCAGGTGGTGGCATGGGGTAAAGTTCGCAGTTCCCACATGCAAGAGAGTTCCTTCTTCATCACTCGAGACGCCCTCACCCTTCCCTTCATTAGGGCAGATCAGAACAATCCACAATGTGTTGAGGCTTGTGCCACTTGGGTGAATTACCTCGAACAGTTTGGCATCCATGCCTCAGACACTCATGACCTGAACTATACATGGGACCCAACGACGGACAGAGTATTGTTTTTTGACTTCAAATCATGGAAGTTAGGACATCAACCACCCAGACTGTGATTCCCAATGAAAAGAAGAAGAAAGAAAAAAATGGGAAAAAAAGAAAGGAAGAAAGAAAAAAAAGAAGACAAAAAAAACAGGGCATTCTCTTTTTTTGTGACACACGCACACGCACAAAAAATCATTGTGAACAAGAGGGAGAGGAGGAGAGTCCTGCCAGAAACTGAACCACAATAGTACCCGACACGTCTGGATTGTAGCCACCTTCCTGAATCACCAGAACTCTGAGCCCCCAGGCTGCAATGGCTTTCCCAAACTCATAATAATCCTCGTTTTCAATGACCGTCTCAAAGCCAGGGGTCACCTCGGGGTCATGTTTGGAGGTGTCTGTGCCAAAGGCAATCACCAGCCATTGTGCCTTGAACTTGTCCATCAGAATGACACGGGCACGTTCTATCAAGGCCAAGTACGCAGCTTTATCACAACCCTTGGGGAACACCAAAAAATGGGAGTTGTCATCAAAGCCGGTGTAAGGGTAATCCTCAAGAGGGTCTGAGTTGATGGAGACCGCGTGGATGTGAGGATGTTTTTCATATTCGTCATCACCACTGCTGCGGCTGTTGTTGCCACCGTCACCGCCACCATCACCATGACTCAATGGTTGTTTTTTCTGCCACTTGGCGAATATGTCATGAGTTCCATCACCTGCATGACGATCAAGGTCAAGGATTCCGACGTGCTGCTTAAAATGCTGCTGGAGATAGACTGCGGCTGCAGCTGTGGCATTGACGTAACAGTAACCACCGTAAAAATTTCTGCCTGCATGATGACCCGGAATATCCGTCAGTATATAATGAACCTGTGCTACCTTTTGATCTTGTTCCGAATCCTGGATGAAATGCTGACATCCACTGATGACCGTGTCCATGGATGCCATGATCGTGGCACCCGTAGTCTCAAACAGTGGAGTGATGTTGTCCGTGCAATGTGAGAACACGCTCATCCACAGTGGACGGCGCACTCTCATTTCAGGTGGGACTGGGTTATGCTCAAATTTGGAGGGGATGAGACCCATGGGTGGTGATGAAGCTGGATGCCTGGCAGTAGTGGCAGTCAAGACAGGTTCAACACGATCATGGGGATGGGTCTTCTGATAGTAACCCTGAATGCTGTTGAACTTGTCACCAACACCACCACCATTGGTGGCACTCGCGGCGGTAGCGGTGTAGCCCATGTAGTCATCATAGCCATGAATCACAAGCTCCAGGTGACGTGAGCTGTGGATCTGCAAAGACCCCACGCACAAAAAGAAGTCCTTGGATGTCGAGGAGCTGCGATGATATCGAAAGAGGGGAGTGAAATCACAGCCGCAGCGGTTCGCTGACAGTGCATCCAAAATGCGCATACGTCGCAGGGCAGGATTGTTGTTGCAGACTGAACCATCCACAGCCATGATCCCAATAGGTTGCAAGAGACTCTTGTGATGAGTGGCAGTAATGACTACAACGACAGCTTCAGTAGTGGCGACAGCAGCAGTAGTGGCGACGTTCTCAATGGGGTCAGACATCCTTCTTTTCATTCTTTTTTTTCGTGTGGGAAAAAACAAGATAAAGTAATCAGGAAGGAGAGTGCAGAAGAAAAAGAAGGAGAGAAAGAAAATCTTTCTTTTTTTTGTTGATGAAAAAAAATGGAAAAAAAAGTCTGTGTGTCTACCCCCATTTATTGATTCATTTGTTTCTTTTTCGAACATCATAGTTTCATGTACTTCAAATGCAACAGGCTGTGCACTTCAGGCAGGAGTAGTACTCTGGCCAAGATGTGAAGCAGCAACTTCCATGCCACAGAATCAGGGTGCAAGTTCCCAGAGTCGTGAAGCCAGTGAAACGATGGTTTGATCTGTTCACCACAGCTTCCGTTGCAGAAGGCAAAGACTCCCACACCAAAAAACCCAAGGGAAGTCCCATGAGTGTGCAGAAGCTGGGCCAGACGTTGTAGCAAGTTCATTTGATCCACATCCAAGGGAACCTCATCGCTTTGTTGGAGGAGGCGATCAATGATTTTGGGGATAAAGGGAGTGGCATGAGGAAGCCATGGTTGTTGTTGTTGTTGATTCTGTTGTTGGTGATCCAGTACTTGTAAAACTTCAGAGGCGGGGTACGCAGTGTTACCGTTATGATCGAAATAGCGCCTGAGGTACATGGACATGTCGAAGTCTGTGTGGCCAGGGGGGATGGAGATCAGGGTGGCGAAAGACGCCAGTGGTTGGGTCTCTGGTGATAAAAAGGGCAAGCGTCGGATCAACTCGGGGACGATGCCATTGTAGATATAACTTTCAGCGGTACCAGCACAACAGCCTTTCAAAATCACCATTTTGGCCTCGAAGGTCACATCCGATCTGTACAACAACTTTCTGGCAATGTGATGCGAGTGGCTGGCTGCCATGCACAATCCAAGCCAGACTGAAAGATCCAAACCCAGGACCTTGTCCGCCTCGCTGCCACAAAACCTTCCGCAAAACAGTGCAATTTCATCCCACAAAAAGTAGTCTGCATCATCGCCATAACTGTAACAATAAGTGGGGAAGTGGATCTCAAACTCCCTGTCTGACTGTGGAATCGGAACGGGAATGCATGACCTGATGAACCGTCGCCCCTCTTCGCCGAAGGTGTGAAGAATCATGGGGTTGGGAGGTAAAAATAACGATGACGATGACGTTGATGAAGAGGACGAGGACATCGCTGTTGCTGTCTTTATGTTCAATGGGTGCATGAGGTTGCCCATCACGCATCTCATTTCTCTCAAATACCAAGTCAGGTTGGTTGGACCGTTGATGTCTTCCTCCATGGACCCAGTGGTGACATCTTTTCGAAAAAAAGGTCGTTCTTCGTACAGTTTTTTGTGAGAAGCCAGCTCACGGATGAGAAGGGGGCCAGGTCCTTCCATTCTAGCTTTGAAGATGAGTTGTTGGTGGATGGCAGTTGGATCCATTTTTTCGAGGGAGGGTTGACAGCAACAATGAATGGAAGGAGAAAAAAAGGTGAAAGAAAGAGAAAGAAAAAAAAGAGAAAAAAATTGTTTGTTTATTTTTTATTCTCCTTGTTCTCGTTTTTTTCCTGCTTCTTCTCTCATGTCGGACTGGCACACAGTTTTCCAGTGGATAGATTGTCATATTCACGATGTGATCATATTAGTCACTTTATGTTTAATGCTTGACACGACAATGGTTTTAAGCATGTCGCACCCTAACAAGTCGATGTTCGATGATGACATGTTGATCCACTGGGTTCCCTTTTTCGTGTTTGAGTTTGTCGCGACGCTGGGTCTTTATATCTGGAATTATGTGCGCGGTGTTAGGGTGAGAGGAAATGGACAACAGCACCAACACCAACACCACGAAGAGGAAGATGAAGTTGTGGATCCAGACAACCGCGGTCGACGGTGAAGAGAAAAAAAAACAAGGAGGGTGTATCCACTTCTTGCTGGGCGTGCTATCACCGCCACCACCTTCACCAACACCCCCTCCAAATAAAAAATAAATAAAATGTGCCACATCATCACCACCATTTGCACTCTTCCTTCCATATTTTTTTTCTTTCTCATACATCTCTTTGTGTGTGCATTCATGTCGGACTGGAATCAATTGCGCGAGAGGTCTGCCTGTGTTACGAACATGATGTTATTTTTATTCATTTTTTTCACTGGGGTCGAGTTGGTGATCTTTTGTGAAAAGTTGAAGAAAGAGGATGAGAAGTACACCCAACTCAACTACCACTTCATGGAGATTCTGAAAATGTACCTTCATGGAGAAGATGACGGTGACCCTACCAAATCTATCTTGCGGCGTTATGTGTCACGACCGTTTACGAACATGGAGTTGTGTAGCTTTCTCTTTGTTGTGATTACGCTAATCTTGAACTTGGGTGGTTGGATCTACAAACGGGTCAGGATTTTTGTGACCAGGGACGACAACAACAACG
>Ga0302225_10001321_pt1 | contig 15948 bp, 8 predicted proteins | sample II_Palsa_E3_2_FD_193515 | JGI IMG/M metagenome (GOLD analysis project Ga0302225, IMG submission 193515) | Peat permafrost microbial communities from Stordalen Mire near Abisko, Sweden - II_Palsa_E3_2 | ecosystem: Environmental > Terrestrial > Soil > Palsa > Peat permafrost | place: Sweden...
CAGCAAGTGGCCGCTGGCGGGCCCACGAAAAAGGCCGCTGAACGCGACGGGCTCGCCGACCAGCGGCTTTTTCATGAAGTACACATTCCACACAAAACAGGAAAGCAGCGCGCCGCCAGTGAGAAAGACGGCGATGCTGTAAGGACCCAGGGCATGTCCATGAGTGAGTGCGCGGGTGGAAAATGGGGCCCACAGGCCCATCAGCACGCCGGAAACGATGCAGGTGACGATGCTTTTGCGCGACACCGCTTTCTCGCCGCTGATTTCGCCGTAGGCTTTGCCATCGAGAATCACGGCGACCACCGCGCAGAGGACGCCCGCGGCCAGCATGGCGACATTGCCTTTTTGTTGTTGCACGAAACTCAGCACGGTTCCGACCACAAGGGCTATGCCGATGGCGACGGGGAAGGCGGTGGCAAGTCCGGCCATGTCGATAGCAGCGACGAGGAGAAGGTTGGCCAGGTTGAAAATTACTCCAGCCAGCAGGGCCCACCCGATATTCGAGAGATCCGCGGCGCGAACATTAATGATGAAGCTCGAAGGGTCGTTGCCGGTCGAGCCCATGGTCAACGCCAGGATCAGCGAGGTGACAAAAATCCCCACGGCGTAATCCCAGTAGAAAAGTTCGAAGCGGTAGTTTTTCACGCCCTTGAAGGTGTTGGCCCACGAACCCCAGCAAATGGCGGAGGTGATCATCATCAGGAGCGCGGTGCCGAAGGTGAGTGGTGTGAACATTGATTTCCTTTGTTTTTAGGCGGCTCCGGATTTGGCCTGGTTCCGTTCGATAAACGCCGCGACTTCGGCGTACTTGGACATGGCGCGTGCGCCAACTTTGGTGCAGCACAGGGCCGCGCAGGCGTTGGCGAACGATCCCACGCGTTTCAGATCCCAATTTTGCAGCAGACCGTAAGACAGACCACCCATGAAGGCGTCGCCCGCTCCGGTGGTATCGACCACGTCTACTTTGTACGCCGGGTCGTGCACCAGTTCCTTGGGAGTCGCGATCAGACAGCCATCCGCGCCGAGCGTGATCGCCACCAGGTTGGGCCCGAGCCGCAGCAGTGCCTTGGCGATCTTTTCGTAATCGCCTTCGCCAGTCAGTTCGCGCGCGGCGGCCTTGCAGGGCTTCAAGACATCCACCAGAGTCAGCGCTGCAGTCAGCTCTTCCTGCGTTCCGAGACCGGCAGCGCAGAAAAACGCAGGGGAGACATCCAAATCAAAAATCACCCGCACGTTGGCATCGTGCGCAATGTGCATGGCCGCTTTCACCGGGAGAATCGGAAGCTGCGAAGCTTCGGTGTGGAAATGCCTGGCTGCCTTGATGTGCGATCCGAAATGAGTGGCGACCTGCAATTCGGTAATCTTGCCGGTGACGTTGGGGAACATATAGATGCAGCGCTCACCCGAGGCATCGACGGGAATCCAGGTGAGCGAGGAAAGCTCGCCTTTCACGATTTCGATCCCGGAAACGTCCATGTGATCGTCGGAAAAGGCTTTCTGGATGATGCGACCGTTTTCGTCGTCACCGATCAGGCCGAGCCAGCCGGTGCTTGCGCCCAGGCGGGCGACCTGCGTGAGATTATTGGCGGTGACGCCGCCGGCGTGGATTTCCATGCGAGTGGCGTTAATCTTTTCTTCGGCCGCGAGCAGGCGCGGCACGATCGCAAAGTAATCCACGGTGCAACTGCCAATCCCCACCACTTCTGCATTCGCAGCCATAAGCCCCTTTTCTAATTCTAGTGCGACGACGAGTGTGCGGCGGAAGGCAGCGCCATCAAGTCGACGAACATTTTCAGGAATTTTTCTTTATCCAGCTCTTCCGGAACGTTGACCTGCTGTTCGCCCAATCCGGGATGGTCATGCTCATCCCATAACAGCACGCTGCCGTAATTCGCGGTATGTGAAATATCGATGTCCATAAAATATTTCGATTGCCTGGTGATGATGCTGGGGTCGAGCCAGCCGGCCACGGCCAGTTCGTCCCACATGAATTCTTCGTCGCCATATTTGCCCACGTATTGCGCGGTGGGGGTTTGAATTTTGGCAATTTCCGCGATGTAGGCTTTGGTGGTGCGGACCTTTACCGAAATATCCACGGTAGTGACGGTGATCCTGGGCCACGGCGCGGTGAGCACCATGTGTACGGCTTCCGGATCCCACCAAAAGTTGAACTCACGGCGCGGTTGAGTGGGTGGCCCGCCGGGATAGACGCCCATGATCGAGCCGCCCATGACCACGAGTTCCTGGGCCAGTTCGGAGACTTGCGGGTCGATGCTGATGGCCTGAGCGATGTTGGTGAGCGGCCCGCCGGCGTAAATCGTGACCTGGTGCGGATACTGGTGAACCATGCGAATGATGAAATGGGCGGCGTCTTCGGCGGCAGGCTTGAGGGTGGGGTTTCCTTCAATCAGATCGGGAACCACGTCGGGCGTGTGGTATTTGCCGCGCCAGGGCGAATTCATGCCCATGCCGGGCTTATGCCCATTCCAGGCGCCCTGGTATTGGACTTTGCCGTAGAGGGCCTCCCAGCGGTCAATCAATTCCATTCGATTGATCAGCGGGTAAATGGCGCCAGGGACGACCGGAATATCGGTGTGGCCGGTGAGTTCCAGCATGCGCAGCGTGTGAGCGACTTCTTCGTCGCGCCACATGTCGCCGCTGACGACGGTGATGCCGAGGGTTTCGACGTTGGCCGATTGCAGGAACATCAAGATGGCTTGCTGATCGGTGGTGGCCGGACCGCGCGCGTCCTGATCGATGATGACTTTGCGGCGGGATTGCGCGGTGGAGGGAATAGCAAACAAAACCAGAACAGCGAGCGACAGGGCAAATTTATAAAACATGGGAGTGACGTTCCTTTGGATCATTTCGATTTCAGTGCGGGAAACGAAGACAGTGCGCCGATGGCTGGGACAGGGAGAAGGGGCCGACATGCTGAAGGAGCTTATAGTTCCGCGCGCGAAGGGAGTCAAGGACAAACCCTCCACCGCGAAACTCGGCCAAAAGCGAAAAACATGCCGCGATTATTTGGCGTCATGAGCTTTGGGAGTGGCGCGAGTCATCAGTTCGACGAAGTCGCGGTAGAACTTTTCGGTATTCAGATCGTCCTGAATTTCGACTTCGCGTTCGCCCAAATGGGGGCGGGTGTCGTTGACCCAGATGAGCGTGTCGCCATAGGAAGCGCCGTGGTCGGTGGAGACGTCCATGTAGACTTTGTGCGTTTTGGTGATGACCGAAGGATCGAGCCAGGCGACGGCGGCGAGTTCGTCCCAAAGATAACCCGGCTGGGCGTATTTGGCGGTATAGATGCCGGCGGGATATTGACCCTTGGCAATCTCGGCGATGAGCTCCTTGGTCATATGAGTTTTGATGGAAATATCGACGGTGGTGACGACGACGCGGGCCCAATCGGAGTGGAAGACGCGCGAGGAGGCTTCCGGGTCGAACCAGAGGTTGAATTCGCGGCGGGGAGTGATGGTGAATTCGGGATCGTCAGTCTGGGGGTTGAGGCTGCTGCCCATCATGACCAGCTCTTTGGCGAGCGAAGCGAATTGGGGATCGATGGCCTGCGCGAGCGCGAGGTTGGTGAGCGGTCCGGCGGCGACAATGGTGACTTCGTGAGGATATTTGTGAACCATGCGGATCAGAAAGTGCGCGGCGTCTTCATCGGCCGGTTTGGTGGTGGGCGCGCCTTCGGGCATCGGCGGAATTTCCGACGGGCCATGAACGGCGTGGCCGCTGGCGAAATTCCATGCGCCTTGATAAATGATCTTGCCGTGCATGGTTTCCCAGCGAGCGATGTATTCCTTGGAATTGACAAGAGGGAAGGCGGCGCCGGGCACGACGGGAATATCGGTGCGGCCGACAATTTCCATCAGGCGCAGGGTGTGCTGGACTTCTTCGGCGAGCCAGGCGTCGCCGGTGACGACGGTGATGCCGAGGACGTCAGTGTCGGGTGATTGGACCAGGGAGAGGATGGCCTGCATGTCGGAGCCGCCGGGGCCGGAGGCGTCCTGATCGATGATGACTTTGCGGGATCCGGGGGCGGGGGGCGATTGCTGAGCGGAGGCGGACAGCGGAAGGAAGGCGACCAAGAACAAGAGCAAAAACATCAGGGCGGCGAAAGCGCCACAAGGCAAATTATTGTTGCGGTTAGAAAATGTCATGACTTTTGTTTTCATGGGGTTGTCCGTTTTTTTGAATTGGGGTCTGGTGCGGTTGGAAACCATAGCGAAACGAAAGCGGTTGAGCGAAAAGGCGGAAAGCAGGCTGAGGCGTGAAGCGAATCTGACGCGTTTTTGGCTAAACATATTCCGTCGGATTTGCGGATTAGAAATCGGAGTTAGCGTTTGTTTTGAATGGTTTACGTTGATTTCTAATTGCTGGTAGCGGATTAGAAATTGCGGTTGGCGGATGGCCAGGATCCGAGAGGCGCGGAGCGTCGATGACGACGAGTGCTGGCGCGCGCCACGCCGGAAAGACTGTCGATTAGAAATCATGGCGGACTATTGTTTTCAAGGGTTTGGAGGTGGTTTCTAATTGCGCGAAGTGTCGATTAGAAATAACGGCGGAGGCGGGAGCAAGGAAGGTCGTGCGGCGCTGCCGTCGAACCATGTAGCCTCCCAGCCAGCCGAAAATGAGATCCCGATTCATGATAACACGATAGTTACTATGATTCAATGGTACACGACGCCAGCGTCTAACCCGATTCAATACATTATGGTGCGCGTCAAATGATGCGGCCAGAAGGTGGTGTGGTACGGCAGCCACAGGCGCGCATCGATCTGCGGAATGATGATCTGCATGTCCGGCGGACGTATTTTGTTTATTTCCTCGCGCAGCAGGGCAGTGGCGTACAAAGTATGCGCGCGGATTTCCACTTCCTGGGTCGAATCGCGCGGGATCAACTGATAGGTCTTGATGGTGTGATCGAGCGCGGGCGAATATTCGAGGATGTTCATGACGCGGAGCGCGGCGGGCACGATGTAATCGGCGAAGGCGGTGAGCTTTTCGGTGTCGTCGAGCTGGAACGCGCCGCTTTTGCGGAAATTGCAGTACATGATCCAGACGCCGAGTTGCGCCAGCTTGTCGATCTTGATTTCGTGGCCGTCGTAGGGGCTGGAATCGTGGAAGCGCGGGATTTCGGCGGTGAGGCGCTCGACGATGCCATTGCCCCGGTCATAGCAGCGCGGAGAACAATCGTTGATGAAATTGTGATAACGGCCGCCATATTTGGCCTGCAGAATTTGTCCGGCCTGATGGAGCATTTCGACGCGCTCATCGAGCAGGGGTAGTTCGATATTGCCGCGGAAGGCGTGGGCGAGTTGGGCGCGGGTGATGGTGGCGAGATAGGCGCCATCGAGGATCGGGGTGCCTTCGTCGAGGGCGCGCTTCATGCAGGCGAAGAGAGCGTCGGAATCGGAGTAGTGAGCACCGGCGTAGTCGACCTGGAATTTGGTGTGATTTTGAAAATCGGTGAAGGCGAAATCGATGGTGATCGCGACCAGGGTGAAGTCGATGGCTTGCGAGGCGTTGCCGGAATCGGCGGCGAAGGGAATGGAATATTGCGGGACCGGAAGTTCTTCGTAGGCCATCCACTGGGCGACTTCGATGAGCTTGGGAAGATTCGTTTTCACGTCGCGGGAATGTTCTATGACCGGGCGCAGGCTATCGAGCACGGGACTGCCGATGGGTTGGGGCCAGCGGAGGTTGGATGCGGCGGACGGCGGTTTGTGCAGGGTCATGGTCGGGGCCTGGGGATTGGTTGGAGCTGCCGCGCGGGATGCGCGCGAGGGAATCAGGAATTCGGCTGCAACGCTTCCAACGAGGGCCTGAAGGAAGCGCCTTCGGTTGGGTTCAGAAGCGGGGCGGCTCACCGAGTCTCCGGTGAGCCGCTCCGCATCGGGTTGTGGTCGACCCGTCAGAGGCACGGGTTAGAAGGTTAGTTTTAGCGCAAATTGGACGAGACGCGGGTTATTGACGGTGGAATTGATCGCGCCGAAGCCCTGCGGCACATTGTTGACGATCGGGACGTTGATATCCGAATTCGGGGTGGCGAACTGCGGATGGTTGAATAGGTTGAAAAATTCGGCCCGGAAGTTTAGACCCACGTGCTCCCAAGGCAGAATGAACTGTTTAATCAGCGAGAAGTCCGTATTCACGAAGCCGGGGCCGGAGAGAGGAGTCCGCGAAGCATCTCCGAGTTCCCCGCTCGCAGCGGGAACGAACGCGCAGGGATTAAACCAAACCGTGGTTGGCGAGTGAAGTCGGGCCGGCGGAACGCAGCCGGGATTGGCAGCGAAGGTCCCTGGACTATTCGGATTGCCCACGATGTCTGGACGATTGAGGCTGTTTCCGTTGTTTTCGAAGTTGACGCCGGAACCGTTATCGCTGTTGATAATGAAAATGGGGAAGCCAGAGGTGATTTTCTCAATCGCGGTCACCTGCCAATTTCCCAAGATGGTGTTGAGCGGGCCGTTCCAATCGCTGCCAAATTGTTTACCGCGGCCGAAAGGCAAGTCGTATATCACGCTGGCGGTGAAGTTGTGATTGAGGTTGATCTGCGAAAGCCCCCAATCGAGGTTCTGAAAGTTTGGCAGCGGATAGTAAGTGGCTCCGAGGTTGGTACCGAGACCGTCGGAGAATCCGTTGTCGTAGGTGTGGGAATAGGTGTAGCCGATCAAAGCGTAGATGCCATGCCTGGCGCTCTTGGTCTCGGCTTTGATCTGCAAGCTGTTGTACGTCGCACGACCCTGATCGGTGATATTGGAGATGGTCCCGAAAGTCGGAAACGGGACGGGAAGAGCCCCGCCACCCGGAGCGCAGCCCAAGGTGTACCCTGGCGTTCCGCAAGCGCTGGGAGTTGAAACGTTGAGGTTATTGCCGTCAATCAGGATGTGGCTGCTGCGGGAACCCGCGTAGCCGGCGGTGAGCAGGATCTGCCCGGGCAATTCACGTTCGACGTTCACGTTATATTGCTGGACCATGCCGAGTTTGAAACCGAGGTTTTGGGATTGCACGGTTCCGGTAAAGGTGTCGGGGTTGGGCGGCGCGTTGAATATTTGAAACCCGTTGTTGACGCTGTTGCCGCTGGGAGTCTGGCCGTACAGAGTGGCGCAGGCCGAGGTCGCGAAGGTGCAGCCGCCGAAGGCAAACACGTCAGATTCGGCGTAGTAGGGAGGATTCTGCCACAAGCCCTGCGCGCCCTGGCTCCAGGAAGAATCATGGAAGATGGCGTAGGCGCCACGGATTACGGTGACTTCGCTACCCCCCGGTTTCCAAGCCACACCGATGCGCGGTTCCAAAGCATCTTTGTCGTAGTTGATGCCCACCCATTTTCCCGCATTCGGTCCGAAGGGGGTGTTGCCGGCGATGAGGAACTGGCCGGTATTAAAGTCAAAGTTGGCTTGACGATTGGCCACTTCGGAGATGGGCGAAGTCAAATTCCACGCCAGACCTAGATTGACGGTGAGATTTCGGCTGATGCGCCAATCGTCCTGGGCATAAGGGCGGAAGGTTTTCCAGCGGCGACCAGTGGTGCTGCCGTCGAAGGTTTGATCGTGAATGGCGATGCTGGGCAAACCGAGCAGGAAATCAGCTTCGGGGTTACCGGGTGTACCGGAGGCTACGCCGCCGACGGTGGTGAAGGGGCTGCTGGTCCAGCCACCGAGCAAAATCCAATAGCCGTCCTGGAAGCCTTCGGTGCGCACGTTCATTTGATTGGCGCGGATGCCCAAGCCGACTTTGATGTCGTGCTTGCCGCGGATCATGTCCAGAGAATCGTTCAGAGAAAAGACGTTGGTTCCGCCGACGAACGGAGCGAAACCGCGATCGCCCAAGGCCCAATAGTTTTGGTTGAACTGGGTGGAGGTCAATCCGCAGCTGATGCCGTTGGGAGCGCAAACATTGCTGGCGTTGCAGTCCAGGTTGGCCCCAGGGATCCCGATGATCGAAGCCTCGCAAGTTCCGGTGCCCTGGGAAGTAATGTAGTCGAAAATCCGGTTGTAGCCGCCGCTGATCTGGTTGACGGTATTGGGCGAAAAGACATGGGTCTCGGAGAGCACAACGTTACGGCCATGGTTGATGATGATTTGGTTGCTGCCGAAGGCGTTTGCTTCGGCGAAGGAGCCGGGGCCACCGCCGCCGGGCACGACCGAATTAGCTTGGTCGTAGCTAAAGCGGCCGAAAATGTTATCGCTGGGCGAGAAATTATGATCCAGCCGGATGTCGAATTTTGTTTCATTGAGGGCACGGACTGGTTCGTTGACGAAGTTAAAGTTGCCCGCCGGATTGTTGGCGTTCGGGATGGGATAGAGGTTGATCATCTGCTTGGAGATGTTAGGAATCAAATTCGAGGGAATTTTGTTGCAAGCGGTTCCGATTGCCTGGCTGCCATTGGGGGCGGCGGGTAAGGGGTTTCCGGCGCCGTCACACTGAAAGAACGGATTCGGGCCGCCGGTTACGTACGGATTGACGATTGCGCCATTGGGAACGATTGTGGGAGTAGCGTTGTTCCCGACCGGAGTCGGATTGCCGAAGGGATCCGCGCTAAAGTCACCCAAGCGATTGGCAACACTCGGTAGCAAGCCAGTAAAGGTGATGCCTTTGCGTTGATACTTCTGCTCGCCATCGAGGAAGAAGAAAGTTTTGTTCTTGCGAATGGGGCCGCCGACGGAGCCGCCGAACTGGTTGAGGTTAAATTTTTCGGGCAGGATGGCGAAATAGCTTTTGGCGTCGAGGTCGGTGTTGCGGAAGAACTCGAACAGCGAGCCGTGGAAATCGTTGCTGCCGGATTTGGTGGTGACGAGAACCGTGGGACCGGCGCGGTAGCCGTATTCGGCGGGATAGTCGTAGGTAAGAACTTTGAATTCCTGGATTGAATCGATCGAGGACAAAATGCCGATGCCGCCAGCGGTCAGCTCGTTGTTGTCATTGCCGTCGAGCAACCAATCGGTGCTGTTGGCGCGGGAACCGCCGACCGACAGGGAGAAGGAGCCGCGCGCGGAAACTTCGCTGCTGGCCGCGCCATTGAAGAAGCTGCTGGTGTTGGTCTCGGCAGTGGTTCCGGGTGTCAGGGTAGCGAGTTGGACGAAGTCGCGTCCGTTCAGCGGAAGCTGAGTTACCTGTTGGGCGGTGATGACCTGGCCGAGCCCGGCGTTGGTCGTTTCGACGGCAACCTCGGACGCGGAGACTTCGACGGTGGCCGAAACGGAAGAGGGGGCCAGAGTGAAATCGACTTCGCGTTGTTCATCGACCTGGAGGCGCACGTCTTTGGTATCGGACGGTTGGAAGCCGCTGAATTCGACATGCAGCGTGTAAATTCCCACGGGAAGCAGGGGAACCAGGTAGTGGCCCGCGTCATCGGAAACGGAATCGCGGACCGCGCCCGTCCCTTGTGACGTGACGGTGATCTTAGCGCCGACGACGGTGGCCCCGGATTTATCGAGGACGGTTCCGGAAAAGCTGCCGTTGGCCTGGGCGTGCGACGCTGGAGAACAAAGCAGAAGGCACAGACACGCTAGCACCGCGAAAAGAAATTTACTCCTCATGGTTCACTCCCCCCTGCAGAAACCGGTGGTTTCCGCGCAAAGCGAAATCAAAATCGATGGAACTATTTTCCTTTGAGCCGCGAGTTCAAAAGCTGAAAAAACTTTTCGGCGTCGACGGCGGTGGCGACGCGCGCATTGGCTTTCACCGGATCGAGACCTTCGATTTCGTAATGATCGCCGTGCAAGACATTGCGTTCGATGCCGCCGCGGCGATTGGCTACGGTTTCGCCGCGGGTGTAGTCGCCGCGCGTTTCGACATCCACATGCATCGCGGTCTTGGTGAGAATCGACGAGTCGATGGCTTCACCAATGGCCAGCGGGTCGTACATTGGCGTACCGCCGCCGCTTCCATATTTGGCTTCGAGGCCAAGCAGGAAGGTCAAAACTTGTACGGCGAAATCGTTGAGCGGGCCGTGGGTTTTGGAAAGTTGGTCGAGCTGCGCGTGGCCGTAGAGAGTTTTGTCGCCGACATCGAGGCCGACCATGGTCAGCGGCCAGCCAGCCTGAAAAACAATCTGCGCGGCTTCCGGGTCGTTGAAGATGTTGGCTTCGGCGGCGGCGTTGACGTTGCCGCCAGAAATTGAGCCGCCCATGATGATGACTTCCTTAACCAGGGGGACGATGGAAGGATCCTTGAGCAAGGCGAGGGCGATATTGGTGAGCGGGCCGATGGGCAGCAGAGTGATCTGGTGGGGATTGTCGTGGATCATCTGAATGATCAGATCGGGGGCGAAACGCGGGTCGGTTTTACATTTGGTGGGCGGGAGGTCGACGTTGGCGAAACCGTTGGCGCCATGCCAGAACTGGGCAGTGATGAGTTTCTGAAACAGCGGGTGCTGCGCGCCGCCAGCGATGGCGATATCGCAGCGATTGGCGAGCGAAGCCAGCTTGAGCGCATTCTCCAGACCTTGTTTCGCTTCCACGTTACCGGGGACGACGGTAAGGGCGCGTACGTCAAGTTCGGGAGAAGTGAGAGCGAGCATGATGGCGATGGCGTCATCGGTGCCGGGGTCGGTATCGATGATGACTTTTTGGGGTCCGGCGGCGGGGTCCGGCACGGAAGCTGAAGAACGATTTCCGGCTCGCGCGGTGGGAATAATGGACAACAGAGCAGGGATGGCGAGCAACAGAAACAGCACAAAACGCTTCCAAATGAGTCTAGAGCGTGCGTTTGGGCAGGCGGAGGAATTTTCCGCGAGCTGAGCCGAACCAAAACGAATAGAAAAATCACACCCGGTTTTTTGTAAAACCGAAAAATTCATTTGGGCTAGGCCCACCCCATGCAATTGAATGAAAGCACGTTATAACTTCGTTGCTGACGGGTCAATACGAAACTCGAACGAGAAAAAAGATTTCCACAGACTTGAAATTAAATATTCCTAAAGTTGAAATCGGCGGAGCGGAAAAAATCGTGAACGGAAATGCGTTACACGAAGCGGAAGCAGCGGCGAAAGCGGCCACCAGGAGATTTTGTTAACATTCGTGTCGAAATGGAACGCCGCAACTCTCTCACGCGCCGATATCGGTTGATGGTTCTCGTTGCTGCTGTGCTGACGGTCGGAACGGCAGACACGTCGGCGGAGCTACTTCGGCACACCTTTGCGGTGGTGTTGCAGGATATGCGCGGGCCGGGGAATGCGCAGTCGAGTGCGGGACCGGCGCAGGCGGGAAGCGACAACGCTCCGGGACCGCCAACGCAGGCCCAAAAAGATGAAGATGGGATTACGCTGCGACGCCGGAGCGACGTGATTAATCCTTATCACGTGCAATTCCGCGACGTGACCAGTGAAGCGGGCATACATTTTCACCATGAGCGCGCAGCGTCACCCCAAAAACTGTATTTAGAAACGATGGGGCCGGGCGTGGCCTGGATCGATTACAACAATGATGGTTACCTCGACGCATTCTTCGTGAATAGCGGTCTGACCCCGTTTTTTCATCCCGATTCGACTCCGCAGCCGGCGCTGTACCGCAATAATCGCGACGGAACGTTCACCGACGTGACAGCGGAGAGCAAAATTCACACCGATGGCACCTTCTTCTTCGGGGTGGCGGTTGCGGACTATGACAACGACGGATTTCCGGACATCTATATGACGGGGTACCGCCATTCGGTTCTGCTGCACAACAACCGGGATGGCACGTTTACGGACGTGACCGCCAAGGCGGGAGTGGGCGACGATGGCGCCTGGGCCACGGCGGCCGGATGGTTCGATTACGATCACGACGGAAAGTTAGACCTGCTGGTCACTAATTACGTGCAGTACGACGAAGATCATCCCGAGCTATGCGGCGAGGAACCAACCGGGCATCGCGATTATTGCCATCCGGATAAATTCAAGGGCAGCGCCGCGAAGCTGTACCACAACAATGGCGACGGCACATTCACGGATGTAACGGAAAAAGCAGGGCTGACCAATACCGACGGGAAGAGCCTGGCAGTGGTGCTGGCCGATCTGGATGGCGATGGCTGGCCGGATATTTTCATCGCCAACGATACGCAGCGGAATTTTTTGTACCTGAACAATGGTGACGGGACCTTTCGCGATGCGACGCGCAAAGCGAATGTTGGTTTCAGCGAAGACGGGCGCGCCGAAGCGGGAATGAGCGCGGATGCGGCGGACGTGATGAACAACGGGCTGCTGTACCTGTTTGTCAGCCACCTGGATTTCGAGTTGAACCGGCTGTACCGCAATAACGGCGACGGAACTTTCACGGATTTCACGATCGCGTCCGGAGTGGGACAGACCAATATTCTGAACAGTTCTTTTGGGGCGCGATTTTTCGATTTTGATAATGATGGCTGGCGCGATTTGCTGGTGATCAACGGGCATATTCTCGACGACATCCCGCTGCATCATCCAGAAGTAACGTATGAAGAGGAAAAGACGCTGTACCGGAACATGGGCGAGGCGCGGTTTGTGGACGTGACCCGCACGGAGGGGAAAGATTTTCGGGCGAAGCATGTGGGGCGGGGGCTCGCGGTGGGCGATTACGACAACGACGGGTGGCAGGATTTTCTGGTCAGCAATAATGGGGAAGACGCACAGCTTTTCCGCAACGAAGGCGGGAGTTCGCCTGACGCCAAAGGGAATCACTGGCTGGCGGTGAAGCTGATTGGGGTGACGTCGAACCGCGATGGCATTGGCGCGGCGATTCGGGTGCGGGCCGGAGATTTTTCGAGCTACGACCAGGTGAAGGGCGGGATGAGTTATTGCTCGGCGCAGGATCCGCGGGTTTTTTTTGGTTTAGGGGCGCATGAGAAGGTCGACACTTTGATTGTGCGCTGGCCGAGCGGATATGTGCAGGAGATGAAGGATGTTCCAGCGGATACAGTGGTGCAGGTGACCGAGGGGGTTGGCGCTAAGGCACTGAAGTATCCGGCACCGCGTTCGCGGTAGGCGCTGTGGAGGTGGTTGTAGGGAGCCCGGAGATGCGTTGATGCTGTTCGCGATTGGGAAATCCTCAGCTATTCGGATTGGCGGATGGCGCGGAGGTCGATGCCGAGTTGCTGGCATTTTTTGTAGAGGTGGCTGCGTTCGAGGCCGAGGGCTTTAGCGGTGTTGGTCATGTGGTGGTGATTTTGTTTCAGGACTGCAAGCAGCGTTTCGTGTTCAAAGGCTTCGACGCGTTGGGACAGGATGCCGCTGACGAGGGCACCGGTGAGTTGCGGGTTGCTGGCAGCGCCGGCAGAAACGGTGGATTGCGGAAGAGCGCGCTGGATGGTGGCCGGCTGAATTTCGTCTTTATTTTCGAAAAGCAGCACGCGTTCGATGACGTTGCGCAGCTCGCGAACATTGCCGGGCCACGGGTAGCGCTCGAGTTCGGCGACCGCTTCGGAAGAAAGGGTACGCGACTTCCAGTGATTCTGTTCATCGAGCTGCTTGATGAAGTGCTCAGCGAGCACGCGAATATCTTCGCGGCGTTCGCGCAGCGGAGGCAGCACGATGGGAAAAACGAAGACGCGATGATAGAGATCTTCGCGGAAGGTTCCTTGCCGAACCTGTTCTTCGAGATTGCGATGGGTAGCAACAACCACGCGAACGTCCACAGTGAACGGTTTATCGCCGCCGACCCGCTCGATTTCGCCTTCTTCCAGCACGCGCAATAATTTGGCCTGCATGGTCATCGGCATATCGCCGATTTCGTCGAGAAAGAGCGTGCCGTGGTGGGCCTGTTCAAATTTTCCGGTGTGGCGGGAAGCGGCTCCGGTGAACGAGCCTTTTTCGTGCCCGAAGAGCTCGGTTTCCATCAGTTCGGAGGGAACCGCCGCGCAATTCAGCGAAATGAAGGGACCGGCGCGGCGCGGACTTTTTTCGTGCAGAGTGCGGGCGACCAGCTCTTTGCCGGTTCCGGTTTCGCCGCGAATGCAGACGCGGGTTTCGCTGGCGGCGACTTGCTCCACCTGGGCCATGACTTCTTTCATCGCGGGACTGGCCCAGACAATGTGATGGCGGCCCAGGCGTTTTTTCAAGTCGCGATTTTCCTCTTCGAGATGTTTCAGGCGCAGGACGTTTTCGACGGTCAGCAGCAATTTATCGGTGGAGATGGGCTTCTCCAGGAAATCGCTGGCGCCGAGTCGGGTGGCTTTCACTGCCATTTCGATGGAGGCCTGGCCGGACATCATCACGATGGTGGAATTAATCCCGGCGGCTTTGAAATCTTCGAGCAGAGCGATGCCGTCGCGGCCGGGCATGACCACGTCGGAAAGAATCAGGTCGAAGCGGTCGGCTTTGGCCAGTTCGAGGGCGCGTACGGCGCTGTCGCAGACGGTGGCGTCGTGACCGGCGAGACGAAAGGCGCGGGCGAGCGAAGCGAGCGTATTGGCATCGTCGTCGATGACCAAGATATTCGCTTTGGCGGCCACGGAAATTACGCCTCGACTTCTTTCTTCTCGAAGACCATGGGAAATACTTGCGGCTTGTGCGGCGGGCTGGAAGGCAAGTCGATGTGGAAACTGGTGCCCACGCCCGATTCGCTTTCAACCGAGATGCGGCCGCCATGATCGGCGACGATGGCCTGCACGATGGCGAGGCCGAGGCCGGAGCCGTGCTGCTTGGAGGTGTAATAGGGAGTGAAAATGCGTTCGGATTCCTCGGGAGTCAGACCTGAACCGGTGTCGGAAACTTCGAGCGAGACGCCGTGCTCGATGGTCTGGGTGCGCAGCATGAGCACGCCGCCCGCGGGCATGGCGTCCATGGCGTTGAGGATCAGATTTTCGATGGCGCGATGCAGCAGGGTGGCGTCAGCCTGAATGATCGGAAGATTTTCCTGGAGATGCAATTCGGGAGTGATCGGCGGACGGCCGACGGCGCCGAATTGAGCTTCAAAAAGTTTTACGACGTTGCGCGCGATGTCGTTGAGATTCACGGGCGCGAGTTCGGGCTGAGGCATTTTCGCGAAATCACTGAAGCGGCTGACGATGGCTTTCAGGTTATCGATTTCGCCGAGCATGATGCCGGTGGATTCCCGGAAAACTTCGTCGAATTGCGGCGAATTCTGCTCGCGGGCGCGCTGCAGATTTTCGACGGTGGTTTGCAGCGGGAACAGCGGATTTTTGAGTTCATGCGCGAGGCGGCGGGCGAGTTCGCGCCAGGCGGCGACGCGTTCGACCTGCACCAGCTTTTCGCGCTGCTCGACGAGCTGGCCGGTCATTTGATTAAAGGATTTGGAGAGCTGGGCGATTTCGTCGCGGCCATGCACATCGACACGGGTGCCCCAATTGCCGTGGGAAACTTCGCTCGCGGCGGCGACGAGTTTTTGCACCGGGCGGGTGACGCGCGCGGCGCCCCACCAGCTGAGTAACAGGCCGAGCAGGAGGCCGACGGCGGCGACGCCCAGCGCCAGCCAGCGGATGCGACGTTCGAGCGAGACGACGGTGCGCTGCGAGCTGCCGACGAACAAGACGCCGAGCAATTCTTTTTGGCGGCCGAACTGCGGCAGCGCTTTGAAAACTTCGGCATTCGAAGGATCGAAACCCCAGCTGATTTTTTCGGTTTGCTCGACCGGATCGGCTTCGATTTTTTCGACCAATGGCTGGAAACGGTCGGCGTCGGGCGCGGGGCCGTTAACGTCGATGAGGTTAGGCTCCTGAAACTCGGAGGAGAGATTCAGATAGAGCAGGGCGCGCATATCGGCGGGCAAAACGAGCGAGCTAAGAAATTCTTTGCCGAGACGCTCGCCGCCGACGACGTAGAGGTCGCGGTCGCCGACGCGAACGGTGGAGACGGCCATTAAGCCCAGCGCCGGGCCCTGATCGGTTTCAACCTTCATTAAGAAAGCGCCACGGGCGGCCCAGTCATCGGGTTGGGTGACCCAGGAGAGTTTGTAACCGAAGCGGGCGGGATATTCCTCGGACGAGATGATGGAGCCGTCGTTGCCGACGAAATCGAGAAAATTA
>Ga0302225_10001325_pt1 | contig 15893 bp, 15 predicted proteins | sample II_Palsa_E3_2_FD_193515 | JGI IMG/M metagenome (GOLD analysis project Ga0302225, IMG submission 193515) | Peat permafrost microbial communities from Stordalen Mire near Abisko, Sweden - II_Palsa_E3_2 | ecosystem: Environmental > Terrestrial > Soil > Palsa > Peat permafrost | place: Sweden...
CGGATTAAAATCCGTTGCTACAATATTGTCCGATGCTACGCATCTTTATCTTCATAAATAGGTTTGCTGTTAAGGTTGCTGTAACGATTTTTTTAGCAGGATGTGTCGGCAGATTGGATTTTATTAGAAATCTTAAAATCATCCAATCTTCAAATCAAACAAATTTCTCTATCAAACAAACCGCGTAGGCAACAACGCCTTCTTCGCGGCCTATAAAACCAAGCTGCTCGTTGGTGGTAGCTTTTATGGAGATATCTTCTTCGCTTATGCCTGCCGCAGCAGCTATATGCGTTTTCATAGCGGGGATATGCGGGTTTATTTTGGGCGCTTCCAGGCATACCATAGCATCAATATTACCTATCTGCCAGCCCTTTTCCTTTAGTAATTTCACCACATGCTGCAATAATATCAGGCTGCTAATTCCTTTCCACCTATCGTCCTTATTCGAAAAATGGAAGCCGATATCACGCAGGTTGGCGGCGCCTAACAAGGCATCGCAAATGGCATGCAGCAAAACGTCGGCATCGGAATGGCCGAAGGCGCCTGCATGGTGCTCCAGGTCAACTCCGCCTAAAATAAAGGGGTGCCGCTCCTTTAACTGGTGTACATCAAAGCCGAATCCTACTTTTATTTTTCCCACTTATTTTGTGCCGCCAAAGCTGGCCGATAAAGTAAAACGTAATGTATTAGCTAAAGGGCTGGTTTGCTGGCTGCCCGCCAGGTATGAAAAATCGAAGTGAAATTCCTGGTATTTTACGCCAACGCCCAGGGTAAGGTAATTGCGGCCGCCTTTGGATGGATCTTCATAATAATAACCACCGCGCAAGGCAAATACATCATTGTACCAATACTCCAAACCACCGGAATAGTAAATCTCTTTAAACTCCTCGCTGCCGCTGGCATCGGAAAACGACTGAAAAATACCCTGCGGCACCGATACATCGCTGGTGGGCGAAGTGGGCACCAGCAGCTTATTCAGATCAAGCGCAAAGGTAAGTTTGTTTATATCGTCGATATTAACAGTGTTGGCTATACCTATTTTTAAATTGGTTGGTAAATAATAAGACGGGCCATCGGTAGAATAGCTGATCTTGGAGCCTATGTTGGATATATCGGCACCGAAGGCAAAAAGCGCGTCGTCGCCAAATTCCTGGGTAGGATTTTTATAGTAGAATGATACATCGGCGGCAACCGCGTTGCCTGCCTTTTCGCCTTCGGTTGGCGATGAAGCCGAGCCGTTTGATAGGTTGGAGTGAATATAGCGCAAAGTTAAACCGAGCGAAAAATCATCGCCGAATTTACGGGCGAAAGAGCCATCGAGCGAGAACTCTGATGGTGAAAAATTACCTTCCGAATTTCCGTTCTCATCAGTTAAAGCTACCGTTCCGATATTAAAATAACGCAATGATACACCAATGCTGTTGCGGTCATCAACCTTGTGGGCGTAACTTAAATAAGAAAGGCTTATATCGGGCACCAGGTTACGCAGCCAGGGGCTGTATGATGCCGAAAACTCGTTATCATCTTCAATAAACGCCAATTTTGATGGGTTCCAGTATGTGGCGTTGGCATCGGGCGATAGTGCTACACCGGCCTCGCCCATGGCACCTGAACGTGCATCGGGCGTGATGGTTAAAAATGGTACAGCTGTTGATATCGCGCCGGCGTTGCTTCCATTAGTACTGGTACTTGTTTGAGCTATTGCCAGAACCGGCAATAAAAGAACTATAGAAAAAACACCAGCTTTTAAAGAAAACAGCATTATAAATCAATTGAGTTTATAGTTTCAAATATATAAATATACTTTGGGCTGCAAGCATATAATTAAGTTACCTTTAAACCAAAATATTTTTATTAATGTAACTCAACCCGCGCATTTTACGTTTAAATACGAAAAAGGGTTTATTTTTTAGCCTGAGTGCTTATAAAAATTAGCATTTTATTCAAAAATTTTTAATTTTACGTTTCAAACCCCTTATGTATTGTAAAAATATGAAAATACTTTTTACTAAAACTGCTTTAGTGATGATAGGTACAGTAGCCTTGTTAAGCAGTTGTGCCAAGCATCAACAGTCGCAAAAAACAGGAATCCCCTATAATAATAAAAATTATGGAGGCTATGTTAAGTTTCGGCAAACTCACCCGGCACCCGGCCCCGGCCTTGTTGCCATTGAAGGCGGTACATTTGTATTGGGCGGCAGTGCCGACCAGGATGTTACGTACGATTATAACAATGTGCGCCAGCGTGTTACTATTCCATCGTTCTATATGGACGAAACCGAGGTGGCTAACCAGGATTGGCTGGATTACCTGCACTGGATTACCGTTACTTTCCCAACCGATCATGAATTATATTACGATGCCCTGCCTGATACCTTAGTATGGCGCAGGCCGCTATCTTATAACGATCCGTATGTGTACAACTACCTGCGCCACCCTGCTTACCAGGATTACCCCGTAGTTGGCGTATCATGGAACCAGGCGAACGATTATTGCCAATGGCGCACCGATCGCTCAAACGAATATATTTTACAGCAAAAAGGCTTATTGGCCCGCCCGCAGGATACCAAAGGCAAAAAAAATACACCTGCTGCAACAGCTTCAACCACCACGCCATTTAATACCGATATGTATTTGAACGGGCAGTACCAGGGTCCAGGTATTAATGGTAAAAAAATGCTTCCTGATCTTGACCCTAACGCTACAGCCGCGCCGGGTACCAAAGGACAACCGGTAAGGCCGGCACGCCGCGAAGATGGTATAGTAAAACAAGCTTACCGCCTGCCTACAGAAGCTGAATGGGAATATGCCGCCCTTGCTTTGAGCGGTAACACCCAATTTGAAAATATTAACGATGGTAAAATATATCCCTGGAACGGCTTAGGCGTACGCTCGCCAAACAGGAAGACCCGTGGATTGATATTAGCCAACTTTAAACGCGGATTAGGCGATAACGCGGGTGTTGGTGGTTATTTGAATGACAAGGCCGATATAACCGCGCCGGTACGCTCATACCCGCCAAATGATTTTGGTTTGTATAATATGGCCGGTAACGTGAACGAATGGGTTAAAGATACCTATCGCCAAACTTCGTTTGAAGAGGTGGAAGATTTTAACCCTTTCCGTGGTAATGAGTATACTAACAAACGTTTTGCCGATGCCAGCAAAGGCACTTATGCCAAGGATAAATACGGCCGCCCAATTAATGATCCGGCTACATCGGGCAAAAAACTTAAATACGCCGACCTGCTTGCTCAGCAACAGGCAGCGCAACAAGCTCAGAGCGCTGCCCCTGCTAATGGCACCGCAGCACCGGCAACTACTACCCCTGCTGCACCCGGCGCATTACCTGTTGGCATATCAGTTGCACCAAGAAGCGCGCTTGCCGGCAAGCCTTATGACCCTGACCAGAGAGGTGAGAAAGACACGGTAAATAGTTCGTTATATGGCACTACTACGCTGGTTAACGACCACTCCAAGGTTTACAAAGGTGGTTCATGGAATGACCTGGCCTTTTGGCTAAACCCTGCCACCCGCCGTTTTATGGATGAGGATGATGCCAGTGCCGAAGTTGGGTTCCGTTGCGCTATGGACCTTGTAGGTTCGGCGGAAATAAGCCCATCAGGCAAACCGCATTTCAGTGTTAAAAAACCAAAAGCTTATAAAGCTAATTAGTGATTGGTGATTGGTAACTTCAGACTAAAGCTTAAAATAAAAGGCGAAAGGTATGAGCATAATGCTTCAACTTTCGCCTTTCCTTATTTTCTTATCTGCTTCTTCCGGCCCCGTCAACTTTCAACTTAAATAAATTGCAATAGCACCTGTCCTTTTTCCACTTTATCGCCCGGTTTTATTTTAACGTTTTTTACCGTAACATCGGCCGGGGCCTTTATAATGTTTTCCATTTTCATGGCTTCCAGTATGAAAAGGTTATCGCCTTTTTTAACTTCCGTGCCTTCGGCGACAAATATTTTTAGTACCAGGCCGGGCATTGGCGCTTTTAACTCACTTATTTTAGCGCTGTTCAGGCTGCTTAAACCCAGTTTATCCAGCAATACATCAAACTGATCTTTCGCGGTAAGGGTATAAATATTATTGTTCACCTTAATTTCGGCGGTTTTGGCGGCGGCATCAAAGCTGATCACCTCGGCATTGTAGGATTTGAGTTGATTGATGATATGATAGGAAAACTCGTTCAATTGCCTAATATCAGCAGTTGCAGGTTCGCCGTTAATCGATAAGCCGTCGGTATGCTTATCAATATCGAAATCGTATTTGCCGTTTACTTTGATCTGTAGCATGTACCGTTAATTATATTAAACACTAATTATATCGAATTAAAAATCGAATTACACGAATTTAAGCTACCTTAATAACAAACTTAAACATGATTGGTGAAATTCGACCAATTCGAAAAGATTCGTGCTTAGTTCAATTTTGAAATAGGCACTAATTATGTCGAATTAAACAAATTACACGAATTTTAGCTGCCTTCAATAATATTTAAACCTGATTCGTGAAATTCGATTCAATTCGAAAAAAAATTCGTAACTCAATCTCAAATAACACTAATTATCTCCAATTAAAATTCGAATTACACGAATTTTAACTACAATTTGTTCACTTAATTCTATTCCACCTTATTATCTGCGAAATCCACAAATTATTAAAATCAGCGGTCGCGGTTACCGATTGGTGAATATATACTGTATCATATTGGCGCCCATTTTAAGCGCTTTTAAGCGCGTTTCCTGGGTATCGCCGGCGTAGGTTCCATAATCCTCCCAACCATTGCCCAAATCGCACTGGTAATCGTAAAAACAAACCAGGCGCCCCTTGTATATCAGCCCGAAACCCTGCGCGCGTTTACCATCGTGCTCATGCACTTTGGGCGGTCCGTTCTGGAAATCATATTTCTGGTGGTAGATAGGATAATTGAGCGGCAGCTCCACAAAATCAAGTTCGGGAAAAACCTTTTTCATTTGCGGGCGGATAAACTGATCGAAGCCATAGTTATCGCAGATATGCAAAAAACCACCGCCAATTAGATAGGCGCGCAGGTTAGCCGCTTCCTGGTCGCTGAAGATGACGTTCCCATGCCCGGTCATAAAAACAAAGGGATAGTTAAACAGCTCGGCGCTGCCTACATCCACCACTTCATCCTGTATCTGGAAGTTAGTTTTCAGGTTCTCGTTGCAAAATTTGGCCAGGTTAGGCAAAGCGGTACGGTCGCCATACCAATCGCCGCCGCCGTTATATTTCAGCTTGGCCATTTTATAGGTTGGGTTATCAAAACTGCTGTTAAAAAACAGTATCAACAACCCGGCTACTATACAAATACCTTTTTTCATTTACCTATTCAAAAAATTAACTTCAAAACAAGCTTCTAAAGCGGCGGTTTCGGTACGCAGCCGGCTTTCACCTAAAGTTATGGCTTTAAAATCATTATTTAACGCTTCTTGTATCTCTTTTGGTGTAAAGTCGCCCTCGGGGCCTATTAATATTAAATATTTACCATTCAGGCTGATGGATTCCTTCAAGCTGGTTTTGTCGCCCTCATCGCAATGCGCTATAAATTTTTGCCCGTCAAAAGGCGTTGCAAGTAATTGACTGAAAGTCTCCGTCTCGTTTAAAACAGGATGATAGGCCTTTAATGATTGTTTTATGGCCGATGTGATGATCTTATTCAACCGATCTACCTTGGCCTCTTTGCGTTCGGAGCGCTGGCAGATGATGAGCGAGATCTCGTCGATGCCTATCTCGGTGGCTTTTTCTAAAAACCACTCCAGGCGCTCGATGTTTTTTGTAGGCGCTATGGCTATGTGCAGGTAATGGTTGCGCTTGTTAAAGTCGGTATTAACCGAAGTAATGCGGAGGATAGTTCTTTTTGGATGGGCATCGGTAATTTCGGCAGTATATAAGCCGCCGCGCCCATCTATCAATTGCACTTCGTCGCCTACTGCCAACCGCAGCACACGGATGCAGTGCTTGCTTTCTTCTTCGTTCAGAAAATATTGGGGGTGCGTAGGCGAAATATCGGGCGTATAAAAAAGATGCATTTCTGAAAGAGTCAAGAATCAAGATGTAAGAGTCAAGATAGAATTAAGAGTCAAGATAGTTATAATTCGCAGATTGTTCCGGCCTCCTGGTTCTTGACTCTTGTATCTTGACTCTTTCCTAATGCAAATCTACTGCATCTTCTTCATTTATCAGCAGTTCCAGCTTTACCGATTCAATATTCTGGTCGGATTTTCTGAGTACGGTAATATTATAGCCGTTTGATTCCTTTTGCTCGCCCACATCGGGTATCTTACCAAAAATATCGCCCAGCCAGCCCGATACGGTATCGTAATCGCCATCCTCGGGCAAATCATGTGGCAGGTGGCTGTTCACATCATATATCGGCGCAAGGGCGTTCACAATAAATTCGCGTTCGTTCACCCGCTCCACTATAGGCTTTTCCTCATCATATTCATCCTGTATCTCGCCTACCAATTCTTCTACAATGTCTTCCAGGGTTACCATACCGGCAGTACCGCCAAACTCATCCAGCACTATGGCTATCTGTATGCGTTTTTGCTGTAGTTCGGCCATCAGGTCGTTTATCTTTTTTGTTTCGGGGATGAAATAGGGCTTACGGATAATATCCTTCAACACTATCTCCTCGTTACGGGCCAGCAAAGGCAAAATATCCTTGGCGTGTACAATACCCACTATCTTATCAATCACATCATCATAAACCGGGATGCGCGAGTAGCCTTCGGTGATCAGTATCTCCAGCAATTCATCCTTTTCGGTATGCAGATCGACGCCCGAGATCTTTGTACGCGGCACCATGATATTTTTTACCACGCGCTCATTAAACTCAAACACATTCTGAATTAGCTCATGCTCGTTGGAATCCAAAGCGCCGGTTTCCTTGCCCTGCTCCAAAAGGTACTGCAACTCTTCCGAACTATGGTGGGTTTCGCCCTGGTAGGCATTTATTCCCATCAACTTCAGTATAAAGTTGGCCATTGAATTCAGCATCCAGATAATGGGCCTGAAAACGATAAAGAATAACCGGAGCGGTGTGGAAACAGCCAGGGCAGTGCGTACCGACCGTTGTATGGCCAGCGTTTTAGGGGCAAGTTCGCCAAAAACAATACTCAATATGGTAATAAACACGAAAGCCAGTACACGCCCCAGTGATATTATAAAGCTTGATTTAATGGTTAGGCCAAACATGGCGAACAGGTTGAGCGCCACAACCGTGAAAACGCCTTCGCCAATTACGCCCAAGCCCAGTGAGGCAATGGTTATGCCCAACTGCGTAGCCGCCAGGTAACCATCCAGGTTATTCATAATGCCCCGGGTGATTTTGGCCACGCGGCTGCCGGTTTTGGCCTTTATTTCAATTTGAGAACCCCTAACACGTACCAGAGCAAACTCGGCGGCTACAAAAAAGCCGTTTAGCAATACCAGGAAAAAGGTAAGAAATAGGTAGAAATAATTTACAGTTAAGTCGGCGGGGTCCATTAATTAATTATTGGTACACGGGGAAAGTAGACTTATAAAGTTCCATACCTTCGAGTATTACTTTGTGGGCATAACGCATACCCAGCAAATGTTCTATGGTTACGTTTTTGCCTTCCAGTTTTTTATAATCCTGGAAAAAACGTACAATTTCTTTCATAGCGTGCGGCGGTAATTCGTCAAGGTCGTTAATATAATTTACCGACATATCGTTTTTAGCCACAGCTATAATTTTATCGTCCTGCTCGCCATTATCAACCATGTGCATCACGCCGATAACTTTGGCCTCGATGATAGACATAGGAAACACATCAACAGAACTTAACACCAAAATATCCAGCGGGTCATGATCATCGCAATAGGTTTGCGGGATGAAGCCATAATTAGCCGGGTACATTACTGATGAGAACAGTACACGATCAAGCTTTAACAAGCCCGATTCTTTATCAATTTCATATTTAGCCTTTGATCCTTTTGGTATCTCGATAATGGCGTGTACTACTTCAGGAATATTTTCGCCCGGAGAAACCTGGTGCCATGGATGTTGTGTACTCATTTATTATTAAAATATTATTATAACTAATTAACGTTATTGGGTTGTGTATGCCTTCTTTTAAAAATTGCAACTACCAGCGGAACGGCTGTAATTACAAAAAACCCTAAAACTATATATTTTAGGTAATGTATTACGGCAGGGTATTTTATTCCTAAAAAATAGCCTGTTAAACACAGCGTGCTAACCCATGCCACGCTACCAACAATGTTGTATAAAGTGAATCTTTTAAGGTCTACTTTAACAACACCTGCAAAGATAGGGGCAAAAGTTCTAATAATAGGGAAAAATCTGCCCAAAATTAGCGCCATACCGCCATATTTTACAAAAAACTGTTCGGCCATTACCACATAATGCTTTTTAAACAGCAAAGATTCGCTTTTGTTGAACAAAATTGGCCCGGTGCGGTAGCCAAACCAATAGCCGGTAAAGTTGCCCAAAATGCCTGAAACGATGAGCGAGATGATCAATGTGGAAATGCTGACGGTGAAAATGCCGCTGGAACAAAGCAGGCCAGCCATAAACAGCAGGTAATCTCCGGGTAAAAAAAATCCAAAAAACAGCCCGGTTTCAGCAAAAACAACAATAAGCAAAAGATAGAATCCTCCTTCGCTTATAATGGATTGAGCGTCAGTTAAATTTTGCAGGTGTACCCAAAAATTTTCCATTCACTATATAAGTAAAACTACAAATATTATCTCAATTGCAGTTATACGAATATATATTAAATAAGATTAGATATAAAGGTGGGATAAATACCAATTATAATGGTGATGAGCGCGGAAAGGCCCAGCACAAAGTTATAATAGGCCGGTACCTGCACTTCGCTGGTTTCGGCATCGCGGAAATACATGGCCACTATCACCCTGAAATAATAGAAGATGCTGATGATGGCATTGATAACCGCCAGTATAACCAGCCAAACCTGGTAATGCGACAGCGCCGATGAGAACATGAAGAACTTACCGATGAAACCGGCTGTGAGCGGAATACCTGCCAGCGACAGCATGGATATGGTTAATACCAGGGCCAGGAAAGGATTCTTTTTTGACAGGCCGTTAAAGCTTTCGAAATTGGCGCTGCCTGATTGCTGCTGAACCAATATTAAGGCACCAAATGCGATTATAGAAGCAATGGAATACGCGGTGGCATACATGAACACCGAATTAGCAGAACTAGCGCCTAAAGCCACGATAGCGAACAGTAAATAACCCGCGTGCGATATGCTGGAGAATGCCAGCATACGTTTAAAGCTTTGCTGATAAAGCGCCGTAATATTACCTATGAACAGGGTGATAATGGTAATTACCAATAAAGCAGGCATCCAGAAATCAGCTACCGGCGCAAAGCACTCGGTAAACAAGCGCAGGAATGCCGCGAAACCGGCGGTTTTTACTACGGTTGACATGAACGCGGTGATAAGCGTTGGCGAACCTTCATATACATCGGGTGTCCAAAAATGGAAGGGCGCAGCGCCTACTTTAAAGCACAGGCCAACTATAATGAGCATAATACCGGTGCCGAGCATGGGATCCATACCGCGCGGATGAGCCAAAACCCAATCGCGGATAGCTTCGAGGCTGAACGAGCCGGTAGCACCGTAGATGAGCGCGATACCGAACAGTAAGAAGCCCGTTGAAAAAGCACCCATTAAAAAGTATTTTAAAGCGGCTTCGTTGGATGCGAAATCATTCTTTTTAATACCAGCCAATATGTACAGGCTTACCGACATGATCTCGATGCCGATGAACAGCATGGTTAAGTTATAGTACGATACCATTACAATGATACCAGCCAGCGAGAACAGGATAATGGCATAGTATTCAGCAACATGGCTGCTGATCTTCTCGAAATAATCTTTTGATAACAGCAGGATAAGGATGGTTGAAATAATGGTGATTGCCGAGAAGGCGATGGAATAATCATCAAACATCATCATACCGTGATAGATGGGCTGGGCCACATCCTTCCATTGTGCAATGGCTAAGCCTAAAGCAACCAGCAGGCCTATTATGGTAACAGGCAGCAAAGCTTTTTTGGCTTTATATAAACCTAAATACAAAAGCACTAAGGGTAAAACAGATATGAGTATTAAGGTATTCATGTTGCTTTTTTAATTCTGATCTTCTAAATTCTAATTTCTAAAATTTTAACGTACTAAAATTTAGCGCGGCATTTATTAGCCGCCAATATTCATTAATTTATAACTCACTTGGGTTAATAATTTATTAACCGCAGCTTCGGAAATATGCAGTATTGGCTGCGGATAAATACCTATGCCGATAATCAATATACATATAATAGCCAGCACCACTACTTCGGAGCCCGAAATATCGGCAAAAGTGGCTGTTAACGCGTTGGTTTCGCCCTGCATTACATTTTTATACATCCGCAGCATGTATACCGCCGCTAATATTATAGTTAAACCGGCAATGGCGCTTAACAATACATTGAGCTGGAAAATACTGTTCAGCAATAAAAACTCGCCGATAAAGCCGTTGGTTAAGGGTAAGGCAACCGTGCCGAGCACAATTATTAAAAAGGCTGTAGCAAATTTTGGCGCCACTTTGGCAATACCGCCCAACTGTGTGGTATCAATAGTACCGGTGCGCCTGCTGATGATGTCCCAGATAAAAAATAAGCCCACTACGTTGATACCGTGATTCAGCATTTGAATCATAGCGCCTTGTACACCAGTACTGGTAAAGGCAAACAAGCCCAAAGCTATCAGCCCAACGTGCTCTATGGATGAATAGGCCACCAAACGTTTGCCATTTTTTTGAGTGAAGGCGATGATGGAGGCGTATACAATACCAATAATGCACAAAAACACACAGATGATTTGCCAGTTAATTAAACCTACAGAAAGCAGGCTTTTAAAAGGCGTTATAAAACCAGCCGGAGCGTTAGGTATGAGCCAGCGGAGAACGCCATATAAACCCATTTTAAGCATAATACCGGCCAACAGCATGCTGCCTGCCGGCGGCGCTTCGGTATAGGTATCGGGTTGCCAGGTGTGGAAAGGGAATAGCGGTATTTTAATAGCAAAAGCTATAAAAAATGCCGCGAAAACCAAAGTTTGCTGCTCCGGGGCCAAATGCAGGTTATAAAACTGCATCAGATCGAACGTGTTGTTTGGTGTTTGCAGGTACAGGTAAATAATACCCACCAGCATAAACAGCGAGCCCGAAAAGGTGTAAATGAAAAACTTAAGCGTAACCTTTATGCGGTTTTGGCCGCCCCATAGGGCACAGATAAAGTAAATGGGTATAAGCGCGGCTTCCCAGCCTACGTAGAACAAAAATCCATCTAAAGCGGTAAATACGGTTAGTAAACCGGCCTGCATAAACAGGATGAGCGCGTAAAAAGCAGCCGCGTTTTTATAATTATGCTTGTAAGTGGTTAAAATGATCAATGGCACCAGTATGGTGGTGAGTAAAACCATCATCATGCTTATCCCATCAATACCGGCCGAAAAATAAATACCTAATTTGGGTATCCAGGGCACATCGATACCAAATTGAACCGAGCTATCTGGAACAAAATGATACAGGAACACTGCGGCAACAAGCAATTCGGCAACAGCAAAAAACAGGGCGACATATTTTGCCAACTCATTTTTGAATAACAAAACAGCCAGTGCTGCAACTATCGGTAAAAAAATTAATATACTAACCGTCATTTTTATATGGTAAACGCTAAGGTTTATATTTTAACTAAACTATATACTAAAATGGCAATAATGCCGGCCACCATCATAAATATGTAAAAGCCTACATTGCCCGTTTGTAATAAACGCAAGCCCTTGCTGGCTTCAACAGGGCTACGGGCCACACCGTTAACTATGCCATCGATACCGGCGCGGTCGATAACATTGTAAAAGAAGCCTGATATGGCATCCAATGGTTTACGTACCACGGCATCGTACAGCTCATCCACATAAAATTTATGGTAGGATAAGTTGGCCCAGAAGGAACGTTCCTCCGTATCGGCAACAGGCACACTCGCCTTTTTAACATATTTGCTGTAAGCATAAACAAGGGCGATAACAGCAACAGAAACCGAAATACCCATCATTAACAATTCTGATGGCGCGCCGTTAGCCGAAGCCACTGGGGCAGCAAGCAAAGGGCTTAACCAGGTGGCCAGCCAATCATGGCCACCCAAACTTTCGGGCAAACCTATAAAACCACCTACGGTTGCCAAAACTGCTAATACGATCAAGGGAATGGTCATGCTGGAAGGCGACTCATGCAAATGATGTTCCTGCTCATGCGTGCCCCTGAATTTACCCCAAAAGGTAAGGAACATTAACCTGAACATGTAGAACGAGGTGAACATGGCCACAATAACGCCAATAACGTACATTATAGGGCTGTGCAAATAGGTATGATATAAAATTTCGTCCTTTGAAAAGAAACCCGCGAACGGCGGTATGCCCGATATAGCCAGCGTACCGATGAGCATGGTAGCGAAAGTTACCGGCAACTTTCCTTTTAAGCCGCCCATTTTGCGCATATCCTGCTCGCCGCTAACCGCGTGGATAACAGAACCCGCGCCGAGGAACAATAATGCTTTAAAAAAAGCGTGGGTAATTACATGGAAAAACGCGCCTGCATAATCGCCCACGCCCAAACCCAGGAACATATAGCCCAGTTGCGATACGGTTGAATAAGCCAGTACTTTTTTAATATCGGTTTGTGTTAACGCTATCAGCGCCCCTAAGGCCGCAGTTGCCAAACCCACAATGGCTATCACCTCCATGGTATCAGGCGCGAGGCTGAACAATACGTTGGAACGCACGATCATATAAACACCCGCCGTAACCATTGTAGCGGCATGGATGAGCGCTGAAACAGGCGTTGGGCCGGCCATAGCATCCGGAAGCCAGGTGAATAATGGTATCTGTGCCGATTTACCGGTAGCGCCCACCAATAACAACAAGGTTATTAAGGTAAATGGTATAGGGCCGGTAGCCGGGTGAATAGTAGTAGCCTTGGAAAATATATCGGCAAAGTTAAAGCTGCCAAAGTATTGGTTGATGAGATATATCCCGATCAGGAAACCCAGATCGCCTATACGGTTCATGATGAAGGCTTTTTTGGCGGCATCGGCATAGCTTGGGTTGGTGAACCAGTACCCGATCAGTAAGTAAGAGCATAAGCCTACGCCCTCCCATCCTATAAACATTACCACATAGTTTGAACCTAAAACCAACAGCAGCATAAAGAATACGAAGAGGTTTAAATAGGCAAAGAACTTACCAAAACCTTCGTCGAGGTGCATATAACCGATGGAGTACAAATGGATAAGAAAGCCAACGCCGGTAATAATGAGCAGCATTATTGAGCTAAGCGGATCGATCAGAAAAGCGAAGGGTACATTAAACGTACCTACCTGTATCCAGTTAAAAAGGTTAACATCAATATTGTGGTGGCTTGATTGTATCTGCAAAAACGCGGCAAGGCTTAACCCGAAAGAGGCCAAAACCAAAAAGCTGCCGATAAACCCTATCACTTTTTCTGACAGGCTTTTGCGGCCGATACCATTAATAATAAAACCGGCTAAGGGTAGTACAGGAATAAGCCAGATGTATTTGTCCATTTAAGCCCCCTCTAAATCTCCCCCGGCAGGGGAGACTTAATTGTTTTTTTAATTGTTAATAAAATATAAATGCCTGTAGCCAATACCCTCCCTACCGGGGAGGGGCTGGGTGGGGCTCCTACCACTTCAACCTGTTCAGTACGTTAATATCTATCGAGTTGGTGTTGCGGTATATCATCACTATAATGGCCAGGCCTACGGCTACTTCGGCTGCGGCAAGGGCCATAATAAAAAACACAAATACCTGCCCGGTAGCATCGCCGCGATATACCGAAAATGCCGTAAGCAGCAGGTTAACTGAATTGAGCATCAACTCGACCGACATGAATATCACAATGGCGTTACGGCGCAGCAGCACCCCCATTACGCCGATAGAAAATATGATCGAGCTTAACAGGATGTAATGGTTGAGCGGTACTGAATGTATGGTATTGGTTAAACTTTCCATTATACAGATTTTGGATCTTTAGTGGCTAATAAAACTGCCCCAACCATTGCCGATAGCAGCAGCAGCGAGGATATTTCGAAAGGCAGCAAAAATTCGTTGAATAATACGTTACCCAGGTTTTTTACCAGGCCCAGGCCGGGGTCTTTCAACACAACCGGATCGGCAATGCCTACCTGTTTAAAGCAGGCCACCAGCACAACCAGCAAACTGCCACCGCCTAAAACCGCCGCTATTTTTATCATGTTTGATTTTACCGGTTCCGAGTCCTTATTCAGGTTGATGAGCATCAGCGTGTACAGGAACAGTACCAGGATGGCACCCATATACACAATGAAATTCACGATAGCCAAAAACTGGGCATTCAGTAAAATATAATGAATGGTGAAGGTGAAAAATGTGAGTACAAGGTAAAGAATGCTATGCACCGGATTTTTTGCAGATATGACCAGTATCGAAAAGAATATGGACAAAAACGCGATGAAGTAAAATGTATTCATTGTTTATATTTACAAAATACCTTATGCCTTTAAAAAGAGTTGGGCAAAGGTATAAAACTTCTTTATTGATTTAAGGGCGCTTCAACTAATTTGTCTTTACCATAAATAAAATCTTTGCGCAGGTAATCGGCGGGCACTATATCGCCATCCAAATAAATGGCTTCTTTAGGGCAGGCTTCCTCGCACAGGCCGCAAAAAATGCAGCGCAGCATATTTATTTCATAAACGGCGGCATATTTTTCTTCGCGGTATAAATGCTCCTCGCCTTTCTGGCGCTCGGCGGCAAGCATGGTGATGGCTTCGGCAGGGCACGATAAGGCGCACAAGCCACAGGCGGTACAACGTTCCTTGCCATTTTCATCGCGTTTAAGCGAGTGCATGCCACGGAAATTTTCAGAGAACTCGCGTTTTTCCTCAGGGTAGCTGATGGTTACCGGCTTGCGGAAAAAATGCTTCATGGTAATTGACAAGCCCGATATGATGGCAGGCAGGTAGGCCTTCTCCCAAAAATTGAGCGGCTTTGATTCAATTAACTTTCTTTTATTACTTAATGATTCCATTTATCCCCCCTAAACTATAAATAAGTGCTAAAAATAGCGGTTAACACAATATTGGCGATGGCCAACGGTATCAAGATCTTCCAGCCGAGATCCATCAGCTGATCGTAACGGAAACGCGGGATAGTCCAGCGCACCCACATGAAAAAGAATATGAATAAAAATATCTTGGCAAATAATACCACTACGCCAATCAACGGGCCAATAGCGGGGCCTGTATGTGCAGCCATCCAATCCATACCCGGGTAGTTATAACCGCCCCAGTATAAGGTTGCCATTACTGCCGATGATACGAACATATTGATGTACTCCGCAAACAGGTAAAAACCCAGTTTCATGGATGAATATTCGGTGTGATAACCCCCTACCAGCTCGGTTTCGCACTCGGGCAAATCGAAAGGTGTACGGTTGGTTTCGGCAAAAGCGCAAACAATGAATAATAAGAAACCAAGCGGCTGGCGCAGTATATTCCAGTGCCAGCTGTGCTGGTGCTCAACTATTTCGCGCAAGCTTAAAGTACCTGTTAACATTAACAGCGCGATGATGGAAAGGCCCATCGAAATTTCGTAGCTGATATTTTGCGATGCAGCGCGGATAGCGCCTAAAAGCGAATATTTATTGTTAGATGCCCAGCCGCCTATCATTACGCCATAAACACCCAGCGATACTACGCCGAAAATGTACAATACCCCTACGTTAATATCGGCAACCTGCAACTC
>Ga0302225_10001334_pt1 | contig 15838 bp, 17 predicted proteins | sample II_Palsa_E3_2_FD_193515 | JGI IMG/M metagenome (GOLD analysis project Ga0302225, IMG submission 193515) | Peat permafrost microbial communities from Stordalen Mire near Abisko, Sweden - II_Palsa_E3_2 | ecosystem: Environmental > Terrestrial > Soil > Palsa > Peat permafrost | place: Sweden...
GAAGAAAAAGCCTCGTAGCGCTTTTCAACTTCACCGAATATTAAAAAGCACGGCGTCACGGGGGCGGCGGCGCCGTGCTTTTTTGCTGTGGGGCAGGATTTTTACAGTGAATTCAGAAACGCCTCCAGCTGGGATTTTTCTTCGGTGGTGAGATTCATCTGGAAGCGCTGGTTGTAGAAGTTGAGGAGCTGGTCGAGGTTTTGCGCGGCTCCGTTGTGGAAGTACGGCGCGCGGGCCGCGAGCCCGCGCAGCACCGGCCCCTTCACCCGATCGACGTCGCTGCACATCCCCGTCACTAATCCCTTCCCCGGATCCGTCGTATAAATCACATAAGGTGGCGCTGGCGCTCCTGAGACGCCAGCATTTCCTGTAGGTGGCGCGAACGGATCCGGGCAGCCGGTGATTGCGTACACCGGAAGATCGGGTATATCAAGTTGGGCGATCCCGGCCGCGATGATCGGGTCGGTTTCATTCGCCGGCGAATGGACCGTGCCGATATCAAGCGGGAGCGGCAGGGAGTGGTCCCCGGCGTTGGGCGCGTCGTGGCAGGTGGTGCAGGTGCCCATGAACGGCGCGACCGGGACCACGCCAAGGGCGGCGTTGTCGTTGAGCCCGCGCACGCTGGAGATGGTGAGCGCGCGGGTGTTGAAGAGCTTTTCGCCGGCGGCGATTTGCGCGCGCTGGGCGTTCAAGTAATTCTGCAGCCGATTCCACGACGACGGCAGATTTTCCCAGGCTTGGAACATGGTGAAGACAGCGGCGGGATTGAAGGTGCCGCCTTCCGGGTCGTGGCCCAGCGAATCGTTGGTGCCGGGATAGTAAAAAGGCGCCTGCTGGGAAAGATTCAGCGCGCCACCGGTGGCGCCGTCCTGATTGAGCGCGCCGGCGTGGCCGTCGGCGATCTGCGCGGAGTTCAAACCTAATTCGAAATTCACGATGTCGGCTTGTTGCGCGGCGGTGGGCGGATTCGCCGCTTGCGCGTGAATCAGCGTCGCGTCCATGGCCTGATGCTGCAAGTCGAAATTCAGGCTAGCCATGAACGTTGCGGGCGTGGCCAGGGACTGAATGGTTTCGCGGCCGTCGAACATGATGGTGCTGAGGAATTTCAGGTTGGTGGTCGGCAGCGGACGGCGGTAGACCGAAACAGTTTGGGCACCGGTGTCGTCGGTGGTGATGGCGCAGCCGTAAGGATCATGCACCGCTTTGATCTGAAACGTCGTGCCGACCGGCAAGGTGATCGGAATGCGAATCAGGCCGTGGCTGAGCAGCAGGCTGTGGTCGGCAGGATTTCGTGGCGAACCGCTGGGACAATTGGCGCCATCAATGGCGGCGAAAAGCGGATCGGTGCCGCGCGAGGTAATGTAGCGAATGCGGACGTTTTCGGCGCGCAGACCCATCGCGTCGCTGGCTTGATGACACGTGCCGCAGGTGCGGCCGTTGGTGCCCAGGCTCTGGAAAAACGCGCCGTCTTCATGGATCGCGCCGGTGGCGTTGAAGGTCGAAACCAAGCCGGTGGCGTCGAGAAATGGAAACAGATTGGGAATCACGATCACGCCGGCGGATACAGCTCCAGCCGCGACGAAGACCAGAGCGACTGCGGTCCATTTACGCTTTCCGGACCTGATCAGAAACTGCACGAGTGTCTTTCCTTTCACGGGCACACCATCCTTATATACAGATCTTTTTCGAACCTAGGCGCCAAGGCGAGCCGGCGGTTTAGCCGGAGTCGCGTCCCAACCGCTTCGACGACGAACGGAAAACTTGTGGCTCGTTGATAGAGTATGTGGGGAGAATCGTCAATGCAGGGGCGGTGAAGAAAGAATGGAATTGTGGTGAAGGTCCATACCATTGATACGGAAAGGCTTAGAGGTCACATTTCGGGCGGATGGCCGGCGGGTCAGGTGCCTTTTGTTGACCTATTCCGAATTGCACCTTGCGCGGATTGCGGGCGACGGGCGAGAATCTGACAACCCTGCAGCTTGTCGAGGCCATGGAACCAACCTCCACAGTTTTCCGATTTGGTGACTACGAATCGCGTTCACGGACGCGCGAGCTGTACGTGCGCGGGTCGAAGCTGAAAATACGCCCGCAGCCCTTGCGGGTGCTGAATTTGCTGCTGAGCCGAGCGGGCGACGTGGTGACTCGTGAAGAGTTGCGCGCCGAATTATGGTCTTCGGAAGTTTTCGTCGATTTCGAACATGTCCTGAACACTTCGATCAAAGAAATTCGCGCGGTGCTGAACGATTCGGCCACGGAACCGCGATACATCGAGACGCTGCCCAAGCTGGGCTACCGCTTCATCGCGCCGGTGGAGAAAATCGAGCCGGCGGCGGATGCCTCGGCCCCGAACTGGGCGCAGCAAGCGGCGAATCCGGCGGACGCGGCGAATTCCGCCGCGCGTTCCCTGCTCTCGGCTCCCGAAAACACTGCTGCTGAATATTCAGCCGCGGGCGAAGATGCGGCGCGGGCGATTCCGACGGACGCGTCTCGTTCGCGGTACGCGATCGCGGCGATCGTAATCGCGGTGCTCGCGCTTGGCGGCGCGTTCGCAGCGTATCGGGCCACGCACGCGCACCCGCATTCGAAAGCACCGCTCGCGAGCGCCGCGGAACCGGCGATGATCGCGGTGCTGCCCTTCAGGAACATGACCGGCGACGCGAAGCAGGATTATTTCAGCGACGGGATGACCGAAGAAATGATCGCACAGCTGGGGCAGGAAAATCCGCAACGGCTGGGCGTGATCGCGCGAACCTCGGTGATGCACTACCAGAACACTAGCGAGCCGCTGGAGCAAATCGCGCGCGAGCTGGGCGTGCAATACGTGCTGGAAGGCAGCGTGCGGCGTGACGCGGACAAAGTGCGGATTACGGCGCAGCTGATCCGGGTTTCCGATCAGACGCATATTTTGTCGCGGGAGTACGACCGAGAACTGCACAGCGTGCTGGCAGTGCAAGGCGAAATTGCGCAGGAAATTTCAGATGAAATTCAAACGGCGCTGGGGCAACCCACGACGAGCGCGACGCGCCCGGCGGCGGCCACAGCAGCGGCGGAAACGGCCGACGTAAAATCATTCGAAGCCTACGACGATTATCTGAAAGGCCGGTATTTCTGGAACAAGCGCACCGGCCCGGGATTTCAGGAAGCAGCACGACAATTCCAGCAATCAATCGATAAGGATCCCGACTACGCGCGTTCGTACGCCGGGCTGGCCGATACCTACGCGGTGATGGCGGAATATTACGTCGAGCCTCCGGACCGACTGATTCCGAAAGCGCGGGCGGCGGCGCTGAAGGCTTTGAGCCTGGACGAGCGCTCGGCCGAGGCGCACGCCTCGCTGGCGCTGATCGCGCAAAATTACGATTGGGACTGGCAGACCGCGGACCAGGAATTCCGCCGGGCCATTGAACTGGATCCGAACTACGCGACCGGACACCACTGGTACGCCGAACACCTCGCGTTTGAAGGGCGTTTTGACGAAGCCTTCGCCGAAATGCAGCGTGCCCTCCAGCTCGATCCGCTGTCGTTAATCATGAAAGCCGATCTGGGAGTTTTTTATTATTTCGCGCGGCAATACGACCGGGCCATCGCCCAGCTACATGAAGTGATGGAGATGGAACCGACCTTTTCGCGGGCGCACATGATTGTGTTTCCGTACCTGGAAACCGGGCGGGCGGACGAGGCGTTGGCCGATATCGAAGCGCGAAAGAAAGCCGGAGTGAATTTTTGGCTGTTGTCGCAGGAAGGACAGGTGTACGCCCGGACCAACCGAGTAGAGCTGGCGCAGCGTGCGCTGGAAGAAGCAAAAAAGTCGGCGCCGAAAGAATCGACTGACCCGATGGCCTTCGTGGGCGCGTACGTGGCGTTGAAGGACGACAACCGGGCGCTCGCCTACCTGAATGAAGCGGTGGCGCAACATTCGCCGGGGCTGACCTCGTTGAAAGTGGATCCGATGTTCGACCCGTTGCGGAGCGACGCGCGGTTTCAGGCGATTTTGTCGCGGGTGGGATTGGGGCGATAACGGCGCACGGACGATTGTTGCAACGATTCGCTAGCCGATGCGCGCTAGACCTTCGCGGTAGTAGTCTTTCCAGTCTTGGGGGAGAGCTGGGATTTTAATCATTTTTTGGATTAGGGCGAGGTCGTCGGGGGTGAGGGATTTGGCGGTGAAGATGCGGTTGAACTCGGCGATGGAGACGCCGTGAGGATCGCGGCTTACTGATTTTATTTCGTCGCCGACGGCGACTTCGCCAGGCTGAGTGACGGACAGGTAGAAACCACTGCGGCCGCTGGTGAGGAAACGTTTGACCATCAGGTCGTCGTCGAAGCGGACGTTGAGTTTGTAGCAGGGTTGGCGCGGTTGGGTCACCGTTACTTCGGCGGTTCCTACGGAATATTTATCGCCGATGAAAACGTCGGGCTCGAGCAATCCTTCGGTGGTGAAATTTTCGCCGAAGACGCCGAGGGGCAGGGCCCGGCCGGGTAGCGCCTTTTTCCAATACTCATAATGTTCGTGCGGGTAGGCGTAGACGGCTTTGTAGGGGCCGCCGTGAACGGTGAGGTCCGCCTGGCGGTCGCCATCCAGATTCAGGCGGCGGAGCGTGACGCGGCCTTCAACCGGCTGTTTGAAGATGCCGGTGACGATGGAGCCGCCGTGGACCGGGACTTCGCGGGGGACGCCCACGTTGAGCGAGAGGATTTTCATGTGCGTGTGATGCGCGCCCATTTTAGCGGAAGCTGCTGGGCCGATTCACTATTGGATGCGGGAGTGGGCGAAACGACTGCGGGTTAAGGACAAAGCAGTGGCAGGGCCACCGCGATCCAAAAGTTCTTGGCGGATTATTTTGGAGTGGTGGGCCAGAGTTTGGCCAAGTGGCTTGCGGGGAGCGTGAGCTGATAACCGGCTTGCGGGCCGGTGATTGCGATGGCGTCGAGGCTCGTGTTGGCGCTGGCCCGGACGTCGATGCTGGAAATTTTCTTCCACGTTGGCGGAATTTCGGTGGCGAAGATCGCGTAGCTCGCGGTTGCGTGGCCGGCGGCGGGGACGCGGCCGACAGTCGGCGTGCTGAAGAGCGGGCCGGAATTGATGGCGTGTTGCAGGCCGAGCGGCAGCGGCGTGTTGCCGAATTCGAGGCCGCGGGCTTGGGTGGTGCCGTACCAGGGGGCCTCGGCGCGGGAGCAATTTTCTTCCCAGATGGCGGCCCAGGGAAAATCGGCGCGGCGGAAAATATATCCGGCGATTAGGCCGAGTTTCCAATTCAAAACTGCAACGTAGGTGAAGGGCGAATCTGGCGCACCGCCTCCCAATAGAGTTGTCGCTACGAATCCCCTTCCTTTGCGGGCGAACGGCTGCGAAATATCGTGCGTGCCGCCGTCGTAGGCGGGGGCGTGGGGCCAGGTGAATTCCTGATCGGTCGCGACGGCGCAGTGGCCGCCGTAATCGTCGGGCGAAGTTTTGGATTGAGTGCCGGGGATGGCGACAACGCTTTCGGTTTCTTTCAAAAATGGTGGGCCGAAAGTGGCGTGCTGGACCCACTGAAAATAGCGGTCGCGATTATTTTTGTTGGCGACGGTTTCGGTGACGTAGGCGACGGATTCGTGTTCGCGCAAGATGATGTCGCGTTGTACCGTGAGGCCGGCGCTGGGGACGCGGACGCGCATGCTGAGTTGCGCTGCGCCGTCGCGCACGGATTTTTCGGTGAGGAGCCAGCGGCGGGTGCCGGCTTCGCCGTGTAGCGGAAGGCCCAGCGCTTCTTCGGCGGGCGAGGGCGCGCCGAAATAATCGAAGCAGAGGGCGTGGCCGGTGTAGCCGGAGAGCATTTGCGCGACCGCGCCGCCGCCGTAGCGGGCGCCGTGTTTTTTTTCGGAGTAGCGGTGGGGCTCGATGATGGGCCAGGGCGATTCCCAGACGAGATTTTGATGCGCGGCGGCGCCGGTACGGCGGGACAGCGTGGCGAGTAGGCCGCCGCCGGCGAGCCAGTGCATTTCGATGCTGCGGTTGGCGAGTCGCCAACCGCAGCGGCCGCGTAGGCGAATCGCGTTGCAGGTCAGCTCACTTTTTTTGGTGGATGGCATTTTGAAAGCTGCACATGGATTTGCGGCTGCGCGCATTGTACATCGTAAATTTAGTGTGGCTTCAAGGCTTCTCGCTGGCTACTTTCTCGGCAGCGTGCCTTCGCGGAAGGGCTCGGCGACGAGTTGCCATTCGTCTTCGTAAACTACGTAGCCAGGACGGTCGGTTCTGATTTTTTTCACATAAATGCCGTTTCGTTCGAGGATTCGAACCATTTCCCAGATACGGGCAATGTGCTCGCTGGCGCCGGTCTTGAACCAGCAGATGCCAAGCCGAAGTGTGTCACGTCCGAACGAGGTTGGCCGGTCCAGATTTTTGCCAAACCAGTTCCGTAACTCACCAAGTTCGTCAGCGTCGGCACCACTGATGTTTCCCCACTCAACGGCTACCGCTGCGGCTTGAAATATCCCCCGGCCGACGTTGCTTTCGTCGTCTTTCAGTTCAATCATGAAGCGAATGTATTCGTTTTTTCCAGTCGATTGTGGCGTTCGAGGACGAAGCGTTCATCTTCGGTCTCGACGAAAGCGAGCTGCCCGGGAATGCATGACAGGACCGTCCCCATTCCGCATCCCACAATTTCTTTTAGAGCTTCGACGAGTGGAACCTCCCGCTGATCGAGCGCCGAATTCTCCGAAATGGCAAAGACGATGCTGGGCGAGCGCCGCCTCTGCAATTCAAGAGCGATATTCGCGGCGTGGAGTTTATTGCTGGGAATGGATGCGCGGTACTGAGAATCGAAGTCTGAAAAGTGGGCGAGCGTGCTGATGAATTTATGGCGCAGGCGGGGGTTTGACACCATCTCCAGGTAACGCTCCCGCTTATTATGTTTTACGAACGCGTTGATAAGTGAGGCTTCGTGTTGCACGTACGCATTGTAGTGCAACGCGGGAGACTCGTGTGCGGGGTGACCAAGAAAGTGACGCTCAAAACGTCGCCCGACCGAAGTGTCGGGCGACGTTTGGTGTAGAGACTCGCGTGGCGCAGGCTAGTTGTCGAAAACCTTCTCGATCTGGCCCGCTTTCTTTTGGACCTTTCCGGCGACTTTCTCGTCGGTTCCCTCGTCTTGCAGGCGAGGATTGCTGGTGGTCTTGCCGACTTGTTCTTTCACTTTGCCTTTCACTTCGTGCAGCGTTCCTTCGGCCTGGTCTTTGGTGCTGTTCTTCATGAGAGCCTCCAAAAAGAGCGAATGTGAATCTTGGTCATTTTGCGCGCCGAGGGGCGCTGGCTCCATACCAAGGTTGCCCGAAGACGGGGTGAGAAAATACTTAGAGTTCTGAAAAGCTTTTGTAGGCTTGGACGGAGTAATGGTGACAATTCCCCCCTTCTACAGGCCGGAAGGATTTGGGCACCCGCAAAACCGACGGCTTCGAGCGTGTTGTGGCGAAATAATAACGAAGATGTACTGAGGCGACGGACTTTCGCTTTTCCTTTCCCTTAACGCTGGCGGCATACCGCGATTTCTTGATTCCGGTTTTGGGAAATGTTGCTTAGAATCTCGGTACTACTGCTGTTGAGACCTGCCGGCATTCTGTGGAGGCGCACCGTGGCTGCATCGTGGAAGGGATTTCTGACCTTTGGAATGATTTCAATTCCCATTGAGCTGTCGCCGGCGGCGCGCTCGGAGCGGATCAGTTTCAATCAGCTCCATTCCGTATGTCATTCGCGGCTGAAGCAGCCCTTGTACTGCCCGACCTGCGAAAAATTCGTGGAGCGCTCGGAAATCGAGAAAGGCTACGAATACGAGAAGGATCAATATTTGCTGTTCAAGCAGGAAGAGCTGGACGAGATCGAACCGGATTCGGCGCAGGCCATGGAGATTTTGAGTTTCGTGAAGGCCACGGAAATCGATCCGGTGTATTTTGACGCGTCGTATTACGCGAAGCCGGCCGAGGCGGGGGTGCGCGCCTACAATTTACTGCTGGACGCGATGCGCAAGACCGGCTACGCCGGGATCGCGAAGGTCACCATGCACAACCGCGAAAATATCGTGATCATTCGCGCACGGGACAACGGCATGACCTTGCACACCATGTTCTACAACAACGAAATTCGGGCGGCGGCGGAGGCTTCGGCGCCGAATAAGGCGGAAGTGAAGGAGCAGGAATCGAAACTGGCCATGCAGCTGATTGAAAGTCTGGCCGCGCCATTTGATGCGTCACAATATTCGGACGCGTATCAGGCGGAACTGGAAAAACTGATCGAGGCGAAGGCGCACGGTAAAAAGATGACGGTGATGCCGAAGACCAAGCGCGCGCCGGTGGTGGATTTGATGTCGGCGCTGCAGCAGAGTTTGAAGGCGAAGGCCGCCGGGCAGAAGACGCTGCTGCGCGCGGTGCCTAAGGGCATCGAGAAGGAAAGGAAAGGTCGCAAGGCGAGTTAGGGCGCCTGATTCGCCATTTCCAAACGGCCGGCCCGCCGATTTTCGGTTACGAAACTGATATCGGTGATTCCTGCGTCGCGAATGGCACTAACAACAAGGTGAACGTTCGCGTAGCGCACGCGTTTGTCTACCCGCAAGTAAACTCTCCGCTCCGACCCGCTTTGAACTCCATCGGCTAACAGCTTCGATAAATCTTCCGCGACGATTCTCTGGTATCCGAAATCAACGCCGCCGTCCCGCTCTATCGATACCTCGAGTGCGTCCTCGCGGCGCGCTTGGGGCAAGGCGCGCGAATGGCGGGCGTTGAAAAGATCGACCCCCCTGAGCGAAAGGTCGTGAAAATTAAGGCCGGCGCACATGAATAGCGCCAAAATCGCGCAGTAAATGGCGGCGAGCGCGCAAAGATCGACTCGACAAAAATACGATGGCTGGCGTTTGCGGATTTTATCGTTCGCACGTGCCGAGGGAGACCATCCGGCGAAGTCCGAGCGGATGTTTAGGGCCAATCGATCAGTGCCGCGGGCGCGGGGACGGTAGGTTAAAGGTTGGTTCGGGTGATTGGCGAAGGATGGCGTGGGTTGGGAGTCCATCGGCTCGGAGAGTCTCGTTTATTAGACACCAAGTCGAGCATTTCGACGCGGCTTGTGAGTGGTGCCGGGTTCGAGTAGGATTTCGCGCATGACGAGTGTTACGAAGGCTGATTACGGAATTGATGCGCCGCACGTGATTCGGAATTTGTTTTTGGTGGGGTTGGGCCTGTTGGTGCTGTGCCTGCTGGTGCATCAGTTCACCGTGGGGCGCGTGACGTTCGTGCTGTACCCGAATTTATTCTGGACCGCGGGCTCGTTCGCGCTGGGCGGCGTATTGATGCTGCTGTATTCGAAGGTGGGGAAATTCCGGCACCGCGACCGGATGTTGGCGCAGATTCCGTGGACCGGCGGCGAGCGGGTTTTGGATGTGGGGACCGGGCGCGGGTTGTTGTTGATTGGCGCGGCGAAGAAATTGACCAACGGGAAAGCGACTGGATTGGACATTTGGAATCAGGAAGATTTGAGCGGGAACAATTTGCAGAATTTGGAACGGAATATTGCGGCCGAGGGCGTGGGTGCGAAGACGGATGTGGTGAATGAAGATGTGCAGAAGATGACTTTTCCGGATGCGACGTTTGACGTGATCGTTTCGCTGGCTTGTTTGCACAACATTTATAATGCGCCGGGACGGGCGGAGGCTTGCCGGCAGATTGCGCGGGTGTTGAAACCGGGAGGCGTGGCGGTGATTTCGGATTTTCGGAATATTAGCGAGTATATGGGCGCGTTTACGAAGGCGGGGCTGGATGTGCGGAAACTTCCTTTGGGTTTTGCTACTTTTCCGCCGATGCGGATCTTGATCGCACGGAAGGCGAGGGCCTGATTCGCTTGCGCGTGTTGATGAGGTCGACTTCGATAGCGATTTCCTCGTGGTGATCTGCGCAACATTTTGATAGTTGAGATCCTTCGCTGCGCTCCGAAGCGTAAAGGAAAAAGCGGCGCTGCGCGAAATTATTGGGTCAGGGTTTGGCGGAAGACGAAGGCGACGATTAGCCGGCCAGTGGCGGGGACGTTGTGATCGCTCGCGGCGCTGAATTGCCAGGTTTTTACGGCGGCGATGGCTGGGGCGGTTAACGAGCCGACTCGTTTCACCGGGCGCACGCTGGCTACGTTGCCAGATTTGTCGATGGTGACGTCGAGGATCACAGTGCCCTGCCCGACGCTATTGGCGGGATAAGCGGCGAACGATGCGGCGGTGATTTGCGGCGGAACGTAGCGGTCGACGGTCGGCGGCGCTTGCGGTGGTGCCAGAGCCATGCCGCCGTTGGGCGCGGTAGTGAGTTGGTTGGGTTGGAAGACAACGTTGACCGAGAGCGTCGACGGAATGGGGCTGCCTTTGTAGGACGCCGGCGTGAAGGTCCAGGTCTTCACCGTGTCCTGCACCGCGCTGGTGAGCGAGGGGACGTCGCGCTGGACTTCGACGTTTTGGATTTTGCCGGAGGCGTCGAGGCTGAGCGAGAGGGTGACCACGCCGACGGCGATGCTGTTCGGCGGAAACGGAATGTCGGTGGCGGAGGCAATGTCCGCGGCGGTGAATTTTGCGGATTTGGTTTGGGCGGAGGTGGCCGCCGGAGTTGTGGAAAAGATGATTAGGACAGCGGCCAGGAGCGCGGTGGTGAGGATGTTTTTCATTCTTTTTGTGGCTCCCGGTGACGTCGGCTAAAGGTGAGGCGCTATTTTATATTCGGAGTGGGGATTTGGGCTACTGGCAAATGGTTTACGTACCGCGGAAGTTCAGGAGCTCCCGCCTCGAGGGCGCTGGTTTATGGAGCATGCAGTGAGCGAGGAACGCGGGGCGTCTAAACCCGCACCCTTCGCTGAGAAACGCGAAGAGCACTGCACCCTGAAAAGCGAATTGGTAGTGGCGAGTAGGCGACGATGGATCGCTTGAACCCTGAGTCGTGGTGGGGTCATCCAATTTGAGGCTGGGCAAGTCGGCATACTTCGGCGACAAATACTGCAAACATTTAGGAGAAATTCATGAGCGATGCGGCGAAGGTGGCGTTTATTACTGGGGGGAACCGGGGGTTGGGACTCGAGACGGCGCGGCTTTTGGGTAAGCAAGGGATTACGGTGATTTTGGGGTCGCGCGAATTGAAGAAGGGTGAAGAGGCGGCGGCGAAATTGCGCGGCGAAGGCGCGAAGTCGGTGGAGGCGGTGCGGTTCGACGTGACCAAGCCGGCGGACCACAAAGAAATTTACGATTACATCGCGAGGAAATACGGGAAACTGGACATTTTGGTGAACAACGCCGGCGTGATGGACGAGGGCGTGAAGCGGGACCCGAGCAAACCCTTCAACAGCGTGATTACGGTGAGCCAGGAAAATCTGCGGAAGACTTTTGAGACGAACTTTTTTCAGTTGATCGATCTGACCACGACCTTGCTGCCGTTGATTCGCAAATCGCCGGCCGGGCGCATCGTGAATCTGTCGAGCGTGCTGGGTTCGCTGACGCTGCATTCCGACCCGAAGTCGCCAATCTACGACAAGAAAAACTTTGCGTACGACGCGTCGAAGACGGCGTTGAACGCGTACACCGTGCACTTGGCGCAGGAGTTGCGCGACACCCCGATCAAAGTGAATTCGGCGCATCCGGGCTGGGTGAAGACGGAGATGGGCGGCGACGCGGCGCCGATGGAATTGAGCGAAGGCGGGAAGACCAGCGCGCAGTTGGCGACTTTGCCGGCGGACGGGCCGAGCGGCGGATTTTTCCATATGGGGCAGGCGCTCCCATGGTAATTTTTGGGCGATGTGAAGTCGGCGCGTCGCGGAGAATCGTGGATGGTGCAATTCTGGACGGAATACATCTGTCTCCAATATTCAGATCTGGAGGCGGCGAAGCGCTGGTGGATCGCGACCTTCGGCTGCAAGCAGGTTCCTTTGCCGGACTGGGACAATCCGCTGCCATCGGACGTAGCGATGACGCTTCCGGGGAGTGCCGAAGCGTCCATCCTGCTCAGCGATCGCGACGAGGCGCTGAAATCCGGGAATCCGCCGATGGACAAACATCAGATGATGTTTTGCAAAAATCTGCAGAAGGCCCGGGAATATCTTGGCGGTCGGGGAGCGGCGGTGGGTGCGATACAGAACCAGTACGGCAGTGAGTTCTTTGAGGTTCGCGACAACGAGGAGAATTCGTTTCAGGTCTGCGAGGAGACTTAGCGCGGAGTGGACTGGGGTCGGCGGCGTTTCGCGCTGATGGTCAAAACAGGAGAAACGGATTTTGAAGCTGAAAATACCTGCGGGGAGTTTTGGTGCTTATCTTTTTGACTGCGACGGCACCGTGGTGGATTCGATGCCGCTGCATTTCCTGGCGTGGAAGCAGGCCTTGGGGGAATGGCATTGCGATTTCAGCGAAGAGGTTTTCTATGCCTGGGGCGGGTTGCCGGTGGCCGAGGTGATTTCGCGGTTGAACGGGGAGTATGGGCTGAAGATGCCGGTGGCCGCTGTGGGAGTGCGCAAAGAAAATCTGTATTACGACAGCATTTCGAAATTGAAGGCGGTGCGGGAAGTGGTGGAGCATATCGACGCGATGTACGGGAAAATTCCGTTCGCGGTGGTTTCGGGCAGCACGCGGGAGTCGGTGGTGAAGTCGCTGGAGGCGGTAGGGCTGCTCGACAAATTCGAGACTTTGGTTTGCGCCGGGGACTACGCGAAAAGCAAGCCCGACCCGGAACCGTTTTTGCTGGCGGCGTCGCGGCTGGGCGTCGCGCCGGCGGCGTGTTTGGTATTTGAAGATACGGATATGGGCATACAGGCGGCGACCGCCGCTGGGATGGCGTCGGTGAAAGTTCCCTCCCCCATGGAACGCGCGCTGGCGAAATAACCGCTTACCCGTAAGACTACAGCTTCTGGAAATATCAGTACCCTCTCGGCAATTTCTCACGTCACATATTCTGAAACTCCAATGCCGAGAGGACGCGCGGTGTCGGCTGTCCCCCGAAAGGGGTAGAAATGAAGACCGTTCTGCTGTTCCTGCTGCTCGCGTCGCCGGCCTACGCTCAAACCCAGGAGGCGGTAAATGCCGCGTTATTTGGGTGCGGACCAGCCAACGTGAAATTCGACGTCAAAGAATCCGCGCCACAACCGGAATCCGCGATCGAGCCGGGCAAGGCTCTGGTCTACGTGATTGAAGATATGGGCCAAGCGGCGGAAGAGTGCGTGGGCGGATGTATCACGATCCGGATGGGCGTGGATGGCGAGTGGGTCGGCGCCAACCAGGGCAATACCCATTTTTCGTTTTCAGTTTCGCCGGGAGAACATCACCTCTGCTCGAATTGGCAATCGAGCCTTTCGTCGCGATCTTCGTTCTACTCGCTGGCGAATTTCACGGCGGAGGCCGGGAAAATTTATTATTTCCGGGCGCGCATCTGGCAAGGCGCGCGAATCTCGTGGCTGGATCTCGACCCAGTGAACAGCGACCAAGGACGCTATCTGGTCATTGCGTCTCCGCTGGCGGTTTCTCACGCCAAGAAATAACTCTTCGCTTCGGGCTAGACTTGCGGCGGTAATTTTCCCGGCGTGGGAGCCGGCGGCGCGCTGCGCAGCGAGCGCACATGCATCCAGCCGGCGATCGCGGCGACGAGCATGGCTACGAGGCCGGCGAGCCGTCCCCAGGCGCGCGGATCGCCGATGCGCAGAATGACGTTGGGGACGAGGAACACTCCGGCGGTGACGAGGAAGGCAGTAACCATGCGCAGCAGAGTCTGGAATCTTTTGGAGCTTTTGGCGATCAGCCAAATGGCGACGACAAAAAAGATGACGGACGGCAGCGGATTCATGGCCGGTTGCTGCATGGCGGGCTCCTCGGAATTGCCGCTGTAATTCTGATTCCGGGCCGCGCGGCGAACGACACCAATCGGACGAGACGCGCCGGGCAGCGCCGAAATTATCACGATGGCGGGATTCTGTCGCGGCGGATTTACCCGGCGAGTACGGTGTGTTGACAGATATTTCGGGCCAGCTTAGAGTTTTGAGGTCCCCAGAGGAGGCGGTATGCTGCCGAATCAGACGGCCCTTCCGGTTACGCGTTTCGCCACTTTCATCGTTGCTGCAATTCTTTGCTACGCCCCTCTCTCGTTCGCGCAGGAAAGCACTACGCAGACGCCGCCGCAATACCACGGAATGTGGACGCACGTGGACGGCGTGTTTGTGACGCCGGTGCCGAATGAGCCGCTGACCGCAGTGGCCGAGCTGACCTCGACGCAAACGCTGGGCGACGGCACCACGCTGAGCAAAAAAACATTCAACAATATCGCGCGCGATTCGCAGGGGCGCATTTACAACGAGTACCGGTCGATGGTACCGGAGACGTCGAACGAGGAACCGGAAATTATTTCGATGCACGTTTACGACCCGACCACGAAACTGAATACGTTCATGAACACCAGCACGCATGTGGCGCGACAAGCAGTACTCGACCGGACCTCAGCCGACCGCGGCGAAATGGTGCCGGTGAGCCGGCCGGGATTCCAGGTGCAGGACCTGGGGACGCAGTCGATGGAGAATGTGGTGGTGCATGGCACCAAAACTTCGCGGACGGTTCCAGCGTCCGCAACCGGAACCGGGAAGGCGCTGACGGTCACGGATGAGACCTGGTATTCGGAAGAGCTGCATCTAAATATGCTGGTGAAGCACAACGACCCGCGAACCGGCGAGCAGACCGTAACGATTACGAAGGTGGAACGGAGCGAGCCGCCGGCGGAGACGTTCGAGATTCCGGCGGATTACAAGGTTCTGGACGTGACCCCAGCCAACAGGTAATTTTTTTCGCTGCAGGGTTCTCGACGGCTTACGCCGTGCGCGATATTCCCAATCAATTGGGCTTAGGCCCCTGAAGCTCTTTCTCTCCGTGCGACCAAACTTCCGTGTGGCTGAAATCGAAGATCCCTCGTCGGCGCGAAGAGCGCGCCTCTGTCGGGATGACAACGAAAACCGAATCGGACGGCGAAGCGCGGCCGGCTAGGCGGATTCGGCGAAGGGTTCGATGAATTCGGCGAGGCGCGGGTCGTAGAGCAGGTAGGCGCCGGGAGTGGTGGAGGCGAGCTTGATCAGCCGCTTTTTGGCTTGCTCCAGGCCGTCGACGGTTTCGACCCAAGTGGCGTCTTGGTCCGACGTTTTGCGGAAGATGTCGTAAGTGGCCTCGGGTTTCATGAGGCACGCTCCAGGATGGCGCTGCTGGGGGCGGCGCCGGTAAGCAGGTTTCATGTTGCGCTCCGGTTCGGCGCGGGGTCAAGAGTTAAAAATTCAGGCGAGACTGCTGGCGGTAACCGCTCCCCGTCACGTCACGGCGGCGCAGGGCGGTCGGATTTTCGAGGCAACTATTCAGCCACTAGCAGCACGACACCGGCAACGCAACGCGACTTCGGTTCGAGCTGCAAATTCCGCCGGGTGTGACTACTTCCCGTGATTGTTCTTCCCGGTACAGCAAGTTGGACCTCCGCTTACCGCGTTTCTGGTATGGCACGATTCCGCGCAACTGATACTCTCCGTGCGGAAATTGCGCCGGCTTCCGGCGGCGCGCCAATGCATATCAGCGCGTATTGATGCACCTCAATGCGTGCCAATGCCTATCGATGCAAATTAAGGAGAAATTCATATGGCGTCCTCAGGCAGGGCCGTCGCGCAGGAAACGCCGTGGCGCGCCGAAGGGCCCACTAAAAATGAGGCGTATTCGTCGGGAGTATCGTGGCCCGCGGTTTTTGCAGGTGCGTTTGCGGCGGCCGCGCTGTCGCTGATCTTGCTGGCGCTCGGCACCGGACTTGGTTTCTCGGCGGTGTCACCATGGGCGAATAGCGGCGC
>Ga0302225_10001335_pt1 | contig 15829 bp, 10 predicted proteins | sample II_Palsa_E3_2_FD_193515 | JGI IMG/M metagenome (GOLD analysis project Ga0302225, IMG submission 193515) | Peat permafrost microbial communities from Stordalen Mire near Abisko, Sweden - II_Palsa_E3_2 | ecosystem: Environmental > Terrestrial > Soil > Palsa > Peat permafrost | place: Sweden...
GGGTGCCGGAGCGGTCGATGTTGATGGCGGGGAAGATCCTGCGTTCGACCAGGCCGCGGTCGAGGTGGAGCTCCATGTTGCCGGTGCCCTTGAATTCCTCGAAAATGATCTCGTCCGCGCGGCTGCCCGTGTCGACGAGCGCGGTCGCGATGATCGTGAGGCTGCCGGCCCCCTCGATGTTGCGGGCGGCGCCGAAGAACCGCTTGGGCTTCTGGAGGGCGTTGGACTCCAGGCCGCCCGACATGATCTTGCCCGAGCTCGAGGCGAGGGCGTTGTAGGCCCGCGCGAGCCGCGTGATCGAGTCGAGGAGGATGACCACGTGCTCCCCCTGCTCCACGAGGCGCCGGGCCTTCTCGCCAACCATCTCGGCGCAGTGGACGTGGCTCTCGGGGGCCTCGTCGAAGGTCGACGAGACCACCTCGCCCTTCGTGTGGCGCCTGAAGTCCGTCACCTCCTCGGGCCGCTCGTCGACGAGCAGGCAGATCAGCTTCGCGGTGGGGCTGTTCTCCGAAACCGAGTTCGCTATGTTCTGCAGGAGGATCGTCTTGCCCGTCCTGGGCGGCGCGACGATGAGCCCCCGCTGGCCGAAACCGATGGGCGTGAGGATGTCCACCGTGCGCATCGACACGTCCTTCTGCGCCTCGACGTCCTCGAGAAGGATCCTCTTGAGCGGGTAGTACGGAATCAGCTCCTCGAACGGGGTGACCTTTGAGATGTCTTCGGGATCATGTCCCATCACCTTGTCGATGCGCACGACCGACGGGCAGCGCTCCCCGTCCCGGGGCGGCTGGATCAGCACCTCGACCTGGTGCCCGCGCTTCAGCCCGTAGCGACGGATCAGGCTTTCGGGAAGGTAGGCATCCTCCGGATAAAGCCGGTAGTTGACCTGCTCGTGGACGATGAACGCGCCGCGGTCGGTCATGTCGATGTATCCGCGGTCCGCCAGCGGGCGGCGTTCCTCGGTCGCCGCGACAAATATCCTCAGGATCAGCTGGAGCCGGTTTGGCGCGCCCTCGAAGGGGATCTTGAGGCCGCGCGCGAACGCCGTCAGGTCGGCCAGGTTGAGCGAGTAGAGGTGATCCAGGTAGACCGGCTCCCCCTTCCCCGAGGAGATCTCCTTTGCGAGGGCGTCGAGGGCCGCCAGGTCGTTGAACCGGGCGGGATCGGGGAGGTCGCCGTATACGGGCGCGGGGGCGGGAGGAGGGGGCTGCGGGGGATAGTGGGAAGCGGGGCCGCCGCCGGAGCCCGGCTGCCAGTGTCCGCCGTGGCGGCCGCGCTTCCGCTTGTTGCGCTTCCAGGAATTGCGGTCCTGCCATTCGCCATGGCCGCCCTGCCGGCCGTCGCCTCCCGAATCGGCAGCGGGTTCGCGGGTTTCCCGCGCGCCATCGGCATGGTCCGTCTCGCGCGGCGCGGCGGGGGCGGACTGCGGGGATGGAGAGGATTCGGGCCTTGCTTCCGGCACAAAAATCGCCGCCGGGGCGTCCGACGAAGCCGGCGCGGCTTCCCCGTCCGGCTTGCGGGTGCGCGGCCTGCCGCGCTTGGCGGGCTTGCCGCCCGCGTCGTCGCCGGAGGTGGAGACTTCGTCTTCGGTCTTTGGGGGAAGGGACATCAGGGTTCTGTGAGAGGGGTGACTGCCTTGGCGCGGTCGAGGGAGTCCACGATGCGGTCGACCTGGGCCTTGAGAAATCCGGTTGAACCGTCATTCCACAGGACGAAATCGGACAGCTCGATCTTCCGAGCCAGCGGCAATTGCTTTGATATGCGTTGCCCGGCGAGCGCGCGGTCCAGACCTCGCTGCTCCAGGCGGGCGAGTTGCGAGGAGGAATCACACGCGACGCAGACCGTGAAATCAAACCAATTCTCGAGCGACTTCTCGAACAGAAGGGGTACCTCCACCACGAAATCGGCCCCGGGGTCCTCCCGGAACATCGACCGGGTGATCTCAAAGAAACCGGGATGCGTAAGTTCCTCGAGCCAGAGCCTTTCCGTATCATCCGAGAAGACGATTCGGGCCAGCGCGGGGCGGTCGACCGGGCCCGAAGGCAGGAATACCCGGTCGCCGTACCGCCCCCTCAGTTCGGCGCTTAAGGCATCGGTCGGAAGGACCCTCTCGCGAACGATCGCATCCGAGTCGATATGGCGGAATCCCCGGCCGGCGAATAGCTTCGCCGCTGTCGATTTGCCGCAGCCAAACCCGCCGGTGAGTCCCAGGACCATAGCGTGAAGGGGCCATAGGATACGGAAAAGCCATCGAGTTCAACAGCCGGCTGGAAATCCCGACTTCCGGGCCCGGGCCTGGCTTCCGTTTGCGCCGGCCGTACCGCGCCTTGCCACTTGACCGAGGCGCCATTCTAGCCGGAAATCCCCGGTCGAAACCGAGCCCGCCCATCCCATGCCCACGTCCCCTCTCTTCCCCGTTGCCGCCCTGTCGCTGATCGCTGTCCTCGCGTGCCCGCTTCGCTCCGAACCCAAGCCCGCCGACCCCAAGGCCGCCGACCTCGATAAGGGCGACGCCAAGCCGGAAGCCGAGCCGCCGCTGTCGGTCACCGCCCACACCATCACCGTGAACGGCAAGGCGCTGAGATACCATGCGACCGCGGGCTACCTCATCCTGAAGGAGGAGGAGGGGAAGATTTCCCTGCAGGCCGGCGCAGAGGAAAAGGCCCCCGCCGGGTCCAAGGGGGAGGCCGCCAAGTTCGACGACGGCCTCAAGCCCAAGGCGAAGGTGTTCTTCGTGGCGTACACGCTGGACGACGTGGCGGACCCGGCGAAGCGCCCCATCACCTATATGTTCAACGGCGGCCCGGGATCAGCCTCCATCTGGCTGCATATCGGCGCCGTCGCGCCGCGCCGCGCCGTGCTCACGGACGAGGGCGAGGCGCCTCCCCCGCCGTATCAGCTGACGGACAACGAATCCACCTGGCTGGACGCCACCGACCTGGTCTTCATCGACCCGGTCTCCACGGGCTACAGCCGGCCCATGCCAAAGGAGGACCCGAGGCAGTTCCATGGGCTCAAGGAGGACATCGCCAGCGTCGGCGACTTCATCCGCCTCTACACGTCGCGCAACTCGCGGTGGCTTTCGCCAAAGATAATCCTTGGTGAAAGCTACGGCACCTTCCGTGCGGCGGGGCTTTCGGACTACCTGCAGACCCGCTACGGCCTCTACCTGAACGGCATCATCCTCGTCTCGTCGGTGCTCAGCTACCAGACAATCGAGTTTTCGCCGCAGAACGAGGAGCCCTACGTCGATTTCCTCCCGAGCTACGCGACCGCGGCCTGGTACCATCACAGGCTGTCGCCGGAAATGGAGGCCAAGTCCGTGGCCGAGATCGCGCAGGAGGCGAGGGTCTTCGCCGGCGGCGAATACGCGCTCGCGCTCCTGCATGGCGATGCGGTTTCCGCGGCGGACCGCCAGCATGTGGCGGACGAGCTGAGCCGGTTCACGGGAATCCCGTCCAGCGAGTATAAGCTCCTGCGGCTCCGGATGCCCAACAGGCTGTTCTTCAGGCGGCTTCTCCTTGGGGAGGGCCGCTATGTCGGCCGTTATGACGCGCGCTTCACCGGCATCAGCTATTCCCCCGGGGACACACAGGGCGAAGCCGACTATGATCCCAGCTTCGAGGCCGTGGGGCCGCCCCTCGTCGCCGCCTTCAACGACTACGTCCGGCGGGAGCTGAAGTACGAGAGCGACATGACCTACGAGAGCCTGACCGACGTTCAGCCGTGGAATTTCGGCGACGCCGGCGAGGGTTTTCCGAACACGGCGGAGGCCCTGCGCAAGGCGATGACCCGCAATCCCTACCTCAAGGTCTGGGTCACGTGCAGCTATTACGACCTGGCCACGCCCTTCTACGGCGCGGAAAGCATCGTGGCCGCGATGAACCTGGACCCGTCCGTGCGCTCCAACCTTCGCTTCACCTATTACGAGGCGGGCCACATGCTCTACATCCACGCCCCCTCGCGAGCCAAGTTCAAGGCCGACTTCCTGTCTTTCCTCGGCGACGCGACAAGCCAGCCCGTCATCCACACCGCCGCCCGCTTGGACGCGGCCCCTGCCCGCTAGGCCCGCGGGTGCCGGGCGCGGCGGGGCATTTTCCGCGACTCTCGGGCGGAAGGATTGCCCTCAACGGAGCTCACCCGAGGAAACACTCCGGGACCCGAACTTCCATATCATGGGGGCCAGGCGCTGGATCCCCTTGACCTTTGCAGCAAACGAGCGGGGAGACGCGATGAAGCGAAGGAGCCATCCCAGCGCCAGGCGGTCGGCCCATACCGGGATCCGCGCCTGCCGCCCGGATAGAAACGCGATGGCGCCCCCTGTGCAGAGGATCGTCGGCGCACCGCCGAGCCGCCTGCGCAGCCCCCATCCCAGCCTTTCCTGCACGCCGCCGCTGAGCGCGATGACGACCAGCCGGGGGCGCCGGGAATCCAGCAATTCAAGGAGCCTGTCGTCGGAAATCGGGCCCGCCACTGGGTAGAGCGGCGCCACGTAGGCGTCGCCGGTGGAGACATCGAAGCCTTGGCCGCGCAGCCATGCGAGATTGGCCTCGGAGTCCTCCGCCGACGGCATCACCCAGAAGGTTTCCCCCCTGGCCCGGAAGCCCCCGCGGCCAAAAAGAGCCCGGAGCAGCCGCAGGCCGGAGATCCGCCTAACGCGCTCGCCGGTGCGCAGGAGCCAAAGGAGCACCATATAGCCGCTGTCGGTGACCGCGAGATCCGCATTCTCCAACGCCTCGCGGTGGGCCGGGTCATCCGCGAGGCGGACCATGACCGGCGCCGACGGCACCACGATAAGGCCGCCCGCGTCCATAAGTTCTAGAAGCCCGTCGAGGTCGGAGATGTAGAACCTCACCCCGAGAATCTTCCTGAAATTGTCCCGCACGGGCCGATACCATCGAAAGACCAAATACCGTGAAAGCGCAAAATGCGCCCACTCCCAGCTTGACGATCGCGCGCAAATTTGGAGCGTTCTCCCTTCCGCGGAACGCCCTCATCGTCTAGCGGCTAGGACGGGGCCCTCTCAAGGCCCAAACAGGAGTTCGATTCTCCTTGAGGGCACCACGGTCATAGGAGAACCGGAATCCGCACACAGGGCGCACACAAAAAGGGCAGAATGGAACGCCGCCCATTCCTTTGCCCCAGGCGGGGACTCGGATAGAGCCGTTGAATTCGGGTACCTGCCGAGGCATCCCAGATTTGGGACGGCCGTTTCCCGTATTTGGAGAGTTCGAGCCGTTTCCGACTCTTGCCGTCGAATCTTACGCCTTGGAGAGAAGGTTCTTATGCAACTCCAATCTCTTGGCACAGGCGGTGCTAGTGTGATCGATAGTCCCCTCCTTTCGCGGCAATGAATCCTTCCAAACCAAATGAGTTCCGTCCTCGCTGATATCGTCCTCGCCTTCCGCCTTCTCCGGAAAGCACCGGGATTCACAGCAACGATTGTCGTGGTGCTCGCTTTGGGTGTTGGGGCTAACACCGCCATATTCAGCGTCATCCACGCGGTGTTGCTCCACCCGTTTCCGTATACGAATTCCGAGCGCATCATCTTTGTTGGTTCCAAGCCTGTCGACGGGAACGGCCGGATGTCGGTTACCTATCTTGACTACCTTGAAATGCGCAAGCAGGCCCAGACGTTTGACTACCTTGCTTTTGCTGCAAACAGGGACCTGACGCTCACCGAGGTGAAAGAACCCGCGAGTCTCAAAGGAGCCCTTGTTTCAGCCCCGGTCTGGCCCTTGCTTGGTGTGCCGGCAATGCTAGGCCGCACGTTCACCGAGGCGGAGGATCGCCCGGGAGCCGCCCCAGTCTGCGTTATCGGGGCCTCTATCTGGGAGGAGCACCTCGGAAGCAGTCCGCAAATCCTGGGCCATGAGCTTATGCTCGACGGCAAGGCCTATACGGTGGTGGGAGTAATGCCGCCGCGCTTCAAGTTCTGGGGTGCAGACGTATGGATACCGGCGGGTTTGGAGGCGGACACCGAACTCATGCGAAGCCGGGTTATGCGGATGAACACTTGGGTCGTGGGGAAGCTCAAGCCAACTGCCACGTTGAAGGAGGGCAATGCCGAGCTTAACGTTATCGCCAAGAGGATTGCGGATCAATTCCCCGATACCAACAAGAACGTAGGGGCCGAAGCGACCCTCTTGATGGACAATGTCACCGGAGACATTCGCAGGCCTCTGCTTATGCTTTTTGGGGCGGTTGGTTTTGTCCTTCTCATAGCTTGCGCGAATGTCGCCAACCTCCTACTCGCCCGTGCAAATTCACGCCAGCGTGAGTTTGCCATTAGGACCGCGCTAGGAGCTGGACGGCCGCGCCTGGTTCGCCAAGTCCTTCTCGAGTGCATCCCGCTCGCAATGCTTGGAGCCGCTGCCGGGATCATCGTTGGGGCGTGGGGCCTAAGGGGTCTCCTCTCCATCCTTCCTGCGGACGTGATACCTGCGGAGGCAGTCATCGCTGTGAATATTCCGGTTATGCTCTTTTCTTTCGCCCTCTGCACAGGAACCATGCTTCTTTTCGCCCTGTTCCCCGCACTTGAGGTAACTCGGGGACAATTGACCGTCGCGTTGCAGGAAGGGGGGCGCGGCACGGGAGGACCACGCAGCTTCCGCGTGCGCTCGGGCCTCATCGTAGGCGAGGTAGCGCTGTCCCTCATACTGCTGGTCGGCGCGGGTCTGCTTATCCGCAGTCTTTCGAGGCTCCAATCCGTCAATCCGGGCTTCAATGCCGAGAACCTGCTCGTGATGACCATCAAGCTACCACAATCCCGCTATCCCACTGCCAATGAAGCGACCCGCTTCTTCGAAGAAGTTGTTCAGCGGGCCAAGCAGCTTCCTAGCGTAAAGGCCGCGGCGGCCTCAAGCAACGTGCCGCTACTCGGCGGTTCCGGGATGCCCCTCATCACGCACGATCGTTCCTATTCGAGCTTCAAGGATTTGAAAGGAGTCCAATTCAGTGCGGTTACTGCAGATTACTTTGCTGCTCAGGGACTGCGTTTGGTGAAGGGAAGAGTCTTCTCCGAGTCAGATCGAGCCGGATCGGAGCCGGTAATAATCTTGAACGAAGCGGCAGTGAAACAATTCCTAAGGGACAGCGAGCCGCTCGGACAAAGCGTCATGCTCGGGCTACCAGCAAACCTGAACAAGCCTGGCTTGCTGCCGAAGGGCCTCGACAAATTCCAGTGGTCGCGCGTCGTGGGCGTCGTGCAGAGCTCGCGAAATTTCGGCCTAGATTCAGAGCCGCCTCCCGCGGCTTACGTCCCCATAGATCAGTCTTGGACAGCCGTTGGCATGCGAAACAAAATGTTTGTCCTGATTCGCACCGAAGGAGACCCGCTTTTGACGGCCGCTGCGGCCAGATCAATCGTCAGTGCTGTCGACGTCAATCAACCCATCGAAGACTTATCGACAATGGAAAACACCCTTGCCGATAGCCTGCGCCAGAGTCGCTTTAGCACCGTGCTTCTCGGTCTTTTCGCGGCTATGGCGAGCGCGCTCGCGGCGGTGGGAATATATGGCATTGTAGCGTGGAATGTAGCCCAGCGTACCCGCGAGCTCGGCATCCGCTCCGCGTTGGGCGCGACATCCGGCGACAATACCCGGTTGGTAGTGGGCCAGAGCATGAGAGTGGTATTCATTGGCCTGGCTGCGGGATTGGCAGGATCCCTTGCACTCACACGTATCCTCCAAAGCATGCTCTTCGAAACGAGCGCCTTTGATTTTTGGACGTTTTCAACGGTAAGCGCCGCTCTTACGATCCTCACGTTACTTGCCAGCTTCTTGCCGGCCCTTCGGGCATCGAAGGTTGATCCCATGGTTGCGCTGCGTGCTGAATAACAGGAACGCGAGTTACTGTGATGCCCACAGGCATGGCTCGCGACGTTTCGATTAATTCTTCGCACTCGCCTGGGGAGCTTTCTGTACCGTTTGGTATGGCTCGGTTCCCGTCCAAACGCCAATTCTCGGCGGGAAAGCCCGTCTTTAATATTCAAGAAAATCAATTGCTTGTGCTGCCAACAAGCTTGAGCAATCCCGCAGCCTCATTCGGTGCCACCGCGATTCGTTCAAGATCGCCGGAGAACTCGGATCGGGCGGTCGAAAATCCCTCTCGGTTCGATCCAATTGACGCCTGCTTGAATTCATCGCGGTAATGGACCAAGCGCAAATTTGCTACGAGGCGAGCATCGATCCATACAAGCAAGCGGTCCTTATATGGGCTCGCGAGTCCAGCAGCTTCAGTTCCAATCCAGATCGGGTCGTCGGCCACACTCGGGCCAATAAGTATATCGAATAGATGTTGACCGTCGGCCATCTCGAACGAGGGACTCCTCGAGGCGCCATAATTCCATTCGTCGACCGCCGCCTCCCAGCGCGAAGTACCGATTCGATCAAGCAGGAGAAGTGCCCCATTTCCGGTCGACCCCGTCACTAGTAAAGGCTGCCCGCCAGCAGCGGCACCGTCGGTGGGCACACCTCCCTTAAGCCGGAGCCAAGCTTGATTCCGCACGGACGACCGTCGCGATTCCATTTTCACTGAAGGCGTCCAGCGAACGTTTTCGATTCCACCCGAAAAATGCTCGGAGAACACGGTCCAAGTCAGCGGATTCTCCCCGAAGAGCCGAAGCCAAGGGGCGGAATCGTAGAACTCCATTGAGCCATCGATCACGGTCGCCCCATCAACCTTTATGCGCGCGATAGACTTTAACGATTTCGCCGAGCCTGGGATGATCTCGTCAAAGCATGGGTCTGTTAGCGGAGGCAGAAAGCTGCCTAATTCGCACTCGACATGGTGGGAATGGGTGAGGTCGTAATGAAGGTGTTCGCCCTTGGGGCCGCCGTACCCAAGGTGATCGACGAACAGCTGCACGTCTCCGCCGCGGTCCTGTTCCACATAGACGGCATCGCTGTAGAACGGCGTTCCGGTCGTGAGCAACGGTTCGTTAACGGTTTCTCTCTGTGCCGCGAACGTGACGTCGAAGCTCACAACGCCGGACTTCACGAGTCCGTGCCTATCCCAAAATGCCCATGATGGGTTCAATGCGCGCGAGAGCCGAGCAAAGCTCCCGGGCCGGGTGTACTTGAAGCTATCGAACTGTTGAATGCTCGCAGCGATGTTGTCTACCGCCGCGATCATGCAGAGCACAAGGCAGCCGAAGTGCCAAAAGCGGCTCAGTGCACCCCGGGGTCCATAGTGGCTTCCCGCTGCCGCCAGCAGGACGGCTCCGAACACCAGCGGAGCCTGGAAGTCCGCAAGGTACCTATTGGCACGGAATCCCAATGGAAAGATAAGACAGGCGGAAACCAGATAGCTCGCTGTCAGGAGCAACAACGGGCGCGTGATTCCCGGACGCCCGAGTTGTTTGCCTGCCAACAACAAGGCGCCACCAACGCTCCAGGCCACCCAGAGTATCACCAGAAACTGTCCATGCATTGCCTCAAACCCGTAGTATCCCGGAGGTCGAAACGAAGCATTCGCGGGGAAAACAAACGGGAAATACGGCATGAGCGATGGCGGCGTAAAATAATACCATCTTACATTGGCGGGGACGAACGCCAGGCTCCGAAGAGCGGCACCATTAAAGAAGATCGAATTCGCCTGATAATTGAACCCAAACTCGAAAATGCTCTCGAAACGGGCGTAATTGTAGCACGCAAGGCCAAATCCAATAACTGCAGCGGGAAGGGCCGCGGCCCCGACAAGACGGATGGCGTTGATTGTGTCGCGGCCCGGTGGGCGACGCCTACCCAAAACCCATGCGGAGACTAGCAGCAGCGGCGCGAGAAAGAGATAAGTCGGATGGCATCCAACAGCCAGACCCCAAGCGGCGCTCGCGATCGCGATGCTCCTCAATGCGCCCCGCTCCCGGTTCAGCCCGTTTTCCAGCTCAGACAACATTATCATCAAGAACGCATAGCCTGCTGCCAAGGGCAGTTCGTAAAACATCGATCGACGGACCAGAAAGACCGTGGCAGGCGCGAATGCCAGCGCGAGCACTGCGCATGCGTCGGCGGCCAATGCAGCGCGCATGAAGTGGGTCCGCCGCAGTCGCCAGTACCATCGTAGCGAAACTAGAAAACCGAGCGCCGTGAAGGCCAGCGTCGGGACATTCAGTGAGAGGTCGTCACCGGTCAAGAGATGGTACGGAAGCAACACCAAGACGGCCGGTACCACCCCAAAATAAAGATACACGCGTCCCTTATAATAGCTCGTATCCAACGGAGCTCTCATTCGATCGGGCACCGTTCCATCGGCTCGCGCGAAGCGGTAGATTGCGGGCGTGAATGGGAGCGAGAGCTGGTCCCGCGAAAAGCCTCTTACCAGCAGGCTGTAGTAATCCGATTGGACGCCGCGAAAGCGATAGCCGTCTGCCAGACTGTCCCGATCTGAACCCAGCCAATAAAACACCAAAAGAGAAACGACCGCCAGACTTGAAACAATTACGGCATGCAGACGAACCTTCAGCGGGCCATTCTTAGCGGATTCCAATGGGAAAATGACCCAACTCCGGCTTTCCCCCGATTTACCTCAACATCTCGGGAATGGGCTTCGGTTGTACATCTTAGATGCACACGACAATCGAAAGCTTCAGATCCACTACTCACGGCGCGGCGAAGTTGAACCCCGGAGCATCCCGCGCTGCCGCATCTCCGCCATCGTTCCCTTCGGCGTTTTCTGCGGCTTCCGCCCAGGAAGCGGTGGCTAATTGCCAACCTATTCCAGACGAATATCTTATAGCGCCACGACGGAAGATCGAGCTTCGGCGTCGGCAGTTGGGAGCTAGCCGTGCTTTGTCGCGGGATTGCTGGCTCCGAAGCTAATCCCCCCCTTGGGATTCTTCTTCGACTTTAGATCCTTGAATTTGACGTTGGGTTTCGCCTTAGCTTTTTTCCTTTGGGCGCGCATGTTTTTTTGGAGTTATGACGTATTGGTTGAGGGCCCTCAGATCGTCAGAGACTTGGCAATCGCCAAGCCAATAATGTGGACGATTTCGTTGGCCGAATCATCGGAGGATTCCGATCGGACAGGCAACGATTTTACGCAGATTGGCTGCGCTTTATTGATACCCACAGCCTTGCGCGTGTATTGCTGACTCCCCCCGCTGACGAGCCATCAGCAGTTCCAGTTACCGCGGCCTCGCGGTCACCAGTATCCCGCGCCGTGAACACGCGCAGGGGTGGCATCCCTTCGGCGGAACCTTGACGCCCCGATCCCATGGCGTCAGGTCCCGGAATCTTTTGGAGTTGCGTGGGCAAACCGGCCTTGTGATACGAGTCAGTCGTTCCGTATGTCGAATATCACATTGACCGCCGGCGTTTCACAGGACACTCCCGACGGAACGGCATTGGTGACCGTCAATCCGCCGCCTGCTCCAGGCAGCCAGCTAAACTTCTCACTTGTCGTGATAGATGAACTAGGGAACGAGAGCCTGCCCGCGGTTTGCGTGGTGAACGTTGATATCATGCCGGTCGCCGTGCTCGAGGCGCCGCCAACGATTTCCTCCGGTCAGCCAATCCCGCTCGTCGGCGCAGCGTCGACGCCGGTTGGAAGGCTAAAGACCTACCGATGGACGCTCGCGGCGCCGGCGCTGGCGCCGCCTACCTGAACCAGCGAGGGGCCCGGTCAGGGCCGCGCGATTCCCAGCGTGCGCCCGGACGAATATACCCGTCCCTCAAGGTCGGTCGGGCGCACGCTCAGGACATGTTCACCCATCGAACGGTCCGCCGGCCCCCGTCAAATGGATTGGGCATTCGCCGCCCCCACCAGGCGCATCAGTCCCCGAGGTTTCAGGTCGGGCTCGAGGAACGTCCTCGGTTCGCCGATTCCGCGGCAGACGGCCTCGGCGGCCAGGTGCCCCGAGCGCGCGGCGCTCTCCATCGTCGAGGGCCAGCCGGTCGCGGTCCAGTCGCCGGCCAGGAAACAGTTCGGCCATGGCGATCCGGAGGTCGGCCGGGAGGCGTCGATTCCGGGGGACACCCCGAACGTGGCGTGAATTTCCTTTACCATGGCGCCCTTCTCGAGATGCGCCGAGCGGACGGCGGGAAAGAACTCCGCCAGCTCGCCGACCGCCTTCGCGACGGCCTGCGCGCTGGTGAGCGCGGCAAAGCTGCGGGGGGCGCTGACCACCAGCTCCACGTAGCTGCCGTTGACCTTGCGCCAGGGATGGAGCCGGCCCTTGTTGTACATCCAGTGGATCTCGCGGTCCAGGAGGACGGCGTGGTCGAGCGTGGTGATCTCACGGTCGAACCACAGGTGCACGCTGCAGATGGGCCAGTGCTCGTGGTGCTGCAGCTGCGAGGCCAGGCGGCCGCCGCCGTCGGCCGGAGGCATCTGCGGCAGCAGTTTGGCCATGGCCTCGAAGGGCAGCGCAAGCACGAGGAACTCCGATGTCACGGCGCCGGAGGATGTGGGAAGCGTCCACCCCGAGGCGGCCGCATCCCAGGCCGCCGACTCCACCCGTGTGTTGAAAAGGACGCTGGAGCCGCGATGTTCAAGGAATTCAAGCGCGCCCGCGTAGAGCTCGCCCAGCGGCACGGTGCTCATCCCCATGCTGCCCGCCTCCGCCGAGTTCATGAACAGCTCCCGGATCACCTTGGCCGCGTAGGGAAGCGAGATCGAGTCGATGTCCGCGTTCAACGCGCTGGCGATCACCAGCCTCCAGAAGCGGTTGAGGGCCCCCTTTGTCTGCTTCTTTCGAGCCAGCCATGCCCCCAGGCTCTCGGTCGAATCGCCCGGGATCGGGCGCATGAGCCCCTGGAAGGCGCGACCCAGCGCCAGCTTGTCACCCAGCGTGAACGCCCGGGAGGCCAGAAAGCTCGGCAGGCTGTGAAGCGGCGCGGGCAGCCACGAGGGGCCGAGGGGCGAGCGGCGCCCGCCGGGCTCGATCATCGTCATCTCGCTTGTCCAGCGGATGCGGTCGGCGACCCCGATGCGCCGGTAAAAACCCTTCAGGTTGGTGCAGCAGCCGAAGAGCACGTGCTGGCAGTTGTCGATGACCTCGCCGACGCCCGGATGCAGGAAGGAAGACGCCCGGCCGCCCAGGTAGCTGCGCCGCTCGGCGAGCTGCACGCGCATGCCGGCCTCGGCAAGGGCGCAAGCCGCGGCCATTCCGGCCACGCCGCCGCCCACGACGGTGACGGTCCTCCCGGAACTCTGCCCCGGGCGGCTCAAACAAACAGCCGCGCCAGGGCCATGCGCGCCTGGGCCACGGCCAGAACCCCAAGCTTTTGCACCATCGGCACGCTGGCCCGGCTGGAGAACACATCGTAGTCCGCGCGCCGAATGCGCTCGAGCAGCCGGTGGTAGATCGTGACCAGCGCAAGCATGGCGGGCTGGCTTTCCCGGTCGATGAGCGGCAGCAGCATATGCGCTGACTTGTAGTAGCCCTCGGCGCGGCGGCCGATCTCGGCAAGCAGCGCGCGCTCGCTGGGCGTCGGCGGCGTGCCGCGCTCGCGGCGGAGCAGGGATTCCAGGGAGACGCCCTGGGCCCTCAGGTCCTCGAGCGGCAGGTAGACCCGGTTGCGCTCCGCGTCCTCGGCCACGTCGCGCAGGATGTTGGTGAGCTGGAACGCGATTCCCGTCTCCTCGGCCAGTTTCTCCGCGCCGGGGTCCTTGTAGCCGAAGATCCGGATGCAGACCAGTCCCACGACCGAGGCCACCCCGTAGCAATAGTCATACAGGTCGTCGAATGTGGCGTAGGTGTCCGGCGCGTCGCCCGTCCGCGGCGTCAGGTCCCTCGTGATGCCGGCCACAAGCTCGTCCAGCAGGCCGAGCGGGATCTCGAACCGCATCGTCGCGTCGCGGACGGCGAGGAAGACCGGGTCGGCCGTGGGCGCGCCCCGGCACACCTCCCTCCACTCCGCCAGCCATTCGTCCAGGAGGCGGCGGCGCTCGCCGACGGGAAGGCCCTCGTCGTCGGCCAGGTCGTCGGCGCGGCGCATGAAGGCATAGATGGCGCAGATGGCGTTGCGCCGCGGCACCGGCAGGGCGACAAAGGCGTAGTAGAAATTCTTCGCCCTGCTCCTGGCGATCGCCCGGCATGCCGCGTAGGCCGCGCCCGTCCCGGCCCCTTCCCCTGTGAGCACGCGCGTCAAGGAGCCCTCCGTGCGGATCGCCCGCCTGGGCGCAAGAGGCCGAGCGTCCGGCCGCCCACGGCGCCCATCGCCAGCTTGACCTTGGTGCCCCTTGATATCGCCGGCCGGGAGGCGAGCACGTCGTAGTCCTGGCGCTCGATCGCGCGCAGGATCTCCAGGCCGCCTCGGGTGAAGAGATCCAGGTCCAGCGCCAGGTCCCGGGCGACCTTGCCGACCAGCGCGCGTCCCTCCTCGAAGAGGCCGCGCGCAAAGTCGACCTCGAACCGGACCAGCTCCCGGAATCCGGGCGTGGCGATGCCGCCGGCGATGGTTTCATCGGTCACGCCGAAACGCGCCATGTCGTCCTGCGGCATATAGACGCGGCCCATGGCGTAGTCCTTGCGCACATCCTGCCAGAAATTGGCCAGCTGCAGCGCCGAGCACGTCGCGTCCGAGAGGCGGAATCGCTCCTCGCCGGTCTCGCCGCAGGCATGGAGCACCAGGCGGCCCACCGGATTGGCCGAATAGCGGCAGTAGGCCAGGAGGTCCTGCATCGATGCGTACCGCGTCACGGTCTGGTCCTGCCGAAAAGCCGCCAGCAGGTCTGAAAACGGCTCCTTGGGAATGGAGCAGGCGCGGATCGTCTCCCCCAGCGCCACGAAGACCGGGTGGCGCGCCCTGCCCTCGTAGCAGGCGTCGAGTTCGCGGCTCCACTGGCCGAGCAATGCCAGGGACTGGGCCGTGTCGCCCACCTCGTCCCCCAGATCGTCCGAGATGCGGCAGTAGGCGTAGATCGCATGGAAATGCGGGCGAAGCGCCTTGGGCAGGAACCACGAGGCGACGTGAAAGTTCTCGTAGTGCGATTCCGCGAGCCGTCGGCAATAATCGCGGGCCTCGGCGAGCGTGGGCGCAACCTCGGGGATGCGGTAGGAGGGCGGGAGCGCCGCCCAGCCTTGCTCTATCAGCGCCTTGTTGTCCCGCGCTTGGTTGTCCGGTTGCAGGGTTGCCGTTTTCATGGCGTCTCTACGGGTCGCCCCTACCTAGTTCCCGCGCGGAAACACTCTCAATCACAATCGTCATGCGTTCAAAATGATATCTCATTCATCCAGAATATCCAGCAGGCAGTCCCGGATGCTCCGGGCGGCTTGCCTGCTGTTCGCGCCCAGCCGCGCCAGCGCCGGCCAGCGCCAGGGCCGCAGGGCGGCAAAAAGGATGAATCGGGCCCACGCAAACCGCCCGTCCGGTTTGAGGAAGCCGTCGAAAGCGGGCAGCCGGTCATCCGCACCGTCGCTGACTCCCTTGACGCAGGAGAACGGGATGCCGCGCCTCCCGGCGGCGCGGGCGACGCCTGCCGCCTCCATGTCCACGAGGTCGGCGCCATGGACGGCGGCAAGCCGCCGCTTCTCCGCCTGATCGGCAAACCCGCCGGCGGTGACGAGGCAGCACTCCCCGGCACGGGAGGCCGTCCCGAAATCCTCGCCGGTGCGCGCGTCGATGACCCGGGCGACCCGATACGCGCTTCCGGTCGCATAGGTCTCGCGCAAGGCCCCGGCCCAGCCGGCGGAAAGGACCATGTCCACGGCCCCATCCTTCTCCACCTCGACCAGGGCCCGCGTCGCGGCGTCGGTGCCGGCCCCCGCGCAGGCCGCGATCCACGCGCCCTCGCCGCGGCTCAGGCGCCACAGGTCGACGCCGTTTCGGGATTCGTGCCGCCAGCCGCGGACGAGCGGCTTCAGTTCCCCGGCCATCGCGGCGAT
>Ga0302225_10001343_pt1 | contig 15759 bp, 11 predicted proteins | sample II_Palsa_E3_2_FD_193515 | JGI IMG/M metagenome (GOLD analysis project Ga0302225, IMG submission 193515) | Peat permafrost microbial communities from Stordalen Mire near Abisko, Sweden - II_Palsa_E3_2 | ecosystem: Environmental > Terrestrial > Soil > Palsa > Peat permafrost | place: Sweden...
CCATGCTCCAGCCCCTTCGGGCTGACGTGGAAAATTGCTCCAGGCAATTTTTTATCTGGAGCATCCATGCTCCAGCCCCTTCGGGCTGACGTGGAAAATTGCTCCAGGCAATTTTTTAGGCGTTGTTGAGCACCAGGCATGCCATTCAACATCACGGCTTAAACTCCAAACTAAAAGGAGTCTATTTATTAAAACATCAACCTCGAAGATCACTTTAATAATGCAAAAGTCTTCTCTTAAAAAAAATATTTTTCCTCTGTTACTCTGTTTGGTGGGTTTTCCTCAAATCAGCGAAACTATTTATGGACCTATACTGCCAAGTTTAAGCCAAGGTCTGGCAATCAGCGAAGCACAATCTCAGCTAACCCTCAGTTTTTATTTTATTGGCTTTGCCATCGGTGTTTTATATTGGGGATTGCGAGCTGACAGACTCGGGCGAAGATCTTCCATGCTACAAGGGCTGTTGTACTACTTTGTGGGTAGTTTGTTTTGCCTGCTATCCCCTTCCCTGGACTTGCTATTGGTCAGCCGTATGATTCAAGCATTTGGCGCCAGTGTCGGCTCGGTTATTACCATGACCATATTGCGTGATTTGTATCAAGATCAAGATAGGCACCGGGTATTTTCTATCCTCGGAACTGCGATTTCTTGCACCCCTGCTATCGGCCAAGTTCTGGGTGGAGTTATTGATGAATATGCGGGATACAAAGGGGTTTTTTATGGGCTCTGCACCCTGGCCATTGTGATGTGGCTCTGGGCCTTTTTATACTTGCCTGAAACCAAACCAGCACAACTGCTGGAACAAAAGCCACCACGGCCTTGGCCCCTATTTCTGAAAATGCTCACCGATACAAAAGTACTTACTTTCAGTTTCATTATTGGAGCGGGCAATGCCATGTTATTTGGCTTCTTTGGCGAGAGCCCCTTTATATTTAAAAATATTTTTAATATCAACCCGGCACATTATGGAATAGCCGGTATTTTTGTAGCAATAGCCGGCATCATAGGCTCGCAATATTCAAGATATCTTTTAAAAAAACAGGTGAATGCTTTAAACATTATTAAAAAAGGCATCAATATTGCAGTCATATTTAGTCTGATTTATGCTTTGTACATGAATTCACCCTATTACCATATAGGATTTTTTATCCTTATCATCATGCCACTATTGGGAGCCCTTGGCATGATTATGCCGAATTGTTTGAGCATAGGCTTAGAAAGCTATCAAAAGAGCCTGGGCGCAGCAGGAGCATTTTTTGGCTTGATGTATTATAGCGTTCTGAGTATCATGATGTTTCTTTTAACATTACTGCCAGAGAACCCACATACCAAACTCGCGATTTATTTTGTAGGTTTGTCTCTTGCTGTAAAGCTTGCTGCTTTCAAGATCCAGAATAAGTAAGACTAGCAAAATATACTTATAGGGCCAATCGGCGCCTTTCTGGACGCTGAAACCGGTGAGCGTCTTTACTTGGTGACAAAAGACTTGTTCTTTGTTATTCTCAAAAGCTGTTCACCAATATTTTTACTGAGTCTAAGGAAAATATATGAAACTTTATTATTCTAAAGGTGCTTGCTCACTTGCTGTGCGGATTGCCATCCATGAAATGGGTATTCCCTGCGAGTTCGAAGCTGTTAATTTAAAAACCAAACAAACGGAATCAGGCCAAGATTTTTATAAAATAACTGCCAAGGGTGCAGTGCCTGCTTTGTTGCTGGATAATCAAGAAGTATTAACCGAAAATGCGGTTATTCAACAGTATTTGGCTGATAGCCATCAAGCCAAACGATTGCTACCACCGGTCGGTGATTTTAACCGTTACCGTGTAGCCGAATGGTTAAATTTTATCAGCACCGAGCTGCATAAAGGTTGTTCAGCTTTATTTTTCAGCGAAGTTCCAGAAGCAACCAAAGAAAAAGTTTTTATGCCTGCCTTAATCAATAAATTAAAATTTGTCGACCAACACTTAAGTACTCATCAATTTTTATTGGGCAATGAGTTCACCTTGCCCGATGGCTATTTATTCGTTATTCTACGCTGGCTTAGGACTTTTAAATTGGATATCAGCAACCTATCTGCTTTATCGCTTTATTTCTCAGAACTTGGTAAACGAGCTAGTATTCAAAAATCTTTGCAAGAGGAAGGTTTAATTTAAACTTCATCCGCCCCAATATCTTCATTCCAGATTTTTGGGTGTTTAACAATAAACTGATTCATCAGCTCAAGACACGGAATTCTGGTAGACATCAGCTGAATGGCGATCAGCATTCTCCAAATGGGCAGTGAAAAAACCTTCCCTGATATGCTAAAAGATCTTTTTAACATTTTCCCGGCTGTTTAACTTGATACATTATTTCTTTACTTTATTTGGTAATTTATTTTGGCATGACAGTCACTTCTATGGGATCTGTCATAACATTGTTACCATCCACTTCCACATGACCTACCATCACGTACTTACCAGTTTTCGCAGTTTCTGGAAAAGTAAAATCTTCTTTATATTCTGAATTACCTTTACCTTTCAAAATCGCACCATCTAAACGGCCTTGTTGAGGGGTGCAATGTGGTCCAAATTCAGCAGGGCAGGCATGCAGATTTAAATGAGGAACCTCTAGGCCACCTATTAATTTCCATTCAACAGGGAAAGTCTGGACTAATTTTACTGAAACGGGAGGTTTGGTGATCCAAACTAACGATAAACCTAATTTTTTTTGTTCTTCTGAACTTAACATATCTAATGCATGCGAGATTGAAGCTCCTAAAAAAAGCCCGCCCAGAAGACATGCACCCCATTTACCTAAAGAATGTCTCAATTTCATAACGATTTCCCGATCCTCATAATGTGATTTACATCAATTATAATTTATCTCCTTACTTAGTCAAAAAACTTATCCCTATCGAGAGTGACCTATTAACTGCAGCCACAGGGCTATCTGATAGGAAATAGAAATTCTTTAAAATCCATATATTGACATAAGCTGGATTTTTTAAGGATTTTAAAAAAAGTGAATGATTTCAATTGATTAAAATTTTTTATAGAACAGCCCTAACCCTAAGACGCCTTTAAAAAATATAAATTAAATTTATGTTATTATTCGTCTTTGACCTAAAGCGTTTTAGCACAGGCCAACAGAACGAACGCCATAGAACGCTGCTGGCTTATTTTGGCACCTTATCCCCTCTACTTTGTTATGGGCTGAAATCACTTTTATAAGGATCCCCGCATGACTTTGGCTGATTCCACAATGCCTCGTTTATTAAAAATCGTCGATTATCATCACCCGCTGCTGCGTCAAGTGATGCCCCCCGTAGATTTTCCCTTAACTTCTGAAGATAAACATATCATTCTCGATATGAAATATTCTATTCAGAGAGAGCAGCTGCAAAAAGCTGAGGCGCCTTGGGATACAGCGGTTGGAATGGCTGCCAATCAATGGGGCATTCCTAAACGTATTTTTCTTTTTTGCCCTAGTTCTGATACTAGTCATGCACTTGAAGTCATCATCAATCCAAGTTACCTTCCTCTTCATCATGTTGAGAATCCACCGGCCATTGATGAAGAATGGGAAGCATGCTTCTCTGTGCCTTTAGCCACTGGAAACGTTCAGCGCTATACCCATATTCTGGCAACCTATCAAGATGAACAAGGCCAGACGCTTACCCGTGAGCTTTCCGGTTGGCCCGCACGCGTTTGGCAACATGAAAATGACCATTTAAACGGTATTCTGTACGAGGATGAACAAGCCGGCAAATGTATTCAAAAAGAAAGTTTTTCTTCTAAAGAGGAAGTCTTGAATTTTAGAAGTAAAAAGCGGGAACCTGCTTCTCAGTAAAAATCACAGCTTCTACCGATAAACCTTTTCACCATCCTTATGGTGAGTGATATTATAAATCGTATTTTAGGATCCACTAGGAATCATCCCCTATTCTAAACCAGAAATAAACTCGTTCAAATTGCTGAGTGCTTGCTAACTTATAGTAAGCTCTCAAAGATATAAATGCATTTGGCTTGTCTGTTTTATGTTTTTCTTTTCACTTCAAGCCAAAGTAGCCAAGGAGCACTGATCTGCGTAAAAGAAAGAAGCAAACTAAGAAACACTCATCTCTTAGCCTGCTCGAGCGAACCTTAACTTAAATATAGCCGTATATAATTCCTGATTCTTACTGCCTCCTCGTAAGGCACGGCAAGCGAGGAAAGCAATCGCTGCCCCGCCTCAGCAATATACCCCTTATATTGCCATAAGAAATTAAAACTCCCTTTTTTTTGGCTAGGTGGCGTCGCCCCCTTAAAAAAAGGAATTAAGGTTGGTTTAGAAACACCCTGGCCATAACCCAAGCCTAGCTGACCCTCATAGTTACGCCCCCAAGCATAAACCTGATTTTGTCCTTGAGAGTTTTGAACCAAAATGACTTTGCTAGAGCCACTTGAACAGAACTTCAGCAGTTTAAGCCCGACTTTTATTTTACAATTTTTATTAATCAATCGATAATAATTTAAAGCTTGGTTAGCTTTGTTGTAATAACTCCGAGATGTTCTTTTTATTGTTGCAATTTCATTTGGTGGTAAAAAACTTAAATAATGGATGATTAAGTCTTCACTTAAGTTGGCATGGCTTGTAGAAGGAGAGCCGTGGGCTTCAAAAGAAGGGTTTGAACTTGCAGGTGCACCAGAAGAAGATGTTTCATTGAAATTCTTGATCATAATAGCCTCGGAAACGATTTATAACCTCTAATGTATTAATTTGATAACAACAAAGCAACAGTGGAGATCAAGAAATAGCCAGTAAGCAGCCTATTTTAAGACTGATTCCAGGCGAGCCTTTGCATTATGGGCAAAACCGCGGTAAGGCTGAATTGTACAAGCGTTTGTAAGATTTAGAAGTAAAATTTGGCGAGCGATTTAAGCCCCACAAAGCTAATTTTTGTAGATAAAACATAATTTTAGCTGGTGAATGCTCGGGGTAGATCTGTCCACTGTGTAGTATAAGCGGGGCTTGATCTATCTCTTTTCATACTCCAGGGCTTATCAAAGCCTTCGGCAGCAAATCTTAAACTGCCCTTACCATAACGTTGATTGATACCATCTAAAGATTTCATCAGCAATGAAGAACGATCCGAGTCTTGATCAAAAAAATCTAACTGTGACTCAAAATTTGGAACCATATCTAAAAAAACTACGCCAAGTTTCTTATATCGCCAGTTGTTTCTAAAAATCTTTTTTAAGGCTGCCTCACCATAAGCTAATAATTGTGCTGTATGCTGCATCGGTATAGGCAGCTTCACAAGCTCTGACTCGGCTGTTCGCCCCTCAGTACCTTTTTGACAACCATAAACCCAGACTTGAAAAGCTGTTGTGACTGAGCCTTGAGCACGCATTTTTTCTGCAGCTCGACTGATATGATAAGCCAAAGATTGCCTCAACTCCAAGAAACTTTCTACACTTTTTCCAAAAGATCGTGAGGAAATAATTTGTTTTTTATCTTCGACCTCTAAGCTAAATGCCCTGCAGCTCTGTCCATTAAGCTCAGCGACTGTGCGTGCCAGCACCACTCCAAATTTCTTTTTGATAGCGCTGATATTTTGTTGTCGCAGCTCTTCAGCGTTGTATATATTCAAAGCATTAAGCTGAGCAGCCCAGCGACGCCCTATACCCCATAGTTCCCCAACTAATATTTGGCTTAAAATAAAGGGCACAATTTCAGGGATCAGGACACAGAGCCCATCTCCTTTTTTTCCCATGGCATTGGCAACCTTAGCCAAAGTCTTAGTAGCGCCAATACCAACCGAGGTCGGAATACCGGTCCATTGTTTAATGGTTTTTTTTAGGGTATGTGCATAAGCATAGAGATCATCTATTTTAAATCCATGCAAATCCAAAAAAGCTTCATCGATAGAATAGTTTTCAAGTTTAGGGGCTAAAACGGACAACGACTGCATAATACGCTTTGACATATCGCCGTATAAAGCGTAATTGGATGAAAAAACCTGAATTTTAAATTGCTTTACTAAATCTTTAATTTGAAAATAAGGCTGAGCCATCGTAATGCCAAGTTTTTTAACTTCATTTGAGCGTGCTATGACGCAGCCATCATTATTGGAAAGCACCAAAACAGGCTTGCCTTCTAGATCTGGCCTAAAAACCCGCTCACATGACACGTAAAAATTATTGCAGTCTACTAAAGCGTACACAGTGCTAAAGCACTTTTCGAATAATGCTAGATAGGACACCCCAGATTTCTGCAGGATCTGGCATTGCGGAAATAATTGGCGGCTGGTTTTTAGGAAAAGCTTGTAAAACAGGTTGCGAGTTACTTAAACCAAGCTTACGCAAACAAATTTCACCGTTGATGACAATCAATATTAAAGAACCTGTTACTGGATTGAGCGAACGATCCACAACCAATAAATCATTTTCTAAAATTCCCAGCTCTGCCATAGAAGAGCCTGAAACCTTAAAATAAAAAGTCGCTGAAGGGTTGGCGACTAGATACCGATTTAAATCTAAAGGATTTTCAATATAATCGTCAGCTGGCGAAGCAAAGCCTGTGGAAATACAAGATACCAAAAGTGGAGTGTCCATATTAACCTTAAATTGAGCTGCATCCTTGTGATCCTCGCCGAGGGAAGCGAAATGATAAACCATAGGCTAAACTCACAGTTTGATTATCGTACGTTATTCAAAAGAGTATCTCATAGAGGATTGGTTTATGCAAAACTTCGTAGCAGCTCTGGCCGCCGTGGCTTGGATAATACCTCAGATAATAATATACCGTTATTTTTTTGCTAGGCTAGCAGAGCTGCTCCACGATTAGTTAGTTACTAAATTTAATAACTGCCTCCTTAATCATAAGTGGATCTTCAGCCCAGAAACTATCTGCTCCCTTTTTAAGAATATTCCAGAACGAAAAATCCCCCATCATTTAAGAAAATCTCAAGGCAGCCAGCAATTTATTTAAATGATTCCCCTCTTTTGGACTCTGCATGGACATTACTATAAATGAAAGGCTGTTTATCATAGAGTTGCTGATACTCTTTGATTAAAGCCGGATCACGAGTCATTAAACGGGTTTCTCTGATAACTCTGGGAGTTGCAGCCCAAATTTGCGAACCCAGAGCTCCAACGGCACTTTTCACATCGGTTGAATCACTTATTTTAGCGCCGACTACTTGAAATTCTATATTTACATTTTGTAGTTTTAATACTTCATAGATAACCGCTTCTTGGTATTTTATATGGGGTTGTTCTGACACAAAGATAATTTTTTTAACATCCAGATGCCGAGATAACCATTGACACAAATCGATCACTGTCGTTGCCGTGGTAGGCCTTGAAAGCGTGCCGGCTTTGGTATCAATAATCTCTGTTGGCAGTTTATTGGCTAAGGCAGAATTTTTATAAGCCTGTTTCATTAAATGAGTTTCCATTAAATCTGCAAGTTCTGCAATATGATAGTTTTTAGCAATGGCTAACAACTCAGCTTGATCACCGTCGATCCCTAGGGCTGCCGGACGTTGCCCCGTGAGCAAAATTAAATAATGAGCCTTTAAACCTCGCTGATTCACCAATGTAGCAGCATAATCTAGGCGTGATTGCATATTTTTAAAAGTAGAACCTAAAATACACAATACATCGGGGTTAGTCATCTCAGGCTTAATTTCATCTATCAGCCCCAATTGTTGGCAAGCCTGGATAATTTCAGCTGGATTATCTTTCATCCAAGCTGCAGGCTTAACCTGCCAACGTTCCTGCTGACCACTGCGGATAGTCAAATGCGCTTGAGTCATTGCTGCAAACTGAAGCACATCTTGCAAAACTTCATCAGGATATTTCCTAGTGGGGAATTTGCGGCTCAATGACTCCTCAGATCCTAGAGCTTGAGATTTTTTTAATAACAGTTCTAAAGCTTGCTGTTGAGTTTCATGTTTAAAACCATAATAGGGAAGCGTATCGAGCAAGGAGCTGGGTTGAATGGCGGCATTTTTTGGACAATAACAACCTAGCACAACAACTAAGCTGAGAACCACTAGGCTTAAAAATAAATTTTTTCTGTTTATCGGCTTTAAATATTGAGATCCACTCATGGGCTGCCTCCATAAATTTTAGTGAGAAAACAATGGAAAACCTAGGATAACATATTAAGGACGAAAACTTTTCAATATACAAGCCAGCCCCACTCAAGCACATTATAAACTGGCTTTTAGCCTTGGCAACACTCTAGTCTGCTCACTGTTTTTGTTGTCAACTTCGGCGCTAGGCTGATGGATCAGGAGCTCCTTTAAGCCTTTTTTCATCCAAGCTTGGAATTCATAAAATGTTTTGGGGTGTAATCTGGCCATCGAGTGATAAACTCGAGATTGAATGCCATTTGTGTGGTTAAATAAAAAGTCTGGCATCATAACAATTTCAACCCATGGAAAATCAGGCATAGCTTTGGGGGTTTTTCTGGCTTTTAAAATATACTCACTAACTTTAGGATATAGTGTATTAATCTCCCCATCAAAACGACAGACTTGGTCAACCACAGCAATGGGCAGTTCTACTACTTGCAAGCCACCAACCGGTGTTTTAAGTTTTTCAGCATAATCAAGAAAGGTATTGATAAAAGCTTTTATTTTCAGCAGCTCTGGACTTAAACCTAAAGCCTTAAATAAACCCTCTAAATGCCCTTTTAGATCCTGTGTCCTTGCATTGTAATTATTTAAAAAATAAAATATGGAACTACTGCCATCATTGGTGGCATTGCCAAACAAGGATGCATTAAACCAATCCCAATGTGAGATATCAGAACGAGGATGTGAGATAAACTCCGATTGATGCTGATGTTTATATTTATCGATATCCGGCGCACGGCTTGGCCAATATTCATTCAGCATATTGCGTTGTATGATGCCGATATCCCCTGATTGTTCAGCCTCCAACTTATACATCGCTTGCATCACCAAACGTAACAATAAAACTTGCTGAGTGAAACCCGTATACAAGGTTATTTTTAAATTTTTAGGATCATCAACACATTGTACAACTCGCTCGCGGTACAAGACATCCGGTATAGCTAAATATCGACTGAGATCTTTATATTTTTCCTTCATAGCTGTTAATTCATAGCCGGGCAAGCTGAGCAAAGCTTCGCTTTGAGTCTGCAGATCAGCCGTTGTGGAATAGGTTTTATTTTTAAGCTTGGTGGCCGGAAACAGGGTTAAATAATTGCGACTTAGCTTAACAGCAGCATGGGGCAAACTTGGCCGTAACAAGCTTGGTTGCAATTGGTTGACGCTCTGCTGCACCCGCACATAGGATACGCCTATTTTAAGGGCCGCTAAAATATCAGCGTCATCGATCAAGCGAGCCACTTCTAAAGATTTTGGCTCAACCTTGGCACCGGCTTGAATTAAATTATGGATGACGGTCAACTGACGGCTGCTGACAGCCCAAGTTAAAGCACTATAATTTTGCTGATCAGTGAGCTTTAAATCAGCTCCCAACTGGATTAAAACTGCGGCGGTTTTAAGGCGGCCAACTTTTATTGCTGTCATCAAAGGGGTTCGACCTTTGTAGCCGGCTTTATCGATCAAGGAGGCTGTCAGGCTAAACTCACGGAACACCGAAATTGCCGCTAGATTGCCTAAATCGACTGCATAATCAAAAATACTCTGGTTAAACAGATCGGTGGCTAATATATCTAGTCCTTGACTGCGCAACCAAGGGATCAGCTCGAAAAATCCATAGGCAGCGGCAACCAAAATTAAATTTCTACCCGCGGAATCACGATGGGCTAATACTTTTTTTAAGTCTTCTACTGAAAAAATCCCCAAAACAAATTCAACCACAGCCCGATCCCCTGAAGAAATAGCAGCCGTTATCAGGTTCATGCCAGCTTTGTTTTCAAGCAAAGAAAATTCGGCCCATTGTTGTTCTGGCAATAGGGTTAAAAATAATTTAACAGACTTTTCTAAGCCCCGTTCAGCAGACAATATCAGCGCATCTCGTACGGCATTTTGATAAGCTATTGGAGAGCTGCATTTTAAAAGCTTAGCTGCTTGTAAAATAATATAAGCCAGCTTAACCGGCACAAATTTATCATCCTCCATAAATAAATTATTTGGGATTAATGATGAAAATGCGTTCTCTCCTTGATAGGAAACGGCTAACAGCTGGCTAAATTCTTCAGCTCCCAGGTATTCCAATAAAGCTTGCACAGCACTCTCTTGTCTGCTGGCAATTAAGCTTAAAAGCATACTGACATTCAACTGTTGATAACTCTGACTATCGAAAGAACGTATGCGTCTAACCTGGACAGACAATAGTTTACAAACCAAACCAGAATCGTCCCCCCAGAGACTTGCTTCAATTAAATTTTGCCCATGCCTACCATTAAAATTTAAAACCTTCAAGAGTTCAGCTTCCGTTAAAGCCTCAAACAGCTTTTGGGCAATTTCATATAAACCCTTCTTGTTCAAAAGACCGGGCAATAGCTTAGCCATAAAATCCAGATATGCTGTAGGCTGGATCAGCCTTAAAGATGGTAAGGCCGTTATAATGTGGTTTAAAGCCCAGAGTGACTCGTTATCAATGATACTATCGATAATCAGCCCGTAACGACAATAGGTGGTCAATAGGCTTAAAAGCTCAGATTTGGGAACATGAGTCAATATCCTGGTATTCAAAACATTCATTTCAGGATTGTTTAAAGTCGCATGACAGGCAAAAGCCAAACTTTTAATGTAGTCTCGGTAATACTGGGGGTTGTTTAGCTGTGTTTCAAGATGATTTAAAATAAGCTCAAAACCTTCTTGGCATATATTATAATGATGAAAGATACTGCCACTATCATCCTGATTTGATAACAATGCTTGAGTTAACAGTGAGGCCGGGATGATATTCAATATGCTGCTCAAAACATCAGACTCACTCGTACAGTCCTCGAGGTTTTTCCTGATAATTTGTATATACCTATTTGGTTGAGACTTTTTAACTGGCTCTAATAAGGATATTAAATAAGCAAATATTCCTTTATTTTTATTTTCGAGACCTGCTACTAAAATTTGATGGTGATTGGCGGTTTCTTGACCCAAGGCAATGATTTGTTTTTTTAAAGGCAGCTCTGCATAAATTCTTTGCACTGTTACCAGAGGAGCAACTTCACAAGCATCCGCAAACGCCTGGCTTATCGAAGAAACAAACAAAGCTTCATTCACCGATTTTAAACGCTGGCAGGCTGAAAAAATCGCTTCAAAAACTTCTCCATCGCTGTTGCTGAACACAGAGTTCCATATTTTTGTTTTATAAGGGCCTGAAAGCTTATCGCTAGAAAAATACTCAACCAAGTGTTCATCTGAAGCCAGTTTCAGCATATTGACAAGGGTAGAGCTAGGCTGGCTTAAAGCTGCAGAAAATTCCTTGTGTACAGGGGTCAATATTCTGTCGGTTTCACTATCGGATGGTTTATTAAGCCCTTGAACCATCTCTGAAGGCAATATGGTGACATCACCATTAAATATGAAATCTTTCAACAACCGTCTTTCATTTACAGCTGTATTTAAAAAATTCTTTAACCTATCAATGCCGACCTCTTGAAGTATGCGTTCCAAAAAGTATTTAGCCCCAACTGCCTGGCTCTTATTATATCCGTCACTCAGATATGCCACCTTAAAGCCCAAAGCCAATATTTTAAGATGACGAGCCTGGTTGTTTTTTTCGTGGATTCTTAGCCAATTGAATAAAAATTCTTGTACTTCATAGTTTTGATTAAAGCGAAGGGCGGAAATCAGAGTTTCACAGCCACGAATATTATTCCAGCCTTCACACATGTTAATAAGCTCAGGGCTTGAGTGCTTAGCTATAAATAAGGCCAAATCGCTCACTGTGAATTTTTTTAAGTCTTGAGCAGATTGAAAAAGATAGCCCATACTGTAAAGATCACGCTTCTGCTCTTCCAGTTGTTTAGGCTGTTTATCTTTCAATAGAGACACACAGTCAAATATTTTTTTTAAAACCAAGGCATCTTTGTTCAGTATAGCCCTGCTAAAAATGCTATCGTGGCCATCACTATAAGTGATGCTGCGGTCGACTTTAAAAAGAGCCAGCCAATTCTCCTCGCCTGCAGCATCCAAAATGCTGCTGACCAAGGTTAAATTGCTAAATTCTGCGGCTTCATGCAGCATCTGTCTTAAAATATTTAAATAATCGGCAGGCTGAATTTTTGCCAAAGGGGTTATAGCTTTCAGTATAAAAGCAATAGCTTCGATTTGATGATCCTTGATTATATTCTTTAAACATGAATCAAAGCTAAAGCGTGGCACAGAGAATAATTGCACCAATTCTTGTTTAGAACATGAGTCCACTATCAGGTTTATCAGCTCAAAATCACCACAGAGAGCCGCATTTATTATCAGCTTGTGAGCAACTGCTAGATAAACATATCGAGGGCTGTCCTGAAATTTTTTAGCCAGTTCGAATACTCGGTTTAATATAGCAACCTGCTTCTCTTTGCCAGCTTCATCGATAATGGTCGTACTATTGTAGTCCAATTTAAGGGTTAATTTGCAGATTAATTCTTCAGTGCTGGCAGTCTCAATTAAAGAATTGAACAGAACCAGATTGCCAGTTTGAGCTGAAAATATAAACAGCTCCTGCTCGATTAAAGCGTAGTCTGCTGGCTTGGTTTTTTTGATATGCTCAGAAACTTTGACCAGTGCTTGAGTGATGGCTGTATCATTCAACCTCAACAAATCTGTCAACTTTCGATCCTGATATGGTTTCTTAGAAAGCAAAATCTTAGTCAAAACATCGTGCGGGGTGTTTGCCAATATAGACACCAGCAAGGAACTACTATTCTTGTCGATTGATTTATTGAGCAGTTTTTCGACAAAATTATAGTATAGGCTGGGTTGACTGATTTGTAAGGGTTGCAAAAACTGATAAATAACGCAGACTAGTTCTGGATCCTTTGCCACGATAGACCAATTTTCATTAGAATAATAAAAACTATTCGACAGCTCCTGCTGCAAATCCTCAGCAAACCTTAGCTTATCTACCAAAGGTAACAGGCTTCTAACAGCCCCTGATGAGCCTTGTTGTATGGCTCTCAATAATTGAGGCCTGGCCAAGGCTCCACATTGCTCAGAATGATGATCCTTTAAACGCCCAGCTGCATCTAAGAATGCTTGATCCAGCAAAGTGTGCATAGGGTCTGAAAAACCATGTTTGTGATTTAGGAGATTGGCTTCAGTTAATAAAGCAACCAGGCTGTCGCTGGATACATCCTGTAAAAATAAAGCAACCGACTTTTGCCTTTCATTTAAAACAGCATCTTTGAATGGTTTCACAACCATACTCGCATAAGCACCCGGCTTGATATCATCTGCTTGCTTGACAGCTTCCAGGATGGTAGCAAGCAGGGGATCGCCATCATTGTAATGCTCTCGGCTTAAAACTGCGTTCTTTAACCGATCAACATACAGCTGGGGATTTTTTTCTCGACATAAGCCCAATAGCTGAAAAAGATAAGGCAATAAATGGATATTTTTCTTTTTTAATAAGGGGTTTGCGACGGTTGTAATGGCAAGATTTAATATTTGCCCTATATGAGCAGGTGAGGCTGCTAATTCTTGTTCGGCAGCAAGAGTGACCAATTCATCGAAAAATGCATATTGTCTATGTTCAATAGAGCCTTTCAAAACATCTTGTAGTATATGGCTATACTGAGAGCTTTGCACTGCGAATAATTCACGGGCCATGGCCATATAGCGCTGGCACAATTCAGGCTTTTTGCTCAAGCTAAAAAATGCGGTTAAACCACGATTATTTTCAATTGAAAAATACTGACTCAACCGACCGTTATCAGCATCTTTCACCAACAGCTCCATAGATGATGCTGTTGCGTTTGCTGCCGCTTCCAGAAAAAGCTTGCTTAAAATGATGTTAAGTTCCTGCGGGGTTTTAGCATATTTTAGCAGCGCATCAATACAGGTCTTTAAGACTTCGATATTGTTGTTTTGTACCAATAAATAAATTGCTGAATCCCCCCCCTATCTTGCTGTTCTTGTCAGCCTCGCTGGCCTGTAAAACTTCTGGCAATATAGTTTCATAAGCCATGATAAATTTATTTGCCTGGCGATTACGAACACCGTGAAATTCCGACACGCCCAATGATTGGGCAAACACAGCTGCTAAACAAGAAAAATACAAAGACTGATTTTTCAAGCCAATTATCTTAAAAAGTTCTTGATAAAACATTAAAAAAGATCTTGAGCTATTCATAAACTGCAAGGGATCTTTTACACACTCCATCATTGCTAGATATCTTTTATTTTTCTCAATAATTCTATATAAAAGCTGCGGCTCTGTTGAATCAACTATATAGCTTAAAAGCTCAACCGACACTTCCCAAGCTGCAGCCCTAAAGCAAGCCTCGACCAACCTTTCATAAAAAATTTCGTTCTGTGCTTTAAGGCTTAAAGCTGTAGCTAAATATTTTTTAACCATGGCAATATGGCCTTTATTTAAAAGCGCAGTTAAATATAAATAATTGCTAGGACTGTATTCTCCAGGGATCATCACAGCGATTAAATTTTCAGGCTCCACTTCCTTGATAATAAGATCCAGATGCTGGATATCACCCCCTTCAGCCGTATCTTCTAATAGCCTCTTTAAAAAAGCTGCTTTTGCTGAGCCAAAAGTTCTGACTTTGGCTAGAAGCTGATGGTAATTGGCAGCACTGGCAAATTTATAAAAGAAATATTTATTAAAATTTCCAATGGAACAGAAGAATTTTATTAAAGCCGCTTCGTCCAGCTCATGGATAATATTTTTAAAAACCGCTTCGAATATGGTATTTTTAAGACCAGGATTTTTGATAAACAACAGTTGCTTGTTTTGGAGGTCATCTATATTTATATTTAAAGAATCGCTATTTAAAAGCAAAAACTGCATTAAGGTTGCTAGAGCTTGATGATTCTGTTGCAGATCCGCATACTTGAACAGCGTCGAAAAGAAATCATCGTTACAATAGGTCTGCAAGCTTTCAATCTTGAGCTTCAACTGGGCTAAAAGGCTATTGAGGTCAGTGAGCTTGTCTTCTTTAATGGCCGTGCGTAACAGTTCTAGCATGTTTTTATTCCGGGTATATTCTTAAGGTAGCCGGCATACTAGCACTTATTATTTTGAATCGCAAGCTTACAGACTTAAAAATAGCTTTAAATAGGCAGTTATTCAGCCTTTACCTTAACGCGCCGAAAGACCTCTTCCTTGAGGGAGAGGATGTAAGGCGCATTCACCGTAGGTAAATCAATTTTCTGAAGTTTGTTGTTGTTCGATATATTGCCGGATCACAGCCATAGGTGCTCCGCCACAACTGCTGGCAAAATAACTGGGTATCAGAGAACACCTTTCCAATACTAGGAATGAATAGAATCAAAGTGAGCCCTGAGTAAGCGTGATGAAACCCCTTTAAGGGAGTTAACCAGTTTTGAGATGGCTAATTTAGGTGGGTAATGAACTAGATCGTATTCACCATTAAAGTCAATCAGCTCAGCTTCGAAGTGTTGGCAAATATCGATAAAGACTTCCTGCATAAAGGAAAGCTAGTGTGGTTGAAGACTTTGCGTCTATATTTAGTGACAAAGACCAAATGGACATGCATATTAAAAACGCAGTGTCTAACGGCTATAATTTGGTTTGATATCTTCATGGGCCAAGAGTACAATCGAACCATGAAGATAAAGAAAGCCTTTAAATTTCGGTTAAAACCGACTTCAAC
>Ga0302225_10001349_pt1 | contig 15743 bp, 7 predicted proteins | sample II_Palsa_E3_2_FD_193515 | JGI IMG/M metagenome (GOLD analysis project Ga0302225, IMG submission 193515) | Peat permafrost microbial communities from Stordalen Mire near Abisko, Sweden - II_Palsa_E3_2 | ecosystem: Environmental > Terrestrial > Soil > Palsa > Peat permafrost | place: Sweden...
TGCGGGCGTACGACCTTACGGCGCCGGGAGGGCAGATTCGCGGCGCTGCGGGAGTCAAATTTCGGGTATGCCCCCCTCCCCCCCTTTTTGCATAATCTCTGGAATCATCACGTTAGCGGGAAATTCTCCGCAAGATCCTGACGTCAAAGAACTTAAATACTAAACTCTAGAAAACAAATGGCTTAGGGGCGCGACGAATTGGCTTGTGCCAACCGTCACGGCCTCGACCATGATCGCGCAACTTTCGTAGAGGCGCAAGGTCAGATGTCACATGGGGTTGTGGATTTCGGGAATGGCGGAGTTTGATCGTTGGTTGCGGCACAGTCCCACTCATTCGACGAATCAGAGTTTGAATTTCAGGACCCAGTCCGCTTGTGGATCTGATTGCGGCGGGCATTCAGTTCCTCGTGCAGCTTATCGCAGTTCTGCACAACGATGTAGCCGGTCCGACGCATCGGTTAGGCCACGCGCTCAACGCTGCTGCCAGCGAAGGCCACGGGAAGTGTAACCGGGAAATTGTAAATTAATTGCCGCCGTACTGCGTGGCGCTGGGGCAGTCTTGCGCGGTCGCGCATGCAGAACAGCAGGTTCCTCCACTCCGCCGTCGCTGGCGCTCCGACTCCGGTCGGAATGACAGAGGGTTGCGAAAGGCCCCACTTCTCGCACAAAGGGCGCGCGAGAAATGGGGCACCCGCTACGTACCGTGGCAGGCTTCAAAAGGCGATTACTGGACGACCGCGCCTTCGGACGAGAAAAGTTTGTCGCGCTGGTAGGTGCGGCCTTCCTGGGCGGTGAGGCGAGAGAGAATTGGAATCCAAGTGTCTTCGATGGAGCAGGGCGGAGCCAAGGGTTCGACCCGAAGCAGCGGCAAGACAACACAGGACAACAGATCAGCGGCCCGGGGGCTACCGGTGAGGTGAAGATGGCGGCGAAGAATGCGGCGCAACCATTGTTCTTCCTTGGGCTCGAGAACCGAGAATCGGACGGAGTCGCGGTTCATCTGACGGTCGAGGTCGTCATGGGTTCGGTCGTCACTGCTTCGATCATCACTGCTTCGATCGTTGCTTTTTCGATCAGTGCTGTCCGGGCGCAATAGATAGGCGACGCCGCCGGTCATGCCCGCTCCCAGGTTGCCGCCCGCGGGACCGAGAATAAGCACCACGCCGGCGGTCATGTATTCGCAGCCGTGGCGGCCCACGCCTTCGACGACGGCGAGAGCGCCGCTGTTGCGGACGGCGAAGCGCTCGCCGGCCTGGCCCGCGACATATAATTCACCGGCTGTTGCGCCGTAGAGCACAGTGTTGCCGACCAGAACGTCGCCGCGTTCGGAAGCTTCCGCTTGCGCAGTAATGGAGATGCTGCCGCCGCAGAGGCCCTTGCCCACGTAGTCGTTGGCCTCACCGAGCAGGCGGAAATTCGCGCCGGAAATCAGGAAAGCGCCAAAGCTCTGCCCCGCAGTGCCGGTGAACTCGCAGTCGACTCCGGTCATCTCCAGCGTGGGAGTGCCAAACGAAGTTCCGACGCGGCGCAGGACTTCCCCGCTGAAATGCGCGCCCACGGCGCGGTCCTCGTTGGTAATCGCAAAACGATAAGAACGCTCGGAGAGCGACTCCAGATCGTCCACGACGCGATTGAGTTCGAGATGGAGGAGGCTGCTGTCCTCGTGAGGGCACGGCAACTGTTCGGGGGCATCAAGGATGGGTTGCAGAAGAGAAGCCACGCTGGCATGGGCCTCCGCGGAACGAGGCCGCAAGCGGTTGACCGCGCCCAGGATCTCGTCGATGGACTTCGCGCCCATGCGCGCCAGCTGTGCGCGGACATCGTCGGCAAGTGCGCGGAAAAACGTTTCCACCATTTCCGGGCTTCCGGTGAAGCGGGCGCGCAGTTTCTCATCCTGGGTGGCGATGCCGACCGGGCAAGTGTTGAGGTGACACTGGCGGGCCATGACGCAGCCGACGGCGAGCAGTGCGGAGGTTGCGAAGCCGAACTCCTCCGCGCCGAGCAGCGCGGCGATCACCACGTCGCGGGCGAACTTGAAGCCGCCATCGACGCGCAGCCGGACGCGGGCGCGAAGGCCGGCGCGCACCAGAGAAGTGTGCGCGTCGCGCAAACCGATTTCCCAAGGCTGTCCGGTGTTCTTGATGGAAGTGAGGGGCGATGCGCCGGTGCCACCGTCGTGGCCGCTGATGGTGATGACATCCGCGCCGGCTTTGGCCACGCCGGTGGCGATGACGCCGACTCCGGAACTGGAAACCAGCTTGACGCCGATGCGCGCGTTGGGGTTGACGGCGCGCAGATCGTAGATCAACTGCGCCAGGTCTTCGATGCTGTAGATATCATGGTGCGGCGGCGGCGAGATGAGCGAAGTGCCGGCGATGGCGTGGCGCAGGCGCGCGATGTAAGGCGAGACTTTCGCGGAAGGCAGTTGGCCTCCTTCGCCAGGCTTGGAGCCCTGCGCCATTTTGATTTCGATTTCGTCGGCGTGCACCAGATATTCCGCGGTGACGCCGAAGCGCGCGGAGGCCACCTGCTTGACGCGATTGTTCGCCTCGGGGCGTCCGTAGTAAATGCTGGGATCTTCGCCGCCCTCGCCCGTGTTGCTGCGTCCGCCGAGGCGGTTCATGGCGATGGCTAGAGTCTGGTGGGTTTCGGGCGAAATTGCGCCCAGCGACATGGCTTGCGTGCTGAAGCGGCTGAGCAGCGAAGCTTCTCCCTCGACTTCGTCCAAGGATAGAGGATCGCCGGGAGCGATCTCGAGCAAGTCACGAACCGCAACGTTTTTTCTGTCTTCTTGCCGGTCTTCGGAGAGCAGTGCCAACGCCGCCTGATTCTGAGGGGTCGGGGACTTGATATAGCGGTGCATGCGCCGAACCAGTTCGGGCGAAGTGGCGTGTTGCTCGCCATCGCGCCGGAAGCGATACAAGCCGGCATCGCGGAATTCCGCGGCGGAAGATCCGAAGCCGGCAGTGTGGCAGGAGATGCAATCCTGAAGGAGATCGTCCAATGACTTGCCGCTGAGAGCGTGGCCGGCATCTTCGAAGAACTCGTCGCAAACGGCGGCGTCCAGACCGATGGTTTCGAAGATCTGGCTGTTCCGGTAACTGCTCATGGTGGAGATGCCCATGCGCGCCAGCACCTTGCGCAGGCCTTTCTCGACGGCAGAGCGATAGCGAGCGGGACCGTTGAGATCGGCGCGGGCGGCGAGACTGATCGCCAGAGAGGGATGTACCCCGCTCGCTCCCGCCGCGACCAGCAAGGCGATGTGATGGGTATCGACGGCCTGGCCGGTTTCGACGATCAGCGGGACGTTCCACGCTCCGGCTTCGGTCATCGCCCGCCACACGGCGGAAACAGCCAACAGCGCGGGCAGAGCGGCTCGCTGTTCGTTTACTCGACGATCACTCAAGAGAATTGCGCCAGAATCGGCTGCCGCAGCGCTCGCTTCTTTGTGGATTCCGATCAAAACTTCGCGCGCGGCCGCAACGCCCCCTGCCACCTCGAAGGTGAAGTCGATGCGACGCAGGGGTGACGATGCTTCGGCGAGCGCATCCATTTGCCCCGCATCGAGCAGCGGAGAATTCAGTTTCAGATGCTTGCCGAGATACACGTCGAGGGACATGACGTGACTCTCGCGCAAGGGGTCGATCGGGGGGTTTGTGACCTGGGCAAAGCGTTGCTTGCAAAAATCCCATAGAGGACGCGGCAAGCTGGAGAGAAACGCGGGAGGGGCATCGTCACCCATGCTCCACAGCGGCTCCTGGCCCTGGGCGACGAGAGGCTGAAACAGCATGCGGAACTGGTCTTCGGTCCAGCCGAAAGCCGCCATCAGGCGGTTGGCGTCGAGAGCGGTTGGAGCGGCTTTATCTTGCGCTGGAATCACCGTGGCTGCGGAACGGATCGAATCCTCATGCGGGGGCAGGGGCCGGGCGATCTCGCTGGGCCGGAAAAAAGTTCCGCTTGCGGGATCGGCGAGCAGCATATCGCCGGGGCCAAGGCGCTGCCGTTCCACGATTTGCTTGCCGGAAAGATCGGTGATGCCGACTTCGGAACCGACGACAAGCAACCCATCCGACGTGAGCGTATACCGTAAGGGCCGCAGGCCGTTGCGGTCGAGTTTGGCGCCGACGACTTGGCCGTCGGTAAAGATCAGAGCGGCAGGGCCGTCCCAGGGTTCTTGTTCGGGCGCGCTGGCGGAGAGGAATTGGCGCAGGCCAGAATCGAGGTGCTCATCGTTTTCCCACGCGGGAGGCACGAGCCGCAACACCGACTCGGCGGTGCTGAATCCGGATCGCACCAAAGCTTCCAGAGCATTATCGACGCTCGCCGAGTCGCTCATGCCCGGCTGCAGCAATTTCGCCTCATTCGGCAACCCAAGCTGACGGCGCAACGTGGCCGCGCGCGCCTGAAACCAGCGGCGGTTGCTGCTGATGGTGTTGATCTCGCCATTATGCGCGACGAAGCGAAAAGGCTGCGCCAGCGACCAACTGGGCTGCGTGTTGGTGGAATACCGCTGGTGGAAGACTACAAAGGCGCTCTCGAACTCGGGATCGCTGAGGTCGGAATAAAACGGGGCCAACTGCTGGGGAGTGAGCAATCCTTTGTAGACGATGGTCCGCGCCGACAGGGAGCAGTAATAGGCGGAATCGGAAGTGGCTTCAAGTTCCTGCCGCAGCAGGAAAAGTTGCGATTCGAAGTCGCGGGATGCGAGACCGGAAGACCTTCCGCAGGGCGCGATGAAGCATTGCCGAACGACGGGCAGCGAATCGCGCGACCGTGGACCGAGGATCGTGGGGTCGGTGGGTACGGTGCGCCAGCCCAGGAAGGAGAGATCAAATTTCGGAACGGCGGCTCGAATCGCATCCTCAGCTTGACGCTCCGAGCCACGCTGAAGAAACACCATGCCCACTCCAAACTCGCCGGGCAATCCAATCCCGGCAGTCCGAGCGGTTTTCCGGAAGAACGCTTGCGGAATGGCCACGAGCAGGCCAGCGCCATCGCCGCTGCGGCCATCCGCATCCACACCGCCGCGATGGGCCAGACGCACGAGGGCACCGAGCCCGCGTTCCACCACCGCGTGCGAGGCGGGTGCGCCGAGTTGGGCGATGAAGCCCACGCCGCAGGCATCGTGATCTTTCGAGAAAATGAGGCGACTCTCCGCCATGTTCTCTTGAATAACCTGAATTGAGGGGTAAAGTACAATCGTCAATTTGGATGGGGCGCATGGATTTTTCTGCATCGCCGAAACGCGATTGCCCGGGAGGCCGTCCGCCGCTCTTGTATCGTGAAAGATTGAAGATTTCTTCACGTAAGATGAAGAGGTCGGTTGTCCGGGCTGGCATGGTCACACTCCCTCACATTCAATCCGCAAAAATTCGGATTCGCCAGGCGATCCACGTAACTCCCTGCACGCGCTCGGAAACCTTTTCCGAGCTCACCGGCAACTCGATCTATCTCAAACTGGAGAACCGGCAGAGAACGGGCGCGTACAAAGAACGCGGCGCCCTGAACAAGCTTCTAAGCCTGACCGCGGAGGAACGTTCTCAAGGAGTGATCGCAGCTTCGGCGGGCAACCACGCCCAGGCGGTCGCTTACCACGCCGCGAAGCTGGGAATCCGGGCAAGAATAGTAATGCCGCTGGCTACGCCATTGATCAAGGTGTCGGCTACGCGCGGCTACGGTGGCGATGTCGTGCTTCACGGCGCGAATTACGACGAGGCCTACGAGGAAGCGATGCGCCTGGGCGCGCAGGATCGCCTCACGTTCGTGCACGCGTTCGACGACGACGCGGTCATCGCCGGACAGGGTACTGTGGGGCTTGAGTTGCTCGAACAGCATCCCGATCTTGAAGCCGTCATTGTGCCCATTGGGGGAGGCGGGCTGATCGGGGGGATCGGTTGCGCCCTGAAAGAAACGGATTCGCGAATCCAGCTGATCGGGGTTCAACCGGCGCGCCTGCCTTCGGTGAAGGTGGCGCTGGCGGAGGGTCAGCCTGTGACTTTGCCTGCGGCGGTCACGATCGCAGATGGGATCGCGGTCCGGCGGGCGGGCGAGCGGACTTTCCCGTTGGTCCAAAAATATGTGGACGATATCGTCACGGTGGAAGAAGAGGAAATTGCGAACGCCGTTCTGCTCCTGCTTGAGAGAGAGAAGATTTTAGCCGAAGGGGCAGGCGCGGCGGCGCTGGCCGCGCTGGTGAATCGGCGGATTCCTGCGCTGCCTGAAAAGAGCGGCAAGAAAATTATCGTGGTGGTGAGCGGCGGAAACATCGATGTCACGTTGCTGGCGCGCATTATCGAGCGGGGCCTGGTGAAGGATGGGCGTTTGGTCCGCCTGCGGGTGCATCTTCCCGACTATCCCGGCGCACTGCACCGGCTGACCGGCATTCTTGCCCAACACCGCGCCAACATCGTGGAAACGTCGTACGACCGCGCCTATCACAACGTAAACCTGGGGGACACAGCCATCGATATCACCATGGAGACTCGCGGCCCCGAGCACATCGCGGAACTGATTTCGGCTCTGGGGGCAAACGGTTATAGCCACGAAAGGATTTTGTAGCCAAGTAGGGAAACACGGCTCGACGATGGCTCGCGAAAACCACTCTTTCCCGCAGGACCCGTCGAGACTCAGCGGCGTGTCCCCTTCCAGTCCTGCGAACGTGGTAAAATGCCATGTCGTTAACGTACACGGCAATTGGCCCGATGTTCCGCGAATGAGGGTTTGGCTCTCCCGGCGAAGGCAAGTAAAGCGACCTGTGCAATGTATTTTCTGGGGATCGACGTAGGGACTGGAAGTACGCGCGCTTTGGCCATCGATCAGGGTGGACGCATCGTAACCTCTGCCAGCGAGGATCACGAAGCCTTTGCATCGCCGCGAATTGGCTGGGCCGAGCAGGATCCAGCCGACTGGTGGCGTGCCTGCGGCGCGGCGGTACGCAAGGCGCTGGCACAAGGCCATCTTAGCGGCGATCAGATTGCGTGCGTCGGATTGTCCGGGCAAATGCATGGGGCGGTTCTGCTGGACGAAAAAGCGCGCGTCGTACGGCCTGCATTAATCTGGTGCGACGTCAGGACTGAGAAGCAGAGCCGGGACCTAACTACCAAAATCGGTGCCGACCGTCTGATCGAACTCACCTGCAATCCTGCACTCGCGAACTTCACGCTGACCAAGTGTCTGTGGGTCCGAGAAAACGAACCTGAGAACTGGAGCAGGGTTCGCTCCCTCCTGCTGCCCAAAGACTATGTGCGCTTTGAGTTAACGGGCGAACGCGCGACCGATGTGGCGGACGCTTCGGGGACTCTTCTGCTTGACGTGGCCCACCGACGTTGGTCGAAGGAGATGTTAGGGCTGGTTCAAATGGAAGACTCGCTTCTGCCCGCCCTGTACGAGTCGCCCGAAATCTGTGGGCGAGTTTCGAACGCCGGCGCGGCGGCGACCGGCTTGCGATGTGGGACAACGGTCGTAGCCGGCGCGGGAGATCAGGCGGCTGGCGCGATTGGCATGGGCGTTGTTTCGCCCGGAACGGTGAGCGCAACCATCGGAACTTCGGGGGTAGTTTTTGCGGCAACCGATGGTCCAGCGCTGGATCCAAGAGGTCGATTGCACACATTTTGCCATGCGGTTCCCGAGCGGTGGATGGTGATGGGGGTGACGCAAGCGGCGGGGCTTTCGCTTCGTTGGTTCCGGGATCAGTTCGGTGTAGGCGCGGACCATCGGCTTGAATCTTATGACCAGCTCACCAGCGAGGCGGCGAACGCTCCTCCGGGGTGCGACGGACTGATGTGGGCTCCCTACCTGATGGGCGAACGCACGCCTTACCTCGATCCGGCGGCGCGCGGAGCGCTCGTTGGTTTGACCGCATCCCATACGAGGGCTCATATAATCCGGGCGATCCTGGAGGGTGTGGCGTTCAGCTTGCGCGATACTTTCACGATTCTTAAGGAAATCGCAGTTCCCGTAAAGACGATTCGACTGGGCGGGGGCGGCGCCAGATCGGCACTTTGGCGCCAGATTCAAGCGGACATTTATGGACAACCGGTCGAAACGGTATCTGCGGAAGAAGGCGCCGCGTATGGAGCCGCGATCCTGGCGGGAGTTGGAGCAAAAGCATGGCCTGGGGTCGACGCCGCCTGCGCCGCCATAGTGCGCGTTGCCGGGAAAACGAACCCGAATCCTGAAGACTCGCTGGCTATGGAAAAAGCATATGCGAAGTATCGCCGTATATATCCCGCGCTGAAGTCGATTCAAAATTGACGGCCGGCACGGCATGGAGAACAAGTGACGACAAATACCGATAATTACCAGCCCGGTCCGGAACACAAATTTTCCTTCGGCCTCTGGACGGTCGGCAACCGAGGGCGCGATCCTTTTGGAGATTTTGTGCGGCCCGCGATTTCACCTACCGAGATCGTTTCCATGCTGGCGGAAGTGGGCGCGTGGGGCGTCAACTTGCACGACAACGATCTGGTGCCGATCGACGCCACCCCCGCCGAACGTGACTGCATCGTACGTTGTTTCAAGAAGGCATGTGAGGCTCAGGGGGTTGTTGTTCCCATGGCAACCGTCTCGCTTTTCTTCCACCCGGTGTTCCGGGACGGCGCTTTCACCGCCAACGATCCCGAGGTCCGTGCCTATGCTCTGCAGAAAACCATGCGTGCTATGGATATTGGCGCGGAACTGGGAGCGAAGATCTTTGTCTTATGGGGTGGACGGGAGGGTGTAGAGACCGACGCTTGCCGCCGCGCCGATGAGGCGATCAAACGATTGCGCGAAGCGGTGAACTATCTCTGCGAATACAGCATCGACCGGGGATATGGTTTTAAGTTTGCGCTGGAAGCGAAGCCCAATGAACCGCGCGCCGACATTTACATGGCGACTACGGGCCATTACCTGGGCTTCATCCCCACGCTTGATCATCCTGAAATGGTCGGCGTGAATCCGGAGGTCGCGCACGAACACATGGCGGGACTTAACTTCACACATGCCGTAGCTCAGGCGTGGGAGGCGGGCAAACTTTTTCACATCGATCTGAACGATCAAATGCCAGGGCGATTTGATCAGGATCTTCGCTTTGGGTCGTCCAATCTCAAGTCGGCATTCTGGCTGGTGAAGTTTCTCGAGGAGGTTGGCTACCAAGGGCCGCGTCACTTCGACGCGCACGCCTACCGGACGGAAGACTACGAAGGAGTAAAAGACTTCGCCCGCGGTTGCATGCGAACCTACCTGATTCTGAAAGAAAGAGCTCAGCGCTGGAACGCTGACCAGGAAATCCGGGGAATTCTCGGTGAGATCGCAGGCAATGGAAATGGTGCGCCGGCTGCTGGTCGTTACTCGAAGGAAGGAGCATCCCAGCTATCGATGCGCGTTTTCGACAAAGACGCGATCCTGAAGAAGCGTTTGCCTTACGAGCGTCTCGATCAACTGACGGTCGACATACTGTTGGGTGTGAGGTAGGCCCGCTCAACTCAGATACAACCAGAGAGTGCGCGAGCCTGCATCGCGCGCTATTTCAGGCCGACCGTTTCTTTGAGCGCCAGCTTCTGCGAAGAACCGCCGACCATAAATGTATAGTCTCCTGGAATGAGCTGCCAGGCGTCGCGCTCGACGTTGAAGATCGATAGGTATTCGGAATCGACGTCCACCGTCACTTCCTTGCTTTCTCCCGCATTCAGTTTGACTTTGCTCCAGCCGACTAGTCGCTTCGGCGGTTCCCCGGCATTCTGCGGGAGCGCGGCGTAAACCTCGGCAATCTCGGCTCCGGCTCGATTGCCAGCGTTCGTGATTTTGAAACTCACGTGGACATTCTTTCCGGGAGTCACTTTAAAATCGGAATAGCTGTAAGCGGTGTAAGAGAGTCCGTAGCCGAAGGGAAACAAAACTGGTTTTCGCTCTGCGTCGTACCACTTATAACCTACCTTCAACCCTTCGTTATACGTGGTCTGGAATGCAGGCAAGCCTGCGGCGATTTTCCTCCACTCGTCCGGCTCACCGTTGGTGGTGGACTCACGAGGAGGCTTCACGATGCTCGGATGCGGCAGATCCGCCTCGTTGTTTGGAAAGGTGATCGGCAGCTTCGCGCTCGGGTTCACCTCGCCGAAGAGCACACGGGCGACAGCTTCGGCTCCCCGGCTGCCGCCGTACCAGGCTTCAAGAACGCCGCTTACTTGATCGAGCCAAGGCATGGTGACGGGGCTGCCGGTCTCAAGTACGACGATCGTGTGCGGATTGGCGGCCGCGACCTTCGCAATTAAATCGTCCTGATGCTCGGGAAGCGAAAGGCTGTCGAGATCCATTCCTTCGCTCTCCCATTGATAGGCGAAGACGATGGCGATGTCAGCGGTCTTCGCCAAGGCGGCGGCTGAGGCGGGATCTGTACCCGGATCGTACTGGACATTCGCGTGAGAGGCCACAGCCCGAATGGCTTTCAGCGGAGAGGTTGGAAACCATATGTGGGCCTGCCATGTAGTTCCGCCTTTTCCCGGCGGCATAATCGCGTTCCCCCCTGGCGGATCAACCTGAGCCGATCCTCCACCCGAGATCATCCCGACGTCGGAGTGTGCCCCGATTACCGCGATGCTGGAAAGTTTCGCAGGGTCGAGCGGAAGTTGCGCACGCTCGTTTCTGAGCAACACAATGCTTTGTTCTTCAATTTTCTGTGCGATCTCGAAACCGCCCTCCACATCGACAACACTCTTTACCGGAGGGTCATCGATGACGCCGCTGGCAAACATCGACCGCAGTACGCGGTGGACATGATCGTCGAGTTCAGCCACGGGAACCTTGCCCGACTCGACCGCTTTCTTCATGGCATCCCCGTAGAAGATCTCGCCGGGTTCCTCTTGATCCAATCCGGCGGCGGAGGCCTTCGCGGTACTGTGCGTTCCTTGCCAATCCGATACAACAAAGCCCTTGAAGTTCCAGTCTTTCTTCAGCACATCGGTCAGGAGATACTTGTTTTCGCAGGCATAGTCGCCATTCACCCGGTTGTAGGAACACATCACGGCACCGGTATCTGAGCCGCGTAGGCCAATCTCGAAGGCCAGCAAGTCACTCTCTCTCATGGAGCGCTTGTCAATGTTGACGTTGACCGCGTTCCGTCCGCTCTCCTGATCGTTCATCGCGAAGTGCTTTATATCTCCAATCACGTGTTGCGCCTGCTCTCCCCGCATAACCTGCCCGACCATTTTCCCGGCGAGGATGGGATCTTCGCCCATGTATTCAAAGGTGCGTCCGTCGCGAGGATCGCGAGCCAGATTCACGCCCCCACCCAAAGACATGTTGTAACCCTGAGCTCGCAGCTCGCGCGCAATCAAGGCGCCGTATTCATACGCGGCATCCAGATCCCAGCTTGCCGCACCGGCGAGATCGGCAGGCAGAGCCGTGGAATAACGGCCATTCTCTCCGCTGCTGCGCACGCCGTAAGCCGCGTCCGACACCTGGAGGGCGGGAATTCCCAGCCGTGGAACACCTACGACATATCCCGCGCCGCCGTTGGAGTTCACGGACAGCGGACTCATCGGCCCCAGACCCTGCATACCGGTCCCGTGCAGAAGGGAGATCTTTTCATCGAGCGTCATCTCCTTCGCCACCAGCGTCGCGCGCTCATCGGGAGAAAGACTCGTATTCATCCAGGGCGCGGATGCTAGGGCGCGGTCTGAGCCAGCCTGCGCGGCAGCCGGCGACAGGAAACCGAGAAGTGCAAAACCGAGAGCCAGTGGGTTCGTCCGGAGTGAGCGTTTGTGCAAGTTCATCGTTCTCCCTTTGTATGTTTCAGTCTTAAAATTTCCCATACCCCCAGCGCGGCCGTGCCGGCAATCGCGCGGCCCTATTGAGGCAATGGAGGCGGTGCCGCCGACATTTTCGACGCCAGCGGCTCATCCGCTTTTTCGTGCAGTTCGCGAACTTTGGCGAACTCCTTCTGAGATTCCGCGGCATTCCCTATGGCCTGGTACACGCGCCCCAATCGGTAGTGCGCGTCGGGCTGGGCTGGGTCCAACTCCACCGCACGCCGCAACGCGGTGGTGGCTTCTGCGTACTGCTTCTGCTGTGCCAGGATGGCTCCCAAGTCAACGTAGGCGATCCGAATGTCATTTTTCGCAAGCACCGCTTTCCTAAGCAGGGGAAGAGCCTGGTCCGGATTGGTCCTCTTCATCTCGATATCGCCCAAGTAAGCCAGGGCTTGAGGATGGTTGGGATCGATCGACAACTCACTCTCAAACTCGCGCTTCGCTTCGTCGAACTGGTGGGACTTCCAGTATAGGTAACCGAGGCCGAAGTGCAGGTTCGGATCTGGCGGCGGGACCTTCGCTGCCGCCTGGAACTCGGCGATCGCCTCCGGAGTTCTGCCCAGCCCGTCCAGCGCTTCCCCGCTCAGAATGTGCGCAGCCGCGGAATCGGGATTCTGTTGCAGAATCTGATGGAACTGGTCCAGGGCGCAGGAATATTTCTTCGCCCACAAACAGCTCTGGGCCAGGACCCCGTGCAGTTCGGCGTTGTTGGGATCGGATTGCACCGCGGCCTCGAGATACTTGGTTGCCTCCGCAAAACGCCTTGCGCCGTAGCAGCTGAGACCCAGCAACGTTGACGCCTGCAGATTATGCGGGTCGGCCACTGAGGCAGCATGGAGCGGAGTTATAGCCGCCTGGAAGTGTCCCTGCTTGAATTCCGCGAGGCCCAGATTTAGCTGCACTCCCGGCAGCTTTGGATCCAGAGAAAGTGCCTTTTTGTATGCGGCAGCCGCCTCCTGGTATTTATGTTCCTTCGAGAGGATTACTCCGAGGCTGGCAACAGCCGCAGCATCGTCGGGATCCTTCTGGATCACGGTTCGCCAAACCTCAGCCGCCTCAGCTAACTTTCCCTGTTGTTCCAGGGCGAGGGCATCCGAAGGCCGGGAAGCTTGAGCGCTCAAACCAATCGGCAAAAAAGAGATCGGCAAAAACAACGCGACAGCAGCTAGCTTGGATTTCCACCTTTGCAGGCCCGAGGTTCTATCCATACAGATAGCAGATTAGCCGCTGGAGACCGATAAGGACAATGCCCCGCTCACGAGTATTTGACGTGAACGGGGCGAAAAGCCTGCTTCCACTAAGGTCGAGCTTAGTAGATCAGCTTGATCCCGAGCTGGAATTCTCTCGGGTCGAACGCGGCGGTGACGGCACCAAAGTTGCTGGATCCTTCGTTGATGCTGATGCCGCCGTTGTTGATATCGCCCTTGAACTGTGTGTGATTCCAGGTGTTGAAGCTCTCCGCGCGGAACTCGATACGGCTGCCGCGCGATTCGCTGATGAGAAAACTCTTGAAGAGCGAGAGGTTCCAATCGTCACGGCCGGGACCGCGCAACCCGTCGAAGCCTAGGTTCCCGTAGGTTCCAAGCGCAGGGGCCGAAAAGGCTGCGGGATTAAACCATTCGGCAGCAGTTTTGGGATAGGAGATACTGCCCGTCAAGTCTGGTCGATTCCCGGAATTGGGAACCACGCTAGAAACGTTGTTTCCGCTCATGCCCAGATTGATGGGCGCGCCCGATTCCATGGTGACAATCCCCGAGAGTGACCATCCACCCGCCACTCCCCGCAGAAGATGGTTGTCACTGTTCTTCAGGAACGGGATCTGGTACACGAAGTTGACGAATGCGACACCCTTACGGTCGAACAGTGACGGACCGACGTCATAGCTCGGCCCGGCGTAGGGATTCGTGATGTTGTTGAGATCGCCGCCACTGCCGTTGCTGGTGGTGGAATCAACCGCGTGCGACACTGTCAAGCCGAACTGGAGTTGCAGATCGGCTCTCACGTTCCCGCGCAGGTCGACTTGAAGCGAGTTGTAATGGGCGTTGGCCTCGTCTTCAGAGAGCCTAATCGCGCCGTAACCGAGATACTGATATTGCTGGTTAACTCCGGCGCCGCCAGAGGCGACCAGAGCCGGCAAATTGGCCTCAGGCACAAGATTGATTTCCCTGTAGTCGTTCTCGTGCCGGCCCTGGCTTCCGACGTACGACACCGCCAACACGGACTTGGCTCCCAGAGACTGCTGAACGCCAAAACTATACTGGTAGCTCGTCGGGGGCCTGTAGTTGAGGGCGATGCCGGTGATGCCAACCGGAAGGACCGGCAAATCCGCAGCACTGATCGTGGTGCCGGTGCCGACGCCGGTCCCTGGATTTGAGAGGAGAACATTATGGAGCGTGGGGCTGGCATCGAACGGAGTATTCGTCGCCCCGTTGTACATATCATTGCCCTGAATGCGGTCGTACATGATGCCAAAACCGCCGCGGAGCACAGTCTTGCCTTGACCCGTGAGGTCATAGGCGAAGCCGACGCGTGGGCCGAAGGCGGGCCAGTAGTTGTTCGTCAAACCGGCGGGAATCCCATTCTTGCCGCCGATGCCGATGCCGTTTTCGTAGAACTGCAAACCTGCCAATATCGGGTTGGGGCTGGTGCCTAAACCGGGACTTGGGCCCCCTGGGCACGCAGGAACAGACACCGCGCTGCAGATGTTACCGCTCGAATCGAACGTTGCCGCATTCGCCGGGTTATACAGATTGGGATAGAAGTTGGCGGACTGCTGGTTCGCCTCGTATGTGTGCGGAGCCCCATCCCAGCGCAATCCAAGATTCAGAGTGAGCCGGTGAGTGGCGCGCCAGTTATCCTGAATGTAGCCAGCGTAGGAGACGTTATTCCAATGCCCGCTGGATTTAACTGCGTCCTCTTCATACTGGTTGGCATAGCCGAGCAGGAAGTCGGCAAAGTCGTTGCCGGTATAGAGGCCGTTGAAAGTGAAATTACCCTCTGTATTGGCGAAGTAATCTTGCACCTTCTTGTAAAGCGCCCAACTGAACCCGAACTTGAGTTGGTGGGCTCCTTTCGTCCAGGAAATGTCATCCCGAAGCTGGTAGTCGTTGGCCGCGTTGTTCCAAGGCGTCCAGTTCGCGGTGAAGTTGGTTCCTGTACTGCCGCCTAGATCGATCGACGGGATGCGGCTGTCGACGTTGGGACCGGTGAACAATCTGTTGAAAGTGAAGCCCGTAGGCGCCGCGAAAAGGCCTTGAGGAATGATGTGGATGCGGTTTCCGTTGTAGTTGAAGGCCGCTTCGTTGAGCAGAGTTGGACTTACCACGTAAGTGGTGTGGATCACGGCGCTATAGGACGGATTTCCGAAGACATCGCTGATGGTAGGGACGTTATCGCCACTCCACTGCGTCGTGCCGTAAGTCTGCGAAACCTGTTCCGAAACCCAGTGTCCGAACACCGAGAACTTGTCGGTGAATTGGTGATCGACCCGCGCAATCTCTTCCTTCACGCTGGTAGGTGAGTTATTGCCGCCGATAAACTGCGCGCCGCTGGTAGGGGCCGGGAAGATGCCGGCAGTTAGAAGCGCCTGGGCATTGGCGCTGAGCAGCGCGGCAGGAATTGCATTGCTGGGATACGCTTGGAATATCGGGTCCGCTATTCCCGTCGCCGACGGAACGGCACAGGCTCCACTTCCGTTCGGTGTGCTGAAAGTGGTGATGCCCGCGTTATTGAAAGCGGTTATTTGCGCAGCGGACAGTTGGTTTGCGCAGGGCACGTGCAGGCCCGAGTTGGGGACGACAACTCCAGCGGGGTCTTTCGAGTTTGCCGGAAGATTGGCTGCAAAATCGCCACCGTAGGTGCTGGCGTACGGAACGGTCTGGTTGGTCAAGCCGCCCTGGACCAATCGGCGCCATTCCATGTTGTAGAAAAAGAAAGTCGGATGGTTCTTAAACAGAG
>Ga0302225_10001354_pt1 | contig 15680 bp, 8 predicted proteins | sample II_Palsa_E3_2_FD_193515 | JGI IMG/M metagenome (GOLD analysis project Ga0302225, IMG submission 193515) | Peat permafrost microbial communities from Stordalen Mire near Abisko, Sweden - II_Palsa_E3_2 | ecosystem: Environmental > Terrestrial > Soil > Palsa > Peat permafrost | place: Sweden...
TCCCGGGGCCGAAGAGCACCTTTCCCCCGATTTACATAAGGTGACACCAAAGCTAGGTTGATAGGCCAATGCGTACCCGTCGGACCAGCTTTAGAACAGCTCGGCTCTTGATCAAAGAATGGGGACATGGGGCGTGGAAGCGCCACCATGTCCCCTGTGTCTATCCAACTAGCACTCCCCGGATACCGCATCATCCGGTTTGAGAGCAACACTTTGATGCGGGTTTTCGTCGAGGCGTTGGAAGCGCCGCGGCTATGCCCTTGCTGCGGAGGCGATCGCCTCCGCAGCAAGGGCAAGTATGAGAGGCGGGTGCAGGACCTGGCCTGTTTCGTTAACCCGAGTGAGCTGGTGATTGCCTGCCGGCGTTACCGATGCATCGACTGCGGAAGAAGTTCCGTTCAGCGGCTGCCCGGCGTCATGCCTGGGCGCCGCAGTACCGAGCGATGGCGGGAGAGGATCTACGAACTCCACGGCGACGGGATCTGCGCCTCGGTGTTGGCCAAGCGGGTCAGCGCGGCGCCGGCAACCGTGGGACGTATCTATGCCCAGTTTACCGAGAGGAAGGCCAAGGAACGCCTGAGCCTGGACTGTCCGCAGGTACTCGGGATCGACGAGCACACGCTCCACAAGGGCCAGCGCTTCGCGACCACCTTCTGTGACCTGAAACGCCACCGCGTCTTCGACATAAGTCCCGGACGCAGCGAGGCGGAACTCGCCTCGTACCTGCGCACCCTGCGCGGCCGCGACAAGGTCAAGGTCGTCTGCATCGACCTGTCCAACTCCTACCGATCGATGATCAGGCGTTGGTTCCCTCGGGCCGCCATCGTTGCCGACCGCTTCCACGCGATCCGGCTCGTGGGGCTGCACCTGATGAGGCTCGCCCGTCAGCTCTGTCCCGCCCTGGGCTGGAACAGAGCCTGGCTGGGCGTCCTGCGCATGCGCAGCGACCGGCTCGATCCCAACCAAAAGCAGCGCCTCGATAGACTCCTGAGCGAGCATCCCGCGCTCGCCGGCATCTACGAGATCAAGGAAAAGCTCTGCGCCCTCCTGCGCCTAAAGACCCAGAGCAAAGGGGCGTGCCGACGGCACGCCCGCTCGCTCCTCGAGCTGATCGCGGCGCTACGCCAAAGCGACCTGGAGCACGCCTGTACCCTCGGCAAGTCCTTGTCCGAGTGGACCGAGGAGATCGTGCGCATGTGGCGCTTCACCAAAAACAACGGCATCACCGAGGGCTTCCATCGGAAGATGAAATTAATACAGCGCCGGGCGTACGGCTTCAGATCCTTTTCCAACTACCGCCTGCGCGTCATCGCTCAGTGCGGATAACCCATAACATCAACCCAACCATCCCATCCGCCCACGTGTCCCCAATCTTTGAACTAGACCCAACAGCTCTCGACACGCTCCGTCAAAACGTGGAGATGGTGGACGCTACTGGACTCGAACCAGTGACCCCGTGCGTGTGAAGCACGTGCTCTAACCAACTGAGCTAAGCGTCCTATTGTGGATCAACTACTTGCGAATCAAGATTCGCTCTAGTAGTAATTTTCTACACCGGTTTTCTACACCTCAAGGAGCAAGAACAGTGATTTCAAGAGATGAAATCGCGGAACGCCAGCGCTTTCTTCGAGTGCACGCCGCAACCGAATACGAGTTTTAACATGACCCACGTGCTGTAGAAGCACGTGTTCCCATGCCATCGCTCGATTCGATCGGGAAGCCGTGCAAGTGTCGATGGCTATGCTGCCGGAAGTATAGGCGGACGGCTCAACGCTTGGTTGAATTCTCCAAGAGAATCTTGGCCAGGGTCTCTCGTCCAACCTTATACTCGGTCTCGCAGCCGAGCTTCGCGAGCAGTTGGTGAAAGCGGGCGTCGGTTCGAACCGGATCCCACAAGGGATGAAAATAGAGCCTGGATTGGAGTACCGCCGGTGTCGCCTCGAGGAACGGGAGCGCCTCCTCAAAATGACCCAGTGCTTGGAGCATTGTTCCATGGTAACTGCTATCGGGGGGTAGGGCGGCGCGGGCCTTGCCCACGGTTTCGCAAGCTTCTTCGTAGGGGACTGTCTGTTTAAGGACGTAGGCCGCATCGTCAGACAGCCAGCCGCGCGCGAATGGGGAATCATCGAACAGAATTTTGCGAGCAAGGTTCGCCGCCTCGTCTTTTCTGCCGAGCGAGAACGTGGCGAAGCACCGGGTGCTGTCGAAGCCCATGAAGGGTCCGTCGTTCAGGGCGGCCGCCAGGTCGTTTGTGGAGATGGCCTCGTCGTACCGTTGGCTCAGATTGAGCAACATGCTCCGGAATCCCCGCGCCGGGACCGAAAGGGGATCCAGCGCCGTGGAGCGCTCCGCTGCCTTGAGGGCCTCGTCGATTCGGCCGCGGGCCAAGAACAGGTGCGCATGCCACAGGTGGCCGTAGGCATAGTTCGGATTCAGGGCGAGCATGATGCCGAAGTGCCGCTCCGCCGCGGCGAAATCGCGTGCGTAAATCTCATATATCGCCAGGGTTCCGTGGGCCTCGCCGAGCGAGGGATCAAGCCCCAGGGCAAACGTGGCCAGCTCCTTTGCCCGTTCCATGTCCTCGGCGGGAAGGTTTCCCGAGCTCACCCCCTTGAAAATGGATCGTATGGAGTAGACGTCGGCAAGCCCGGCGTGGGCCTGCGCAAATTCGGGGCTGATTTCTATCGCCCGGAGAAAGGCCTTCTCCGCCGACGCGAATCCGGAGTCGGTGCGCAGCGACCAAAAGTGCCGTGCCTCGAGGACCAATCGGTACGCTTCGGGATTCACCTCCTGCGCCGATCTCGGCGCCTGGCCAAGCTTGAGCTCGAGGCATCGGGCGATCAGCCCGGCTATCTCGTCCTGCAGGGCGAAGATGTCCTTGAGTTCGCGGTCGAAGGTATCCGACCAGATCTGGAATCCGTCGGCGGCACTGACGAGCTTCGCGGATATGCGGACGCGATTTCCGGCCCTGCGGACGCTTCCCTCGACGATGTGGGCGACGCCAAGCGTGCGGGCTATCTCCTGGACGGGCGCGCTTCTCCCCTTGAAGGAGAAGGCCGAGGTGCGGGCCGCGACCCGCAATCCCGGAATCCGGGCGATGACGTTCAGGATCTCCTCGCTGATGCCGTCGCTGAAAAACTCGTTTTCCGGGTCTTGGCTGAGGTTCGCGAAGGCAAGCACCGCAACGGACTTCGAGCTGATCTTGTATGTCGCGGCCGAACCTGCCGCCGGGGCGGCGGGCTTCATCGGCTCCGAAAGCAGGCGTTTAACCTGCTCGATGAATGCGGGCGTAGGCAGCCCACCTGGCAGGTGCGTCCACTGAACGCGCGTGAATTCGGCGGGCACCACGGCGCCCGCGTCGGAGATGTCGTCCACCACGAGCGGAATCAGGAAGGGCGTGCCCTCGGCCATGAGGTGGGTCCGCTCCACCGCCAGCTTCCACTCGAGCCTGAAATAGCCCTCCGCCCGCTCCTGGGTGCGCCTCGAGATTATCGGCAGGAACAGCGTGCAGGCCCTGATTTGCCTGCGTATCTTCTGGTCCCAGGCGTCGCCGCCCCGCAATTCATCAAGATCGAACCACACTTCCACACCGTGGCTGCGCAAGGCCTCCGCGGTTCGCTGCGCTGCAACGATGTCGTCACGGGCATAGCTGATAAACACAGCTCGAGTTGATCCATGTTCCATAGTGTCGGGCTGAAGCTTCGCTCATAGTTCTGTGAGCCCGGTCAAATGCGAGACGATATCTCCCAATTGGGAACGGGCATCATCAGCCTTCAAATTCATGAAGTCGCTTGATGGGGCGCCAACCGCAGAAAACCCCGAGCCGGCGCCTTCCGGAGTAAAAGCCGGTCAGGCGCGCATGCGCCGACGCCTGCGCCGGCTGAGCGCATAGGGAACGATGGAGAAGACTCCCGTGATGATGAGCGCCCAGGTGGAGGGCTCGGGCACCGGCGTGAAATTGAGGAACAGGTTGTTGCCCGTCTCGCTGATGCTGAACGTGCCGCCGCCGGTGGCATTGGCGAAGCCGGTCGGGTTGATGTCGAACTGGCCGGCCGAGAAGCCCGTGATGGCGCTCGCGGAGGTCGCGAACATCCAGGAATAGCCGGTGGCCGCGTTGAAGTTCAAGGCGGGCGCCGGGGTCCCGGAAATCGTGATCGTGTTGAGGTCGAAGGACAGGGAACTGGGGTTGGCCGTGAGGGCCAGGGTGCCCCCGCTGACGGTGAGGAGGTTGTAGCCGGTGCCGGCGGGGCCGTTGGCGTCGTAGAGGTTGAAGGAGATGGAGCCGTTGGTGGCGAGCGTCAGGCCGTTGCTGAACGTGAGGTTGCCCAGGGGATACCCCGGCGAGAGCAGGACGGCGCCGTTGACGGTCACCGGAGTGGCGATCGTGCCGGTGCCGCTGATCGGGTTGGCGACACCGAGGGTGGAGATCGCGTTGCTGATCGTCACCCCGCTGGCGACGCTCAGGCCGCCGCCGTTGAGGACGACCGAATTGCCCGCGTTGCCGAACGCCTGGCTGTTGCCGGCGATCAGCGTCCCCCCGGCGATGGTCGTGTCGCCCATGTAGGAATTGGCGGAGCCCAGGGTCAGCGACCCGGCGGGACCGCCCAGGTAGGTGACAAGGCCCGAGCCGGAGATCGGTCCGGTGATGTTGAGGGCGTTGTTGTCGGAGGACCCGGCGCCGAGCTGGGTGTTGCCCGTCAGATCGATGGCGTTCGCGAACGTGACGCTCGGGATCGCGGCCGCCAGCGTGGTGCCGTTGTCGAGGACCAGGCCGCCGGTTCCCATCGGGCCCGAGGTGATGGCGCCCGGCGGCCCGACGGTCGAGCTGCCGAGGAGGAGCGTGCCCTCCCGCATGTCGATGCCGCCGCTGAAGGTGTTGGCGCCCGTCAGCTCGAAGATCCCCGTCGTGCACCACTCAAACCCGCTGGATCCCGTGATCAGTCCCGTCAGCGTGAGATTGTTGGGGCCGCCGTCGTCGTTGTCGACGTACTGGGTGTCGTCGTTGAGGAAGATCGGGTTTGCCAGGGTGACGTTCGCAGAGGGGGACAGTTCGGCGAGGAACTCGAAGGTCAGGAGGCCCGTGCCGACGGGGCCCGCGGTGAAGCTGCCCGGCGGCCCGTTGGTCGAGCTGCCGACAAAGAGTTCGCTCTGCACCGTCGTGCCGCCCGAGTAGGTGTTCATCCCGGAGAGGGTCTGCGTGCCGGTGCCGCCGATGATCAGGCTGCCTTGGCCGATGATGGTCCCGGAATACGTCGGCCCCCAGAGCGTGGCGTCGTTCAGCGTGGCGCCGGACCCGAGGTAGACCGTTCCGCCGCCGCCCTCGAGGCCCCCGATCGTCTCGTTGTAGTTCACGTCGATCGACGCGGAACCGCTGAGCGTATAGAGGCTGTTGGGGGAGTAGCTGCCCGGGGCGAGGTCCGCGACCGTCCCGGCATTGAGGTTCGTGGTGCCCGAGTAGGTGTTGGCGCCTGAGAGCGAGAGCTGTCCGGTCGAATCCATCTCGATCCCGCCGTTCCCGGTGATGGCGCCCGAGAAGGTCGTGAAGTTGTTGCCGGCGATGAAGAGCGTCGCGCCGCTTGCGATCACGACGGAGCCGTCGCCGCCCAGGATGTCGTCGCTCAGCCCCGCGACCGTCTCGTTGAAGTTCACGTCGACGATGCCGGGGCTCGCGATCCTCAATACGCTGTTGGGCGAGAATGAGTTTGCGGCCGCGTCGGCCAGGGTGCCCGAGGTCACCCGGGTGATGCCCGAATAGGTGTTGGCGGAGTTGAAGGTGACGGTGCCGGTCCCGAACATGAAGAAGTTCCCGGTTCCGACGATGGCGGCGTTGATGGCGACCGCGTTCGGGCTGTAGGTGAAGAAGGTGGTGTCGACGGTGAGCGTCGAGGCGCCGGAGCTGGCCAGCGTGAACGCCCCCGCGTTGGCCGTGATCGTCGCCGTTCCCACGGTGTCGTTGCTGTCGACCGTCGCCGTGAACGCCGTCGGGTTGTTGGGGCCGAAGAAGACGTTCGAGGCAAAGGCATTGGGCGGGATCCCTATGTCCCAGTTGCCGACCGTGCTCCAGTTGGTGCCGGGTCCCCCGCCGGTCCAGGTATAGGATTGCGCGCGCAAACCGATCGCGCCCAGCGAAAGGGCGGTGACGGCGCCGAGGATGAATCTGGAGTGATTCACGGAGGGGAAGAGACTCATGCAAATCGATGGCATTCGCAATACGAAATTTCCTGAGTACAACTACGCATCGCCTGCCCGAAGAGGGTATAGGGCGCGCGACGATTACGGCGGAGCCGGGCGGCTCGGCGTCTCCGCCCGGTAGGCCTCCGCCAGGAGGACCACCGGGTGCACGACGCGCGGCCGTCCCCGCAGTTCGCCCGTCTCCATCGCGAATCCCTGCTGGATCTGGAGCTGGCAACCCGGGTTTGCGGTGGCGACGACCATGGCCCCGGTCGAGCGGAGATGCCCCACCTTCCGGTCGCGAAGCCACGCGGACGTGCCGGGCTGGGTGAGCGAATACACCCCGGCGCTCCCGCAGCACATCGTCGCCTCGGCGCATTCCCGGAGCTCGACGCCCGGGATCGCCCTCAGGATCTCGCGCGGCTGGGCCGTGATCCCTTGGCCATGGCAGAGGTGGCAAGCCTCGTGGTAGGTGACGGCGACGGGCCGGGCCGGCGCGACCGGCCTGCGGAACCCGATCTCGACCAGCCATTCGGAGATGTCGCGGACCTTGGCCGACCATGCGGCGGCCCGGCCGGCGTACGCCGGATCGCCGGCGAGGAGGCGGTCGTAGTGCTTCAGGTGCGAGCCGCACCCCGCCGAGTTCGAGAGGATCGCGTCGAACTGCCCGGGGTCGATCGAGTCGAGCTGGCGGCGGGCGAGCTCCCGGGCCGTCTCGAGATCGCCATTGTGGGCATGGAGCGAGCCGCAGCAGGACTGGGCGCGCGGGGTCTCGACCGCGCAGCCGTTCTCGAGGAGAACGTCGACCGTGGCCCGGTTCACGTCGGGGAACGCGACGTCCTGGATGCAGCCGGAAAGGACCGCGACCCGGTGCCGCGCGGGCCCGCGCGGCGTCTCGACGGCGGCGATGATCCCGTCGGAAAAATGCCGCTGGATGGGGGGCGCCTGCCGGTCCCATTCGCCAAGCCTCTTGGGTAGCAGGGAGAAGAATCCCGACCTGCGCACGAGGCGGCGGAGCCCGCTCGCCTCGTAGAGCCGGAGCAGCCGGGCCGCCGCGTGGAGCGCCCACGGCCGGAAAAGAAGGAACCGGAGCGTGAAGGCTCGGACCAGGCGGCGCGAGGGCCCGGATGCGGCGCCGCTGGCCTCCGACTGCGCGCGGCCGGCCTCGAAGAGCGTGGCATAGTCGACCCCGGCCGGGCATGCGGTCATGCAGGCCAGGCACCCGAGGCAGTAGTCCATCTCCTCCGCGAAGGCGCGGGTCGTCCCGAGCTCGCCGTCGGCGATCGCCCGCATGAGGGAGATCCTTCCCCGCGGCGAGTTGCGCTCGTGGCGGGTCTCCAGGTACGTGGGGCAGGTGGGAAGGCACAGCCCGCAGTGCATGCACTGCTGCAGCACCGAGTAGTCGAGGGACTTGAGGAGATTCGGCTCCGGGCTCACGGGTCGAAGATCTTCCCGGGATTGAGGAGATTGCCCGGGTCCAGGGCGCGCTTGACCCGCTTGAGGAGCCCGTAGCTCGCCTCGCCGAGCTGGCCCCGGAGGAACGCCTTCTTGGCGAGTCCGACCCCGTGCTCGCCCGTGATCGTCCCGCCGAGGGCGACGGCCTCGGTGAAGATGTCGTTCATCGCGAGCTCGACCCGGTGCATCTCGGCCGCGTCCTTCTCGTTCGTGAGGAAGGTTGGGTGGAGGTTGCCGTCGCCAAAATGCCCGAAGGTGGCGATGTCGAGGCGGTGCCGGCGCGCGGTCTCCTGGATGAACCGGATCATCCGGGCGAGCTCGCTTCGGGGCACGGTCGCGTCCTCGAGGATGGTCGTGGGCTTCACCCGGGCGAGGGCGCTGAACGCGCTCCGCCTCGCGGTCGCGAGGCGCGCGGCCTCCGCGGCGTCGGCGGCGAGCCGGACCGAGGTGGCGCCGTTCGCCGAGCAGAGCTCCCGTATCCTCGCGGCGTCGTCCGCGACGGCGGCGGGATGTCCGTCCACCTCGATCAGGAGGAGGGCGTCGGCGTCCAGCGGCAGCCCGACGTGCGCGTACTCCTCGACGCAGCGGATCGTCTTCGAGTCCAGGAACTCGAGGGTGCAGGGGACGATCCTCGCGGCGATGATGGCCGAGACCGTCTCCGCTGCGGACTCCATTCGTGCATACATCGCGAGGAGCGTCTGGCGCGCCGCGGGCTTCGGCAGGAGCTTGAGGAGCACCTCGGTCACGACCCCGAGCGTCCCCTCGCTGCCGATGAAGAGGTCCTTGAGGCTGTAGCCGGCGACGTCCTTCACGCACTTGTTGCCGAGGAGGCAGACCTCGCCGTCCGCGAGCACGACCTCGAGGCCCATCACGTAGTCGCGGGTGACGCCGTACTTGAGGCCGCGCAGGCCGCCGGAGTTCTCGGCGACGTTGCCGCCGATGGTCGATACCTTCATCGAGCCGGGATCGGGCGGGTAGAAGAGGCCTTCGGCGTCGGCGGCATGGGCGATCGCCTGGGTGAGGACGCCCGCCTGGGCCCGGAGCGTGAAGTTCCGGGCGTCGAGCTCGATGATCCGGTCCATCCGGACGAGGCAGAGGACGATCGAGCCCGGGGACGGGACGCTGCCGCCGGAAAGCCCCGTCCCGCTTCCGCGGGCGACGACGGGGACCCTGTCCCTGGCGGCGAGCCTGAGCACGGCGACGACGTCGGACGAGGTGCGCGGGAAGACGACGGCCCTGGGGAGGGCCCTGAGGACCGCGGTCCCGTCGAAGGAATAGGGGATCAGGTCCTCCTTTTCGACCAGCACCTGGGCCGGTCCGAGGATTTGGGTGAGTTCGTCGATCAACGGGGTCCTGTTTGCGGGGAGGCTGGCGGGTTGCCCGCAAAAAATCGAGTCTGCGAAGGCTTGCAGGCTGCAGGGCACCGGAGCATGAATCCGGGCAACCAAGGTATGAGCCCCATTGCCATGAGGTGGCTGCCGGCGGTCGCGGGCCTGCTGGCGCTCGGGACCTTCGCGCGTGCGGCGGATGACCTGCGCCAGAGGGAAACCATGGATTTCGGGTGGAGGTTCATGCTCGGCGACCCGGCGGGGGCCGAGGCGCCCGGCTTCGACGACTCCGCGTGGCAGGCGGTGGACCTCCCGCACGACTGGAGCATCCACCTGGATTTCGACAGGAACGCCCCCGCGGGCAGGCTGGGGGCGTACCTGCCCGCCGGCATCGGGTGGTACCGAAGGACCTTCCGGGTCCCCGAGGCCGACAGGGGCAGGCAGGTCTCGATCGAGTTCGACGGCATCCGCGAGTACGGCGAGGTCTGGGTCAACGGCCATTCCCTGGGGAGGCGCCCGTACGGCTACACGAGCGTCGTCTACGACATGACGCCCTACCTCCGGTTTGGGGACCATGACAACGTGCTGTCCGTGCGCGCCGACAATTCCCACCAGCCGAACTCGCGGTGGTATGCCGGCTCGGGGATCTACCGGCACACCTGGCTCCTCGTGACGGACGGGCTGCACGTCCCGCAGTGGGGAACCTGCGTGACGACCCCGGGGGTGACGGCCGCGGCCGCGACGGTGTCCATCGTTGTCCAGGTGGAGAACGCCGGGGATGCGGCGGCGGAGTTCACGGTGATCTCGACCCTTTTGGAGTCGGACGGGACGGGGCTCGGGAACGCGCAGGACGCGGGCGAGCTCGCGGCTGGCGCCCACGGCGAGTTCAAGCAGGAGATCCCGGTCGTCAACCCGGACCTCTGGTCGGTTGAGAAACCCGAGATGTACGTGATCCGCACCACGATCAGGAGCGGCGGCCGCGAGGTGGACCAGTACTACACGCCCTTCGGCATCCGGTCGACGGCATGGGATGCCGACCGGGGATTCCTCCTCAACGGGGTCCCCGTCAAGCTGAACGGGGTGTGCCTGCATGCGGACGGGGGACCGGTCGGCGTCGCGGTTCCCGAGGGTGTCTGGGTGAGGCGGCTCCGGGAGCTGAGGGCCATGGGATGCAATGCGATCCGCACGTCCCACAACCCGCCGGACCCCGACTTCCTCGACCTGTGCGACCGGATGGGCTTCTGCGTCATGGACGAGATGTACGACGAGTGGCAGATCCCGAAGCGCCAGAATTACCAGGGATGCAGCGTGTTCTATGACGAGTGGCACGTGCGCGACACGACCGATTTTGTCCGGCGGGACCGGAACCACCCGTGCGTCGTCATCTGGAGCGCGGGCAACGAGATCGGCGAGCAGACGTCCCCGGGGGGCGCCGACGTGCTCCAGGGCCTGGTCGACATCTTCCACAAGGAGGACCCGACGCGGCCGGTGACCTGCGCCTGCGACAACGCGTACGCCGAGCCGAGGAGCGCGACGCCGGAATTCATGCGGCTGCAGGACGTGGCGGGGTACAACTACGCCGACCGCTGGCGCGAGCGGGCGAACCTGTACTACAGCATCGACCGGCGCGAGTACCCGGAAAGGAAGTTCATCGGGACGGAGGACGGCTCGATGGGGGGGATCCGCGGCGAATACGGGAATCCGTTCCCCCCCGCCGAGGTTCCCGCCGCGCCGGCCCCCGCGCCCGCCGCAGGCGCGCCCGCGCAGCCGCCGGGCGCCGAGCTTTTCCTCAGCAGCTGGCGCACCAGCATGCCGAAGATCAATGTCGAGCAGCTCTGGAGGTTCGTCCGGACCAACGACTATGTCGCGGGGGACTTCATGTGGACGGGGATCGACTACCTCGGCGAGGGGGGCGTGGGATCGCCGGCGGGCGTGCTCGACACCTGCGGCTTCAGGAAGGACGGCTATTATTTCTACCAGAGCCAGTGGACCTCGAAGCCGATGGTCCACCTGCTTCCCCACTGGAACTGGAAGGGCGGCGAGGGCCGGCCGCTGACGGTCTACGCGTACTCGAACTGCGACACGGTGGAGTTGTTTGTCAACGGCCGGTCGATGGGCATCAAGGCCTACGAGTTCCCGAGGAGGGGCGTCGAGAATTCCTGGAACAACCTCCCGGCGCGCGCGCGGGGGCCGCACACGACGGCGGACCTCCACCTCGCGTGGGATATCCTCTACGAGCCCGGGACCCTGAAGGCGGTCGGCAGGCGGGAGGGCCAGGTGGTCGCCACCGACGAGGTGGCGACGGCCGGCGAGCCCGCGGCGGTCAGGCTGGCCGTCGACAAGGCCGCGGCGAGGGCGGACGGCCGGGACGTCGTCCACGCGGTCGTCGAGATCGTCGACGGCGAGGGTCGCATCGTCCCGACCGCCGCGAACGAGGTCACCTTCGACGTGGAGGGGGAGGCCGGCATCATCGGGATCGACAGCGGCGACCTTTCGATGACCGAGCATTTCCAGGGCAACGAGCGGCACGCGTTCCACGGCATGTGCCTCGCGATCCTGCAGACGACCCGCAAGCCCGGGGCGATCCGCGTGACCGCGCGCTCGCCGGGGCTGCGGGAGGCGACGGCCGACCTGGTGTCGGGGAAGTGACCGGCGCGATCCCGGGTCAGAGGTGGGGAACCGGCGGGAGGTTCGGCTCCGCCCAGGCGTTCGCCCCGGTGGTCCTCAGCCTGCGCTTGAACACGGTGTCGCCGCACGTGGCGAAGAGCGTGTCGAAATGCTCGCCGCCGAAGCAGAGGTCGGTGACGCGCCCTTTCGGCAGCGGGAGGATCGCGTTCACGCGGCCCGGCTGGTCGCAGACCTGGATGCCGAGCCCGGTGGCGACATAGAGCCAGCCCGACCGGTCGCAGCGGAGTCCGCCGGCCCCGCTCCCGTCCCCCCCGTCGGTCTCATGCAGCCAGAAGTAGCGCTGCTTGTCGGCGAGCGTGCCGCCGGCCGCGACCTTGTAGCTGGTGATCCAGTGGGTGGAGCTTTCGGCGACGTAGAGGAGCGACTGGTCCGGCGAAAGGGCGAGGCCCGTCGCCGAGGCGAGGCCGGTGTCGACAACCTGTTTCGTCCCGTCGGGCCTGACCAGCCAGATGCCGCCCGCCGCGGGGCCGGCCGCCGTGACATAGGCGTCGCCATTGTGGGCGACGACGAGATGGGATCCCCAGGCGCCCTCGGTGATGACGGTCCCTTTGCCATCGCCGCCGAGGGCGATGATCCGGGAGCCGGCGGCGACGGACGCATAGAGGCGCCCGTCCGGGCCGAACTGCTGCGCCTCGGCCCCGCCGGAGTCGGCGGCAAACCCGGACACGTCGCCGCCGGGGCCGATCCTGTAGGCCTTCCCCAGCGGGCGGTCGTTGAAGAACACCTCGCCCTTCGCGTTGGCCGCCAGGCTCCCGGCGGCCGCATATCCCTGGGCCGCGACCTGCCACTCCTCGCCCGGGATGAGGAGCGCGGCCAGGGCTGCGTTCTGCGACACCCCCCTTGCCACGGGCTTCGGCCAGTCCTTCCAGATCCAGCGCAGGGCGTCGGGGAGGATGGAACCCATCTGCTTTCCGGTGTGCCCGCCGTCCCCCCAAGCGTGGTTCACCTCGTAGCCGGCGAATGTCAGCGCCCGTTCCATCGTCTGGTTGGCCATCCACCAGTCGCCGGCATAGATGTTGAGGTCGTGGGAGCCGTCCTGGAGGAACACCCGGATCGGCTTGGGCTCGTACTTGCGGACCAGGGTGGGGTACCGGTCGCCCCCGCGCAGGCCCACGTAGGTCCCGATGGAGCTTAGCACGCGGCTGAAGGCGTCGGGCCGCTCCCACGCGGCCGTGAACGCCGCGATCGCGCCGCTGCTCGAGCCCGCGATGGCGCGGTCGTTGCCGGAATGCGAGAGGTGGACGGGACGCCCGTCCGGGGTGGATCTCACCTCCACCTCGGGCAGCAGCTCGTCGAGGAGGAAGCGGGCGTAGGCGTCCCCGAGGCCGTCGTACTCGAGGCTCCGGTTGTAGCGGTTGAGCGCGGCCGCGGGATTGTCCGCGTTCACGACGCCCGGCGTAACGAATACGCCGATGATCACCGGCAGCTCGCCCCGGGCGATCAGGTTGTCCAGGACGACCGGCGCGTTCCACTGCACGCCGTCCTGGTCCACGAGGACGCAGGCCGGCTTCGAGGGAACGTACTGGCGCGGGACGTAGACGGTGACCTGGCGCCGGGTGCCCGGGAAAATCCTCGAGTGGGAGAACTCGAAGGTGATCAGGTCGCCCTGCGGGACGCCGGGCTGCGGCATCGAGTCGGGCCCCGGGACGTAGCTGTCCGGCTCGGCGAAGGCCGCGAGGGGCGACGCAAGCAGGAGCAGGGCGGCCAGGGCGGATGCGGGGATGGCTTTCATGGTTGGGGTCGCTGCGGGGTTGGGGAACCCCCAGTGTTCTCCAGGAAGCTGCGAAGGAATCAAGGCTGGACGGCCCGGAAGCCTGCAAACCTCCGGCGGCTGCCGGCTACTGGTGCACGAACCACCAGCCGGTGATCTGCGAGGCCGGTATGGAAGGCCCCCGCGATCCCTTGCCTATGTAGTAGTCGTCTATGTCGCACACGTTGCCGGTCGTGATGGGCCCCATGGCCGCCGCGGTGCCTTCGTTCGTGGACGTCGAGGCGTTGAGCCAGGCGCTCAGGATCGTCTCCGGCGGCCCGGACACGCCGAGGATATTCCTGGCAAACGCCTTTGGGAAGGCGCCCGCGCTGTACGCGGCGCCCGACGCAAATCCCGTGAACATGTGGAGGCCGCCGAACGCGGGCCCCCATCGGTCCGTGGGGCTGAGCCCGGCGCCCACCTTCTCGTCGAGGCAGTCGCACAGCAGGCCCGCGAGCCAGTACAGGCGGTCGTTCGGTCCCCTGGTCCCCCACGAGCCGTGGTAATCGACGGTCGTGAAGCCGGAGGGCAGCTGCACCGTGCCGCCCGGATTCGCGGGCCGCCACAGGTAGACATTCGAGTTGTAGTCGGACTGGGGCGCCCCCGGAAACATGGCCGTCAGCCAGTTCGGCGAGCCATCGCCGTTGATGAGGACAAGGTTGGCGGTGTTGATGCCCCAGTTGGAGTAGTCGGCGTCGCCGTAGGTCCACGGGGTCGGGGGCAGCGATCCCGGCGTCGGCGGCCGGATGTAGTCCCCGGGCCACGAGTCGTCGCCCCTCCAGAGGAATTCCTGGGCGCCCCCTCCGGGGTTGGCCATGCCCTGCTGCCACCCGACGCGCTCCTGCGTCCATTCCTCCGGCTCCGCGGGGCTTTCGCAGCCGAAGCTGGCATCGCTTCCATGGGACTTGCCGCGCGGCTCGGGGACGATCTGCCGCGCCTGGACCGGGAGGGTCTGGCTTGCGGTCACCGCTATCCCGTTCGCATCGATCACCGTTACCGAGAGGGACTCGTTCGTCGCGACGGTCTCGTTCGGGCCGATCGTCGAAGGGACGACGCGCGCCAGGGGCGCGTAGCTGACCGAGGCCGTTCGATTCGCCAGGACCTCCGGGCTGGAGGCGCTCCACACGTAGGCATAGGGAGCGCGGCCGCCGGTCGCGGTGACGCTCGCCTGGACCTGGGTTGTGCCGGAGCCCGACACCTTGAGCTGGATCGAGGGGACATACCTCGGATCGTCCGTCGCCGGAATCAGGCGCTCCCGGGTGGTGGCCCCGGGCACCCGCCCGGTGGCGTCCGTGGCCGGAAGGGAGCCGGTGAACGAGTACCAGGGGATGAGGCTCACCGGCCCGACGGCCGTCGCGGCATCCTGCGCCCTTTCCGTGGACGCCGCGCTCTCGATGGGCGGGCACCAGTAGACGAGCCGCATCGCGATCCTCGAGCCGGCCGGCAGGAGCCTTGCGATCCTCTCCCGGGCCTCGGCTTCCGGGATGACCTTCACGGACTCCCCCTCCTTGACCTCGCGCCAGGCATAGAAGAGCTGGGTGACCTTGCGCTTCCCATTGAAGGTCACCTGCACCTGCGCGCCGGGCCCGGTGAAAGGGATCCCGTTCGCCGCGGTGAACCGGTAGCTCACCCGGGTGTCGAGCTTCTGGTCCACGTGGACGGCGGTCCCGCCGTCGTCCGTGTAGTCCGCGGTCAGCACCGTGTTGCCGACCGTGGGAGTCGCGGCCTCGAGATGGATCCCGGCGGACGCGAAGGCCGCGGCCGCAGTCTTGAGCGCGGAGTCGGGATCGAGGACGGTCACCTTCCCGAGGGCCTCGAAGTCGATCGCATCAAACCGGATGGCGGCGTCCGGAAGCTCGCCCCGGGACATTTCCCTCAGCTTCTCCAGGCGGCCCGAGTCGGTCACCGCATGGGTGGGAATGGCGAGGAAATGCTCCGGGTCCACGTAGGACACCACGTCGTGCCATTCGGCGATCCTGGCGTCCTTGTCCCTGGGCAGTCCCAGGCTTTCGTAGAGTCCCTCGACCTGCGCGGAGTTCGCGCCGGCTTGGGTGACATCGAAGACGGGGAGTGTCGCCCGCGCGCCCGGGTTCGCCTGCAGGGCGATTCCGCCGCCGCCGCTGTCCATGCAGGAGCCCAGGAGGAGGCTGGCGCCGGCAACCGCGATCGACGTCCAAAGGGGGGTTTTCATGGGTTGAAGCCTTTCGAAGTTACCTGGAGGAGCGTCGCGGAAGCGGGGCGCCCATCCGCAGGCTTATAGTATACAAAATGCAAGGGGGGTTCTGTGC
>Ga0302225_10001365_pt1 | contig 15596 bp, 14 predicted proteins | sample II_Palsa_E3_2_FD_193515 | JGI IMG/M metagenome (GOLD analysis project Ga0302225, IMG submission 193515) | Peat permafrost microbial communities from Stordalen Mire near Abisko, Sweden - II_Palsa_E3_2 | ecosystem: Environmental > Terrestrial > Soil > Palsa > Peat permafrost | place: Sweden...
CTTCGTTTTGCCGAAGTCCGAATCGACGCCCGACTCGACAAAGGAATTGTATCTCTTGACGCACTCTTCCAGCTTGGCAGCCCCCATAGGGATTCGTTGATGCTGCATCTTGATCGCGCCGGCAAGGTCAGCCAGTGTGTTGGCGGTAAAGAAAAAGCCCTCCTTGAAATCGACGCTGGGCGGTTTCGGATCCCACCCCTCGCGCGCGACGGCATCGGCATCGAAGATAGCCCAGATGGGACCTCCGCCATTGTGTCCGTCGCTGAAGCCAGCGAGCGCGGCGTTGAGAAAGTTGCTGGGATCGTATTTGATTGTTTTGGCGTTAAGATAACTTCCTTGAACGTAGTTCTTGACGGAACCGAAGTTATTGGCGGTGAAGCCACCTTGAGTTTCGTCGTAGAAGCGGCTTCCCTGCATATTGACCAAAATAAGGTCCTGCCAGTCCGCCACGCGCAGTCCCGTCGCGCGGGCCTTGTCGAACACCGGACTTCCGGGCATCCAACTCAACATTTGCATGCTGAAGGGCAGATACCCGTATTGACAGCCAATGAACTCAGGTTTGCTCAACACGGATCCAAATTCACCTGTTTGATTGTAGAGCCCCCAGAGTGATGCGCCGATGGCCATTGCCGCCAACTCGCCGCTGGCATCCTGATTCGACCATGGCATACCGCCGAGACCACAGTATTCCTCAGTGAGGCGCGGATCGAACATGCGGCGAAAATTGATATTCCCGGTAGACCCGCCGGTACCGATGATGACGGCCTTATGGGCGCGAATTCGCTGCGCTTTGCCGTTGTTGTCCGCGACGATGCCAAGAACACGCCCCGAGTGTGCATTCTCCCGAACGATCGAGCTCATTCTGTGTTCGAGCAAAATCTTGACTCCGAGCTTCTGCGCAACAGCGAGCAACGGGCAGACGACTCCGGCTCCGGTCGCCGTCACCTTCTGATACTTTGCCTCGATCGGTTTCCCCGTGTAGGCGATCGGCCAATCCATAGCGGCGGCATAGTTCGAGCGCGGCGCCGAATTGCCGCAGGAAACTCCATCAAAGTCCCCCGGGGCGATGTCCATGAAAGCGACACCGTGGGCGGCTAGCCACTCATAAGTCCGTGCGGCGTTATCGGCAAATGCGCGCACGATTTCCCGGTCGTTGTAGCGAAAATCCGGAAAGCCATTCGGTTCGACTAGCGACCAGTCAGTGAGATCCCGGAACAGTAAATCAGGTGAATCCACGATCCCGAACTTCTTTTGAGCACTGGTCCCGCCTCCAAGCGGTATCGTGCCGCCGCTCACCATGGCATGGCCACCCGCGTGTTTCTCGGCCTCCACCATGATGACTGATGACCCAGCCTCCTTTGCAATGATCGCTGCGGGCAATCCGAGAGCTCCCGTCCCGATCACCACGACATCAGCCTCCAAATCCCACGTGCCAGTGGCTGCAGACACGTTGCCGGCGGACACGGTACCCACACCGCAAGTCAGTGCGCTGAGGCCAAATGTGCCGGCGACAACATCCCGGCGAGTCATCGAGCCCTTGAAGTTCGATTTATTCATCTATGCAGCCTGTTTTCACGAGAGACGTTGACCCCAGGCCGCGTTTCACCCGACGCGCCCAACTCAGGATTTCGGCAGCTTGTTGCCATTCGCCTGGAATTTCTTGCCGAAGTCGGTGAGTTCCGTTCCACCGTCGGGCCGTACGTGACATGCCGCGCAGGGCTGGCCGGTTGCCGCACCAAATTGCGGCGTTGCTATCGCCGATCTAGAAATCAGAAAACATGCCCCACTTGCCGTCACCAGCACGGTGAGGACACCGAGGACACTAGCGATCGTCTTCTTTGGACGGATTGTCATGACTTTTCCCGCAGTTAACGACGCTTCGCGTCAATGAACAAAGCTAAGGCTGCGCCGCCGATGGCCATCGCGACGAGATCCTCTGACGTTAACGAAAGGTCTGAAGCTCCGTCTGTCTGCTACCGAACAGTGAGTCGCTGCGTGATTCGAGTAAAGTCTTTGGCACAAGCCGGTGCCGGTTAGCGTTTCGGCGCGGCCGGTCCAGTCAAAGCACTGCTCGAGAGCGAATCGGGAGGTTCAACTTGAATTCGACGCCACCTGAACGTCGCGGTATTGCCGCCTGGGTTTGGCGACGCCCACAGCGTTGGTTCTTGTTGGGCATACCGGCCGGAGGGTTGCTGGCATTTGTCCTTGGCATCGGATTCGCCGGTGTCTCATTGGGCGGTCTGCACTACACCTCGACCGAAGCTTTCTGCACTTCCTGCCACGAGATGGCCGCGCCATTTCAGGAGTACAAACAGAGTGCGCATTACTCCAATAAATTCGGAATTCAAGCCACCTGCGCGGACTGCCACATTCCGCCCACTTTCGTGGCGGGCTTGCTGCGCCATGTTAGCTCGGGAGTGACAGACGCCTGGGGACACATGACGTTCAAGCTCAGCACGCCCGCCAAATACGAGGACCATCGACTCACGATGGCACAAGATGTCTGGAAGGGACTCAAAGCAAACGACTCCGCGCAGTGCCGCAGCTGCCATACACCCGCTGCTATGGCATTCGACAAACAACCCGCCGCAGCGGCCAATGAGCACAAATCAATGGCAAAGGACGGAACGACTTGCATTGATTGCCACAAGGGAGTTGCACATATGCTTCCTCAGGGGGGGTAGTGACAAAACACACAGTGAGCATTTTGAATGTTGCAAGTTTTGCCTGCTGTTAGGAATCGTGCGTACTTCTCCTTTACTCGGGCGGAGTGGAAGGATATCTGCAGTCTCTACGGCTTTGTGGCGCTACTTCACGCGATGGGTTGGGGACTGTATCTGCACTACGCTGCAGCCTATCCGGCGCTGGTGGGACTGGGATTCGTAGCTTACATGTTTGGGCTACGCCACGCCTTCGACGCGGACCACATCGCAGCGGTCGACGACACCGTCCGATACTTGCTACAGAAGGGTCAAAAGCCGCTCGGCGTGGGGTTTTTCTTCTCGCTGGGGCATTCAACCGTGGTGTTGGCACTCGCCATCGGCCTCGCCTTTGCGACCGTCGCAATCAAGAATGAGTTGCCGCAGCTTAAAAATCTTGGCGGGATTATTGGTGCGAGTATATCGGGCATTTTTCTGTGGATTATCGGCGTCCTCAATCTCTTTGTTCTCTTAGATATCCTAAAGGTCTGGCAGGTTGCCAAAAAAGGCACGCACAGCCACGCCCACTTAGAAGAACTCCTGCAGCGTCGAGGACTGCTCAATCGCGTTTTTGGTGGGCAGCTGTCTAAACTAATGAATCACAGTTGGCAAATGTACCCGTTAGGCATTTTGTTTGGACTGGGGTTTGACACCGCTTCCGAAGTGGGATTGCTGGCTATTACGGCCGGCGCGTCTGCAGGCAACATGCCGGTTCCGGCGGTCCTCTGTCTACCCATTTTATTCGCGGCTGGCATGACTGTGATGGACACGACCGACGGCATTCTGATGTCCAAGGCTTACAACTGGGCGTTATTGAATCCATTGCGTAAGATTTTCTACAATTTCACGACGACCGGCGTCTCCGTCGCCGCGGCACTTTTAATTGGTTCGATTGAATTGCTGCAGGTGCTCATAAGCATTCTCGATCTGCATGGCCGTAGTTTCAACTTCATCGCAGGACTTGATTTTGGCGTCTCGGGATATCTGATCGTCGCCGTGTTTCTACTGGCGTGGGGGCTTTCGGTCGCCGTTTGGAAATACGGTCGGTTTGAGCAGCGTTTCCCGCAATCCACGGCTCACGAGCATACTCACGAGCACGGTGGCGGCATGACGCATTCGCATCCTCATTTGCACGCCTAGGGGGGGAGTTTCTTCACCAGCTTCATGCCGGTATCAAACACATTGGATCCTCAGAGTTGTCGCTGATAATTATTTAGGTGATTCTGATATCCGCCGCCGGGTGGATGTTCGCCGCTTCCGGGCAGCCGGCAGTATCGGCGCAAACGGCGCAGCAAGTCTTGGTCCGGTGAGGCCTGACGAGGCGCCCCACGAACCTACGCGACCGCGCGCTCTTGGTTGTTCTGCCAATACCCACTGCGGCCGTAGTGATTGTAAATGCTCAATTCTGTATCTCGATCCACCAGCGCACCTTCCTCGTATATCGGAGCGTCCTTGATTGCTTGCCGATCAAGATCGATATTGACCGTCGATTCCGCCCAGCTCACATCCTTAATCCATTCAGGAGAGACCAGAACCTGGTGTCCGAGCCACCAGTTGCTGGTATTTACAATCAGGTAGCGGACGGACCAGAGGTAATCGTCCACCAAAAAACCCTGCACGTGCCCGACTTCACCGTCGCGAGCGTGAATGTGATACCCCTTCACCGCATTGCAACTGCGCAGATGCGGATCCGCGTTGGGATCAGCTTCCGGGGCTCGTAGATACCCGCGATAAATGCTAGGACCCATACCGGTGAGTAACGTGCCGGGATAGTTTCGCTCGCCCCAAAGGCCCGCTCCGCCCCAATAGTAAGGATATCCGTAGTAACCCATATAGCCCGTTTCGTATTGACGGGATATCGGCTTGTCAGTGTCGATCTCAGGGCTGTGCTTCACCTGCTCCTTGGTGATCGTCGCGGGAAGCACTTGCATCGCACAATCCGCTTCACCGATCGAGCGAGGAGAAATCAACACGTCTCGACCCAGCCATGATTTCGTATTGACGATGGCGTAGCGGACGACCCAGGCGTGGTCGTCGAAATAGAAATCCTTGACCTTACCAATCAGTCCATCCGTGGCGCCGATCGAGAACCCTTCTAAGCTCTGTACACTGCGTAACATTCTAGAGAACTCCTCTTAACGACTCAGCGGATATTGAAGCGCCACTGTACGAGGGTGCCGCTGACGCGTCTGTTCGCTGGGGCACAGGACATATGCCTATCCGATGCATTGCCGGTTAGCGGACATGAGAGTGTTGGCATATCGATGTCCACTCCCTATGGTAGTAACCCGCATGGTACGAAGCTGGCATGGCTCTGCACACGCTGGGGGTTGCAACAACGGATCGATACCCGGCCCCTTTCTCGAGGCCGGAGAACAATCAAATGTCGGGGGAATTTGCCCCCGACGCGAACGTTACGGACGTGACGCTACTTAGATGCCCCGGACTTTTGTGATGCCTTACTCGCAGGCATTTGATCGTGGGCAACTTTTCCGGATCCACTTCCCTTCCCATCATTGGTGTCTTTGCGCGAAGCGGCTTGGGATTGTTGACCACTTTTGTTGTCGGATGCGCCGTGTTGCGAACTTTTGTGGGGTTCGTGGTGTGCCGTATCTTGCTGGTGACGTGAGGCATCCTGTGACTGCTGACCGGGCTTATGCCCACCTTCGTTCCCCCGTTGGATGTCAGTCTTCCCAGAGTTCGAGCGATCGTTCATATTCGCGTTTTTGGTGTCGTTGGACAATTCATACTCCACTTACAGAGCGGCGTAGTGCCGCTCAAACATAATCTCACTTCCCATTCACCGGAGCCGCAAGGCGGCGGGTGCAACAAGCGTAGGATTAATTCGTGTTTCGGCATAGGCTACCAATGCTGGATAGCCGTCGCCAATGGCAAGTTTGCGAGTAGCGAACAGCACCACCACCGCCAATTGGCTGCGCCCCACATCTCGCGAGTCGAGGCCTTCGTCGGCCAATCCTGGTAGATAGAAAGCGCACTGCGTCGCGATTGCGTACGGAGTGGATCTCTCCAGTTGCGGCAGGCGGGGCTCATCCGTTATGCGCGCGGCCTAGGTCGTCACTCCCACAAAGTAATCAAATGCAGGATCCGAGCATAGGTCGTGCGAGCAATCAACGTACGCCAGCGCACCGACGAGATGCGGAATTGCGCACAGGATCGAACCTGCGTTCCCTCGCCAACAATCAGCGCCGGCGAATTCACCGGGGCTTCGTCACTGGTGCGACCATGATTCTATTCAAGGAGATCTATGCAGACTGAACATCTAATGGTGACCGGAATGACGTGCGGCGGCTGCACGAGCAAAGTATCCCGAGCTCTTAATGCGCTTTCCGGAGTTGAGGATGCGAAGGTCTCGCTCGCGGATGGGGACGCGACGGTGCGCTTCAACGAGCAGCTAACCTCAGTCAAGCAGCTGAAATCCGCGGTTACCAATGCCGGGTATGGCGTGGATGGGACTATGCAAACCAAGAGCGGATGCTGCGGTTGATAAGACTGCTGAGGTGGTAGGAGGATCGTCTTCGCCCGGTGTGTCCCCCTGCCGGAAAGGCAACACGTATGAGTATAGACATCGTCGAGGATCCTACGGACACGACGCAGCGGGAGGTGCCGTCGGGAAGAAAACCAGAGGCTACCGATGTTCCACCGCTGAAAGTTCCCGTGTGCGAAATGGCGGTCACGTCCCATTCGCCCCACATGGCACCGCCGTTTATTTTTGCAATGCCGGCTGAAAGAGCTAATTTCTCGCAAACCCGGCGAAGTATTCAATCGCCCCGAGCAGTGGCTGACCGACGCCGTGTGGGCCCAGGCCAAGCGCCGCGTGTTGGCTTATGGTTGGCTACATATCGAACTCGTCAAGATCAATGCCGCGTAGTGCTGTGAACAAGGTGCGCTAATCAATTGTGCGCACAGAATAAACGCACGAATCGGCCAGCCGAGCGTCAAACGACATGCGCGTGGATGAAAGCAGTTATTGTCTTACGCGCAAGAATAGCGGTTTCACGGGCGATTGGTGGAGACGCGAATGTTGCGACGCATGAAGGATATGGAAGGTTATTCGATCAGCGCGCTGGACGGAGTGATCGGCCAAGTTAAGGACTATTACTTTGACGACGTGCGTTGGGTTATACGATACCTGGTGGTCGAGACTGGAGATTGGCTTGCCAGCCGAAGGGTTTTGATATCGCCGGCGGTAATCAATGGCCCTAACTGGTCGGAAAAAAGTATTCCCGCGGCAATCACTCTGGAACAAGTCAAAAACAGCCCTTCCATTGACACCGACAAACCAGTTTCGCGTCAACACGAGGTACGATATCTGGAGCACTACAATCTACCGCCTTATTGGAGTGGTTCCGGTCTGTGGGGCGCCGGCACCTTTCCCAATGCAGTCGTCTCAAGACCCAGTGCGCGGTCCAATGAGCAACACCCGATGCAAGATCCGCATCTTCGCAGCGGCAATACCGTATTGCGGTATCACATCCAAGCGGTCGACGGAGATATTGGACACGTTCAAGCAATTTTGATCGATGAGAGGACTTGGGCAATCCGCTATCTGATCGTAAATACCAGCAACTGGTGGCTTGGACATGAGGCGCTTATCGCGCCGCAATGGATCGAGGAAATAAACTGGGCGACTTCGAAGATTGTGCTTCCCTTCAAGCGCGAGTCGATCAGGGATGCGCCTCCGTATGATCCTCATGCGCAACTTGATCGCTCTCAGGAAGCTCGTACATACGCGCATCACAAGCGCGAAGGTTATTGGTCTGGGGAAGCAAAAGACGAAGCCCCTATTCCGCATCTTGGACCGTGACCAAGCGTTTGGTTGCACCAAACGTGTGCCTAAGCGCGCGAGCGCACCGACTTGCACTAGAGGCAGGGCTAGTGTCGAGACCTGATTTACCTCTGGCGTCCGCAAGTCCGCGGTTCGCGACATTCATGAGCCTTGCGCCTACATCCCAGAAGGACCGATTTGCTCATTTCCCCCGTCAAGAGAAATCGCCTCAATCGTGGCACATTTCGTGGCCAAGCATCCAGGCCCGATACGACCGAGGGACTCTCTAATGCCTGGCATTAAAAGCAAGGTAGCGCAATCGGACGTGCTGGTCCTTTTTGGCATCACGGGAGATCTTGCCTACAAGATGACATTCCCCGCGCTCTATGCCATGGCAAAGCGAGGAGATCTCAAGGTTCCCCTGATCGGCGTGGCCTCCTCGAAATGGACGGTGGCGCAGCTGCACAAACACGCGACGGACAGCATCCGTGAAAGCAGCAGGATCGATGACCGAGCGGCGCTCCGTCATCTTCTATCGCTGCTCACCTATGTCGATGGCGATTACAACGATCCGGCGACATTCAAGGCACTGAAGACCGCGCTCGGCGCTGCCAAGCACCCGGCATACTACCTGGCCATTCCGCCGGCGCTATTTGCCACGGTCATCGAAGGGTTGGGCGCCGCCGGGCTCGCCCATCAGGCCCGCGTCATCGTCGAGAAACCCTTTGGACGCGACCTGCGCTCGGCGCGCAAGCTCAACCGGGTCGCTCGAGCGGTCTTCCCGGAGGACTCTATTTTCCGTATCGATCACTTTCTGGCGAAAGAAGCGATCATGAATATTTTGTATTTTCGATTCGCCAACTCGTTTTTGGAGCCGATATGGAATCGCAACTACGTGGCCAGCGTTCAGATTACCTTAGCGGAGAAGTTTGGCGTCGCCGGGCGCGGGTCGTTCTATGAAACGGCCGGTTGTCTGCGCGACGTCATCGAGAACCATCTGTTCCAGATCGTCGCACTACTCGCGATGGAGCCGCCCACCTACCGGGGATTCGGTGCCGTGCATGGCGAGACGGCTGACGTATTTCAAAGCATGCGCCCTCTGAAGCGCGGGGACCTGGTGCGCGGACAATATGCGGGCTACCGCCGGGAGCCGGGCGTGGCGCGACACTCCGACGTTGAGACATTCTGCGCGCTGCGGTTGTTCATCGATTCCTGGCGCTGGGAGGGGGTGCCGTGGTACCTGCGCTCCGGAAAATACTTGCCCGAGACAGCCACCGAAGTCATCGTCAGACTGAAGGCGCCGCCGCAGCGGCTATTCGCCGATTCGGTGTCACTCACCGGATCAACAAATTACCTGCGCTTTCGCCTCTCGCCGAGTTCAGCCATCGCACTGGCGGCGCGGGTCAAACGCGCGGGACAGGAATTTGTTGGTGATCAGCGAGAACTCTACCTATCTGATGTTCAGCCCGGCGAGGAGGCGCCTTACGAGCGACTGCTGGGGGCTGCCATGGCGGGAGATGGGGCGCTTTTTACCCGCGAGGACGCTATGGAGGCTGCTTGGGCGGTCGTCGATCCCGTGCTCGTCAGCCACAGGGCCGCCCGCCCGTATCGGCGTCACAGCTGGGGCCCCAAAGAGGCTGACGCGCTGATCAAGACCGACGGCGGTTGGCACAACCCGAGTTCGGACAAAGTACCACGCTCGCGAACGACCTAGAATGTCGCGTGATCGTCGTGGCGCTCGGGCGATACGCTGTTCCGAAACGGACTTGCGAGGTACGTAACTCTTACAATCCAAAATGATGCTCTCATCTTTTTGGACAGCTGGATGTTGCGAGCCGGCGCCGTGACTTGGGCGAGCGCACAAGACATGGCGCTCTGGAGTCTCGATGTGTGATACCGAACAGACGCCATCGCTCGCCTAAGTGCACGCTGTATCTGGGTTCCGCGGATCTGTGCAGCCCGTCGAGCATCTTGTGTCTCGACATCCTTCCACAACGAGGCAGCTATGTTACGCAGCATGAAGGACATGGAGGACTACACGATTGGCGCGACGGACGGCATCATCGGTCGGGTAAAGGACTTTTATTTTGATGATGATGCGTGGGTCATTCGCTATTTGGTTGTAGATGCAGGCGAAGGGCAGCGCAAGGTTCTCATCTCCCCTATTTCGATCGGGCAGCCCAATTGGTCCGAAAAGATCCTTCCTGTCTCCCTGACGCGAAGGCAGGTCGCACATAGCCCCGACATTGACACCGATAAGCCAGTATCGCGTCAACAAGAGATGGGGTATCTCGGCTACTACGGCTATGGGAGCTATTGGGGCGGCGGCGGACTGTGGGGCGCCGGCATATACCCCGACGTGCTGCAGGCGGGATTACAGGGAAGAAGCACACGCGCGGATAAGTCAGCCAGTCACCCGGAAGCAGTCGTCGAACAGCATCGACATGACGATCCGCATCTGCGCAGTGGCAATGCGGTCATGCGCTACTACGTACATGCGAGCGACGGCGATATCGGTCACGTCGAAGGTTTCCTTGTCGACGAGAGGTCCTGGGCGATCCGCTATCTCATCGTGAATACCAGCAATTGGTGGCTGGGGCATGAGGTACTCATAGCCCCGCAGTGGATTGACAATGTCGATTGGCCGGAGTCCACGGTCTCGGTCGGCTTGACGCGGGAAGCTATCAAGCATTCACCACCGTACGACTCCGCGGCACCGCTCAATCGCGAGCATGAAGCGGGGATCCACACTCACTATGGGCGCACCGGCTACTGGCCTCGTGAGGCGAAACATTCGCAGGCAGAATCGCGATTGTAGAAACATACTGAAATACAAGCGCGCAGCTTGCGAAGTCGCAGAATCCTGCCATCTCACTCTTGCCGATCAACGTGGCCTTTGCGCCCCGTAAAACACCCAGGTAGCCCATGCGACCGTTGATTTCCGGGAATTGGAAGATGCATGGAACCGCGGCGCAACTGGGTGAAATTGTCGCCATTGCCGCTGCAGTTCGCAGGGTGCCCCCGGGGGCCGATATTCTCATCTGCCCTCCCTCGACGCTGATCACGCGAGCAGTGCAGGCGGCCGGCGGCCAAATTGCCATCGGTGGACAGAACTGCGCTGCCGAAATCTCTGGGGCATTCACTGGCGATCTGAGCGCCGAGATGCTGACGGATGCAGGCGCCGCCTGGGTCATCATCGGACACTCCGAACGGCGTGAACACCATGGCGAGACGAATGAGATTGTGGCGCAGAAAGCAAAGGCTGCGTGGCGCGCGGGATTGCAGGCCATCATCTGTATCGGCGAGACCGCGGCGCAGCGGCGCTCCGGCCACGCGCTCAGCGTGTGCGCCGAGCAACTCGCTGGCAGTGTCCAGGACGGTATCATCGCTGCCGGCAATGCCATTGGCTATGAGCCGCTGTGGGCTATCGGCACCGGTCACACGCCGACCGTCGCGCAGGTGGCCGAGGTGCACGGTCACATCCGAGAGTGTTTGGTGGCGCGTTTCGGCGCGCCGGGCGAAGGCATCCGCATTCTCTATGGCGGATCCGTCAATCCGGCGAACGCGCACAAGTTCCTTTCGGTGCCGGAGGTCGGCGGCGCGCTCATCGGCGGTGCCAGTCTTAAAGCCAAGGATTTCATCGCGATTATCCGAGCGCTGCCGGTCCCGGCGGCCCGCGTTGAACATTCTGCGGTGGCTTAGGTGCTGCGGGTGGGAATCGCCGCCGATCACGGAGGATTTGAACTGAAATCGGAATTGTCCGAGTCACTGCGCGCCGCGGGGTATGAGATCGAGGACTACGGCGCGTACGAATTCGACTCGGCCGACGACTATCCCGACTTCATCATTCCACTGGCAAGGGCAGTCGCGAGCGCGCGAGTGCAGCGCGGCGTGGCCCTCTGCGGCAGCGGAGTGGGCGCATCCGTCGCCGCGAACAAAATCCCTGGCGTGCGCGCCGGGCTGATACACGATGTGTTCTCCGCCCACCAGGGCGTCGAGGATGATGACATGAATATTCTTTGTCTTGGCGGAAAGGTGATCGGGTCCGGGCTCGCCTTGGAATTGGTCGAAACCTTTCTTAAAGCTCATTTCAGCGAAGCCCCTCGCCACCAACGTCGTTTGGCGAAGGTCAAAGCACTTGAAACCGGAACCCTAAAATCATGACGACCCGCACCCTCACCCCTGAACTGCTCCACAAAATCAATGCTTACTGGCGCGCCGCGAACTATGTCTCGGTCGGGCAGATCTATCTTTACGACAATCCGCTGCTAAAGAGACCGCTCAGAATCTCTGACGTCAAACCCCTGGTCGTCAGCCACTGGGGTACGACGCCCGGGCAGAATTTCATCTATGTGCATTTGAACCGAGTCATCAAGAAATATGACTTGGACATGTTCTATGTCGCGGGTCCCGGTCACGGCGGTCCCGCGATCGTGGGCAACGTGTACCTCGAGGGCACTTGGAGCGATGTATACCCGAACGTGACTCAAGATGAGGCGGGCCTCAAGGAACTCTTCAAGCAATTTTCCTTTCCGGGCGGTATATCGAGCCACGTGGCGCCCACCACGCCAGGTTCTATTCACGAGGGCGGGGAGCTCGGTTACTCGCTAAGCCATGCTTTTGGCGCCGTCTTCGATAATCCCGGGCTGATCGTCGCCTGTGTGATCGGAGATGGTGAAGCGGAAACCGGTCCCTTGGCGACCGCATGGCAATCCAACAAATTTCTGGACCCGGTGACCGACGGCGCCGTGTTACCAATCCTGCACTTGAACGGCTACAAGATCAGCAATCCCACCATCCTTGCTCGCATTGAAAGCGAAGAACTGGAGCAGTTCTTGCGAGGCTGCGGCTGGGCGCCACTCTTCGTTGAAGGCGATGACCCGAACACGATGCATGAACTCATGGCCACCGCCATGGAATCGGCGATTAAGGACATCCTTCGCATGCAAAGCACCGCACGGAATGAGGATAACCTCACTCGACCTCGCTGGCCGATGATCGTGCTGAAATCGCCTAAGGGTTGGACGGGGCCTAAGTTCGTCGATGGCTTGCAGATCGAGGGTACGTTTCGCGCACATCAGGTACCCATGCTGGTCGATCCGGATCATCTGGATCACGTCCCCCTTCTCGAGAACTGGATGAAAAGCTATAAACCGGAGGAGTTGTTCGACGCGAGCGGCCGGCTCATCGCGGAGCTTCAGGAATTGGCGCCAAAAGGTGATCGGCGCATGAGCGCCAATCCGCACGCCAACGGCGGATTGTTGCTGCACGATCTTAAGATGCCGGACTTCCATGAGCATGCGGTTAAGGTGTCGACCCCGGGTGCAACTAAGGCGTGTGACACGCAGGTGCTGGGCGAGTTTTTGCGAGACGTCGCAAAACTCAATCAGAGTAACCGTAATTTTCGCGTTTTTGGCCCCGACGAGACGCTCTCAAACCTGTTAGGGGCGGTATTCGAGGTCACTAATCGTCAGTGGGACGCCCGAGAAGTCAGCAATGACGAGTTCCTAGCGCCCCAAGGTCAAGTGCTCGATTCGATGCTGAGCGAACATCAGTGCGAGGGGTGGCTCGAGGGATACTTACTAACCGGCAGGCACGGACTGTTCAACAGCTACGAGGCCTTCATTCGCATCATTGATTCGATGTTCAGCCAGCATGCGAAGTGGCTTAAAGTCTGTTTGGAGCTGCCCTGGCGGCGCAGAATTTCCTCGTTGAACTATTTGCTGGCCTCGCACGTGTGGCAACAGGACCACAATGGCTTTACGCATCAGGATCCCGGCTTTCTCGATCACGTCATCAACAAGAAAGCCGACATCGTCCGTGTGTACTTGCCGCCGGATGCGAACTGTCTATTGTCGGTCTTCGATCATTGCCTACGAAGCCGCAACTACGTCAACGTGGTGGTGGCGGGCAAACACGCGCTTCCGCAGTGGCTCAGCATGGACGCGGCTGTCGTGCATTGCACCGAAGGCATCGGCATTTGGCAGTGGGCCAGCAATGACCAGGGCGGTGAGCCGGATGTTGTCATGGCATGCTGTGGAGATACGCCGACGCTCGAAATCTTGGCCGCGGTGTCGATCCTGCGCGAGCATCTGCCGGAACTTAAGATTCGCGTCGTCAACATCGTCGACTTGATGAAGCTGCAATCCTGTAGCGAACACCCGCACGGATTGAACGAAAGCGACTACGACTCATTGTTCACCAAGGACAAGCACATCATTTTTGGCTTTCACGGATACCCCTGGCTCGTGCACCGCTTAACCTACCGACGAACCAATCGTAACTTGCATGTCCGGGGTTACAAAGAAGAAGGCACGATCACCACGCCTTTCGATATGCGGGTGCAGAATGACCTAGACCGATACCACTTGGTGATCGATGTCATCGACCGGCTACCGGATTTAAGCACGGCGGGTGCCTATCTGAAACAGAAGCTGCAAGACAAACTCATCGAGCACAAGCATTACATCAATAAACACGGCCAGGATATGCCGGAGATTCGCAACTGGAAATGGGCTCCGCACGGGGAGGCAGGACAACACGATGGCGCTGGCGAGCGCACGCTTGGATCCGACAGCAAGGGGGCGAAGCCCGAGACCCTGCGGAAAGCGAGTTAGTCTCAAATTGACCTATTCCAGAGACCATCATGACCCTTAACTCAGTGAAACACGCGGTAGAGGAGTGCCTGCCTGCCGTTCTTTCACAACATCGAATTGCCAGCCGCGCCATGAGAGACGGCGCTTGGGTGGCCAAATCCGGGACCGATGCATATGAATAGCCAACAGCTGATTGACATTGCGAGGTCCCTAGTCGGCACCGGCAAGGGTCTCCTGGCGATCAATGAAAATCACTCGACCTGCGACAAGCGATTCGCCAAGCTAGGGCGCGTCGTCTGTTCGGTGGCCGACAGACGGTTGTTCGAACGTCCGTGTCATTGGTGCGTGCCGCCCCCATACTTCGGGACTTCTCGGAATTCCCAAGAAGGTACTTGGATTGAACGGTAGATCTCCGTGCGATAACGCACCGACGTTGCGCGCTTGCCAAGTTATCTTCTCCAAAGCGCATTAGCGCGGAGGCTCCTATGATGAGTGCTGTCACAACTGCTCGTCTCGGGCGCGAGTACGATAAGTTTCTGTACGCTTCAGTGGGTGATGACAACAATGGCATGCCGCTGACAGTTCTCTCGGCACTCGCGCGAGTGGACGTGGATCCCTGGGAGGAGGCCTCGAAACTCACGCGACTGCCGCCAGGAAGCGCGGCGACTCAACTCGCGTCGCTCCTCGGCGCACTTCGACATACACCCGTGACGGACCTCGATCCCGCACGCCTCGCCGCCCCTTTGATAGCACTCTTGCCTCGGCCGCCCGATCATGCGCCTTTCTTTCTCAAGGTGTTCGCGCAAGCGGCGCCGGCAAAACATCCTCAGGCCGTCTCCACTCTTTTGACCGTATCCACTTATTTGATGTTCATGCTATTGATCCAGTGGCTGATGGGGAGCCTGCAGGCGCCTAGTCAGACACAACCGACCCAGCCGTCGGCCGCGATGATTGAATCTCCGAGCCCGCCTACATCGAGTGTGGGGGCGAAAAGTCCGATCAAGTGAATGCCGAACAAGAGCTGCATGTACTCGCGCTGAACAGCGGCTCCTCATCCCTCAAGTTCGGCCTCTATCGCGTACACGCTTTACAAACCCGGCGACTGATCACCGGCGAGGCGGAGTCGATCGGCGAGGGGGCGGCTGTCTTCCACGCTGAAGACTCGACAGGGGCCTCGTTGGTCCGCGAGGGGATCGCGCTGCCCGGCCAAAAAGATGCCGTTATTCGCATCGCCCGTCTGCTGACGGACCTTAAAATGCCCGCACCGCAGAGCATCGGGCATCGCATCGTGCACGGGGGTCCGAAGCTCAAGCACCACTGCCTCATCGATGATTCAGTACTCGATGAGCTTAACGCGGCTGTGGCATTTGCCCCGCTGCACATGCCACCGGCTTTGTCGGTCATCCGATTTGCCGAGGCGCATTTTCCCGGGCTGCCGCAGGTCGCGTGTTTCGACACGAGCTTTCATGCACACATGCCGGACATCGCGCGCGTGTTGCCGATTCCTCACGCACT
>Ga0302225_10001370_pt1 | contig 15562 bp, 14 predicted proteins | sample II_Palsa_E3_2_FD_193515 | JGI IMG/M metagenome (GOLD analysis project Ga0302225, IMG submission 193515) | Peat permafrost microbial communities from Stordalen Mire near Abisko, Sweden - II_Palsa_E3_2 | ecosystem: Environmental > Terrestrial > Soil > Palsa > Peat permafrost | place: Sweden...
CATCCCGGCTATGATTGATTTCGGTGGGAGTAACCCGCCGATGTCGATTGAGGAGTTGTTTTTGAAACACCTGCGTCCGGGCGATATCTTCACTCATTGTTTTGGGCAGTTGGGTAGCCGGGAATATATTGTAGATCTCCAGACCAATAAAGTAAAACCTTTTGTGTATGAAGCCAGGAAGCGCGGGATCATTTTTGACGTTGGTTATGGAGGAATAAGCTTTGCTTACTCGCAGGCAATACCCGCGGTGAAGGAGGGTTTCTTTCCTAATTCCATCAGTACCGATCTTCATTCCGGCAGCATGAATGAGGCGATGAAGGATATGCTGACCTGCATGAATAAGTTCCTGGCGATGGGCATGTCCCTGCATGATGTCATCCAGGCCAGTACTTCAAACCCGGCCAGGGAAATTAAGCATGAAGAACTGGGTAACCTGTCTGTCGGATCGGATGCCGATGTGGCCGTATTGAACATGCGTGAAGGTAAATTCGGACTATTCGATTACACCGGGTATAAAATAATGACTAATCAAAAACTGGAGTGTGAGCTGACTATCAGGGCGGGGAAGATCGTCTATGATCTTGACGGAATAGCAACCCCGGTGTATCCGCCTAAAGTGGTGACTAAAAATAAACAGGCGGCGTTAAAGGCGGAAGATCACTGATCAGTGCTCAGCTGGTTTTTGATGATGCAGCGGAAGGGTGATATGGAACGTGGCGCCCTGCCCGGGTTCACTGGTGGCGGTAATATCGCCCTGATGATTCTGCGCTATCCTCTTACACATGGCGAGCCCGATGCCGGTGCCGCTGTATTCGGTCTTTCGATGAAGACGCTGGAAGATGCTGAAGATTTGGTCGGCATATTGTTGATCGAAACCAATGCCGTTGTCCCGGATCTCGATGTGGGCCTCCTGGTCTTCGATAGAGGAAGTAATGGCGATCAGCGGCGGCCTGTCGGCACGGGAATATTTCAGCGCATTGGAGATAAGGTTGCTGAAGAGTTGTGTCATCTGCAACGGGATGGCATCGATGGTGGGCAGATCATGGTATTGGAGCCGGGCGCATTTTTGTTCGATGAGCAACTCGAATTCGACCAGCATCTCCCCGACTATGGTTTGGAGGTTGACAGGTTCGAAAGCGGGAGATCGTCTGGAAAGTTCGGAATAAGTAAGGATATCACGGATAAGCACCTGCATTCTCCGGCTGGCAGTGGATATTTTTTGGATGTATTGTTTGGCTTGTTCCCCCATATTTTGCGGACTGTTTTCCAGCATACCGGCATAGGTAACGATTTTGCGTATGGGCTCCTGGAGATCGTGGGAGGCGATGTGGGCAAACTGGCTGAGCTCGGCATTGGATCTTTCAAGATTTTTATTGGCTTCTGCGAGTGCATCGGTACGTTCTGCCAGCGCCTTGGTCCGTTCTGCGACTACTTGTTCGATCTGTCTCCTGGCGAGCAGTTCTTTGATCTCGGCCTGTTTTTGTTCAGTGATATCCTGCAGGGTGCCGTTAAAACGGGTGGGCTTGCCTTCTTCATTAAAGAGCGCTTTGCCCTTCGCGCAGACCATTCGGGTAACACCGGTCAGCGGGTTGGTGATCCGGTATTCTATTTCATAATAACCGCCGGACGCAGGGTCTAATGCCCGGAGGATGGCGTCGGTTACCCGTTGCTGGTCGTCCTCGTGCATGGCGGCAATGGCCAGCGGCAGTTCTATTTCTTCCTGGGGCCGCAGGCCGAACCATTCCTTGAGGCGGGCGTTGGCAGTAAACCTATTGGTGCGCGGGTTCAGGTCCCAGGTGCCGAGGTCGGCAGCATCGATGGCAAACTCCAGCTCTTTTTTGCTTCTGGTGAGATCGTGGAGATAGTTGACTTTTTGCGTGGTTTCTGTGCAGATCACCAGTACGCCGCTGATCTTGTCATCATCATCCCGGATGGGGCTATAGCCGAATGTCCAGTATACGTCTTCGATAGCTCCGTTCCGATAGATGGGCACCAGTTGGTCCTCGCTCCAGGTGGCTTCTCCGGTAGAGAGTACCTGCGAGATGAGCGGATAAATAATGTCCCAGATCTCGGGCCAACAGTCTTTTCCCTTTTGGCCAAGTGCCGTGGGGTGTTTGCCTTCATTGCCCAGGCTGGGCCGGTAGGCGTCATTGTAAAATTGTATAAGGTCTTGTCCCCACCACAGGAACATGGGGAAACGCGAGGAAAGGATGGTAGCGACAGTGCTACGCAAGCTCTTGGGCCAGTGATCGGGGGAACCGATGGAGGTTTTAGCCCAATCATACTGCCGGGTCCTTTCCCCCATTTCGCCGCCACCCGTCAAAAAGACATAGCTCTGCATAGTGTTATTGGAGTATTCTGTGAAGGATGTTTTTTAATTCTTTAAAATTGCTGGGTTTTGTGATGAAGTTTTTTGCACCCAGTGCCTTCGCCTGATCGATGGTTTCGGTATTGGAAGAAGTAGACAGGATGATGACGGGGATCTGGCTAAGTGCTGCCCTTTTGTTCAGCTCCGACAAAAATTGCTGCCCGGTCATAACCGGCATATTCAGGTCCAGGAAAATGACATCTGCGATCAGCGCCCGGTTCTCTAATTGGGTCAATGCGCTACGGGCATTGTCCAGGGTTATGCATTCGACGGATGCTGCAATCTCTTTCATGGCCAGGAGGAACAGTTCCTGGTCGTCTTCATCGTCATCAATTAACAAAATCCTGGAATACTGCATAGTATGGGGGGTTAGTTCAGCAGTGCATTGACAGATGCCAGTAATTTTGCCTTCGTAAAGGGTTTGCTCAAAAAATCATCAGCGCCAATTTCCAGGGCAAGGTCCCCCGCTGCCGCATCCACTCCTGAAATGAGGATGACTTTTATCCAGGGGTATTTCTTTTTCAGGTGACCAAGATAATCCAGCCCGAAGCCATCTGGCAGGCGATTGTCCAGCAGGATAAGGGCCGGCAGCCTTTTTTCGAGATAGATATCGGCTTCGGCAAGCGTTTTTACGTGTTCGATGGTCAGGTCTTCCTGGCCAAGAATCAGATTTAAAAGCAGGCACATTTCACCTTCATCTTCTATCAGCAGTATATTCCTGTTGTCGCTGCGGGTGTCGGCTGTGTGGATAGTCGTGGTGGGCATGGCGTAGGGTTTTGCGATGTAAGTCTTTTGCTGAACAATTATAAAGCCATGATTTGTAGGGTTCCCGAACTTGAAAAAAGGGTGAAAAGGATGGGTTTTGGGGCGCTTAATCGTTCGGTGTGTGGAATTTTTTCTACAGCTGTCTGCGTAGTCATTTCGGCAAGCTGATCCGGGGAAGGTTCACTACCTTTAGTTTTAAACCGGGGCGATTCGAAAAAATATGAATGATCACGGGGTTAATTGCCTTTTCGTTGTTTGAAATCGGAAGGTGTCATGCCGGCGACTTTTTTGAACTGGCTGGAAAGATGCGCGACGCTGCTATAGTGCATTATAAAGGCTATATCGGTCAGGGAAAGTTCACCGTAAGTAAGTAATTCCTTGACTCGTTCAATTTTATGGCAGATGTAGAATTTTTCTATGGTAATGCCCAGCTTGTCTGAAAAAAGGTTAGACATATAAGTATAGTCATGATGCAATTTATCGCTGAGGTAGACTGATAGGTTCTGGACTAAGGGTTCATCTGAATAATAGACCAGTTGAATGATATGGGTCTTTATTTGCTGCAGCAGGATCTTTTTTTTATCCTCCAGTAATTCAAAACCCGACTGTAACAGGATCGATCTGATCTGGCTAAGCTGGGCATCGGGTATTTTTTCTTTTAGGCTGACCTCGCCCAAATTCACTTGAATGTCCTGAAAACCGAGCTTTTCCAACGCATCCTTCACTACGGTTATGCAGCGGAAGCTGACCATATTTTTAATATAGAGTTTCAAAGAAGCCCATTTTTTGTTACTATCGGGTTAACAAGAAAATTTCTTGCTCCCGCTTCCTTATTTAAACGCTGTGATATAAGGGATTGTTGAGATGATTGTTAATAAATGTAACTTAGATTGGTTTTTCAATCATAAATTCTGGCAAATGACCGGCAAAAAGCATGGCTGAATTGCAAAATAAAGACAAAACAAAGGAACGTTCCGAGAACCTTTTCCCGGTGGTGGGCGTGGGGGCATCTGCCGGAGGCCTGGAGGCGTTTAAGAGACTGATCAGGGGCATCCCGGAAAAGTCGGGGGTCGCCTATATTTTAGTGCAGCACCTGGAACCGACGCATGAGAGCTTACTGGTGGATATATTGCAAAAGGTCACGCGCATCCCGGTACAAGAGATCACCAATAACGTCAGGGTCGAGCCTGATCATGTATATGTGATCCCTTCGAATAAATTACTGACGGCCAATGACGGGCGGCTGCAATTGAGTCCCCGCGGGCCTAAGAACGAAAAGAACATGCCCATCGACGTATTTTTTACGTCGTTGTCCGAAGTGCACCAGAGCCATGCGATCGGCGTGGTCTTGTCGGGAACGGCGACGGACGGGACGCTGGGACTAAAGGCGATCAAGGATCATGGGGGCTTTACCTTCGCGCAGGAACAGCAGTCGGCTGCTTTTGATAGCATGCCGCAGAGCGCCATTGACGCGGACGTGGTGGATTTTATCCTGCCGCCCGAAGAAATTCCTTTGCAGGTGTCAAAGCTGTTGGAAACATTAAAAAATGGCCTGGCCGGGGACAAAGAGGATCCAAAATCGGCTAAAGAAGATGCGTTCCGGCAATTGATTGCCCTGTTGCGTATCAGGAAAGGGACTGATTTTACCTATTATAAACAGACGACCATCCGAAGGCGGATCATCCGCCGGATGGGACTGAATAAGATGGAAGAGATTGCAGATTACCTGGCTTATTTCAGGGAGAATACAGCTGAACAGGACCTGCTTTACCAGGATCTGCTGATCCCGGTGACAGGATTTTTCCGCGACCCCGGGACTTTTGAGGTGGTATGCGGGTCGGTGTTTCCCAACCTGTTAAAGGAGAAGGATGACATCAATCCTTTGCGGTTCTGGATCGCCGGTTGCTCCACGGGGGAAGAGCCCTATTCGATGGCCATATGCCTCAGCGAATGTTTAGGCGAAAAAGTAGCAGACTATAAGATCCAGATCTTTGCAACGGATATTTCGGAGAAGTCAGTGTCAAAAGCCCGCAGTGGTGTCTATTCCAAAAGGGATATGGGGGGATTAAGTGCTGACCGGATAGAAAGGTATTTTACGAAAGTGAATGGCAGCTTTCATATTAATAAGTCGATCAGGGATATGTGCGTCTTTGCCTGCCACAATTTTTTGAAAGACCCGCCCTTTGCAAAAATGAGCTTTGTCAGTTGCCGGAATGTCCTGATCTATATGGAAACATTCTTGCAAAAAAGGGCCTTGACCACCTTCCATTATGCGCTGAATGAGAATGGGTATTTGTTGCTGGGCCATTCCGAGACGACGGCTCCTGCAGCGGAGTTGTTTACCCCTTACGGCAAAGGCGAAAAGATATATACCCGGAAAAACATCCCCGGAAAGTTCTTACACCTTTCGTCGGACAAGAAGGGCGGCATATCGAAAGACAATGCATTTGTGGTGAAGAAGGAGCCCGGACGGGATGATTTTCAACGGAGTGCGGATGAGATGGTCATAGCGAGATATTCCCCTCCGGGAGTGGTGGTGAACGAAGAAATGGAGATCGTGCAGATCCGGGGGCTGACAGGCGACTGGCTGGAACCATCACCGGGGAAACCGAGCCTGAATGTCTTGAAAATGGTGAGGCAGGGGCTGGCCTTTGAACTGCGGAATGCCTTGCATAAGGCTAAAACGGATAATCAACCGGTGGTGAAGGAAGGTGTTCCCCTGCAATCCCGGGAGAAACAACAACTGGTGACGATCGAAGTCATCCCGTTGTTGAATACGATGGAGCGCTATTATCTGGTCCTTTTCCGGGATACGATGGCCGGCGATGCCAGGGAGGTAAGTCCTGATGGTATGGCTGGTGATTCAGACAGTAAAGCTGCAGCGGAAAGCCGGCGTAACCGGCAATTGGAAAAAGAGCTGGCGCAGCTACGGGAGGATATGAGGAGCATTACGGAAGATCAGGAAGCGGTCAACGAAGAATTACAAAGCGCCAACGAAGAACTGCTGTCGGGCAGCGAAGAGTTGCAAAGCCTGAATGAAGAGCTGGAGACGTCGAAGGAAGAGATCCAAAGCACCAATGAAGAGCTGACGACGTTGAACCAGGAGCTTTTCGACCGGAATAGTCAATTGAATGAAGCCCGGCTGTACTCGGAATCTATCGTGGCTACGATCCGGGAACCGCTCATTATCCTGGATAAGAACATGAAGGTGAAAACGGCTAACCGGGCATATTATAGGAAGTTCATGACGTCGGAAGAGGAGACGGAGGAGAAGTACTTCTATCATCTCAGGAACGGGCAGTGGGATATTTCTTCGCTTCGATCGGCCCTCGAACATAGTTTGGCGGCAGAAGGCCGGATTACCGATGTGGAGATCAAACTCAGGTTTGAAGATATTGGGGAAAGGACCCTTTTGCTAAATGCCTGCCGGATCGCCTTGAAAGAGAGTACCGAATTGTTGATTTTAGTGGCTATTGAAGATGTTACGGATGCCAGGAACAGGGAGTCTGACCTGGTTTCGTTTTCCCGGGAACTGGAAAATAAAGTGGCCGAGCGGACTACTTCTCTTAAAGAATCCAATGCCTCGCTCAAACGGTCAAATGATAGCCTTGAGCAATTTGCAACGATCGCCTCCCACGATTTACAGGAACCCTTGCGGAAGATACAAACCTTCTCTGCCCTCCTGCATCAACGGCATAGTAAAGATATTGGGGCCGAAGCAGGGGGATTGATTAACAAGATCAGCATATCCGCAGAGCGAATGTCCGCATTGATCCATGACGTGCTTAATTTTTCAAAGGTATTGGACGCCAGTGTCTTCGAACGGGTGGACTTGAACGGGATTCTGCAAAATGTCATAGGTGATTTTGATTTACAGATCGAACAGAAATCAGCGATAATAACGCATGACAAACTTCCGGTCATTCAGGCGGTGCCCTTGCAGATGAACCAGCTTTTTTACAATTTGCTCGGCAACGCGCTTAAATTTTCCAAACCGGACGTGTCGCCTGTGATCCATATTTCCTGCGGAGTTTTGGCTGCCGGAGAGGTGCCGGAGCATCTTGCCTTGAAGGGCAGTACTTCTTATTGTGAAATTATTTTTCAGGATAATGGTATTGGGATCGATAAGAAATTTACGGAGCAGGTTTTCCTGATATTCCAGCGGCTGAATGCCAGGGAGCGTTTTGAGGGTACGGGTATCGGCCTGGCGTTATGTAAAAAAATTGTATTAGGCCATCAGGGAGAAATTTATATGATTTCTGCTGAAGGCGGCGGGACGCAGTTCCATGTCGTTCTTCCTTTTGATCAATAATTGTTCTTTCTTTAATGATTTCAATAAAACGACAATGACTATTTTATTGGTAGATGATGATGAGGATGACAGGAAGCTTTTTTTTGAGGCAGCCGTCGAGGTCGATAAGGAGATCAAGTGTATTGCGGCGGTCAACGGACAGGAAGCCCTGCAGTATTTGAGCGATGCGGCTAACCCTGCGCCGGACTTTATTTTCCTGGACTTGCGAATGCCCGGTCTCAGCGGTCAGCAAACCCTGGAAGAGATAAGAAAGGACACGCGGCTGGCGTCCGTACCCGTGATCGTATACACGACATCGAGAGATGAGAAGGAGTCGGAAATGCTTAAGAAATTAGGCGCGACGCATTTTATGAGCAAGCCCGTCTCACCGGACGATGTGTATTATATGGTTTCTTTTGTGCTGGGGGAGAAGTGGGATTGATCCGGAAACCAGCGGGCCTCGCTGATCGTTACTTTTTTGCATCGAAAAGACGGGTGAGGTAATCGATCATTTTATCGAATCCCGGCATATCGTCGGGCTTGGGGAAATATTTATCCGCCCCGTTTTGCATACACTTGTCGATATATTCGCGGTTGTTGGATGTACTCCAGATGATTTTGGGAATATTTTCGTAGCGGCTATCGTCCCGCATCGATTTCAGTACGTCAGCGCCGGTAAGGCCCGGCATCTTATAATCGATGACCATTAGCAGGGGCAGTTCGGCGGATGGGCAGTTACGCAAATAAGTCAGTGTGGCGTAGCCATTTTGGAGGCATTCGACCCCTACGCCGGGATTTCGGCGTAGGAAGTGATCCGCGAGCATTTCCTGGTCTTCGGGATCATCGTCGGTAACCAGGATATAGGGCGCCTTGGGGGTCATAAAATAGATTGAAATTTGGTTGCGATGAATCAAATAGTCAAATATTCGTGCCAGGGCACGGGTGCAAAGATAAAGTTATCTGCGGTTCGGATGTGGCACCACTGTTGCAATCATATAAAAGATACGCGGAGGCTCATAACTAATTGATGCCGCCTAGGTTAGATCACTTGTAAATTAATTTTATTGTGACTGCAAAAAAAACCCCCAAAATGAACCGTCGCCTTACCCATGAGGAAGAGGCTCAATACCATTTGATGATCGGGGAAGTTGAGGATTATGCCATCCTTATGTTGGACAGGGACGGAATCGTCCGTAACTGGAACCTCGGAGCCGAGAAGATCAAGGGATATAAGGAGCAGGAGATTGTCGGGACACACTTTCGTATCTTTTACCTGCCACGGGACCGGGAGGCGGGGTTGCCGGAGCAATTGATCGAACGGGCGGCGCGGGAAGGGAAGGCTGTCCATGAGGGGTGGCGGATGAGGAAGGACGGTACCGCGTTTTGGGGAAGCATCGTCATTACGGCTTTGCATGACGCATCAGGTCAGGTGGTAGCGTTTTCAAAGGTGACGCGCGACCTGACGGAACGGAAGCGATCGGAGGATAAGTTGTTGCAATATGCGCGGCAATTGGAAGCGCAGAATAAGGAATTGCAGCAATTTGCCTATGCCGCTGCCCATGACATGAAGGAACCGCTGCGAAAGATACTGCTGTACTATTCCGCGATTTTTGGGGAAGATGGCGAAGCGGCAGACCCGGACAAGCAGCGGGTGTACCTAAAGCGGTCTGCAGAGGCCGCCCAAAGAATGCAGCGGTTGATCGACGACTTACTGATGTATTCCAAGATCGCGGGCAAAGACGACACCCTTGAATCGGTGGATCTGAATGAGTCTGTGAAGGAGGCCTGTGCAGCCCACCAGGACTCGATCGACCAGATGGGTGCGCGAGTGGACTATCATAATTTACACACGGTCAGGGGTATAGCCTTCCAGATCCGGCAGCTCTTTGTCAACCTGTTGAGCAATTCATTGAAATACAGAGATGAAAACCGCGCATTGCAGGTTTCGGTCAGTTCGTCGGTAACCCATATTCCGGAGATGGCAAACGTGTATGGCGTCGGTGAATTCTGCAAGGTGGCGGTGCGGGACAATGGAATTGGTTTTGCGTCGGAGCATGAAGAAAAGATCTTCGATATGTTTGAACGGCTGCATGGCCGGGATCAGTACTCGGGTACGGGCATCGGACTGGCCATTTGCCGAAGGATCATGGATAACAATGGCGGGTTTATCCGGGCGCGTGGGATCCCGGGAGAAGGGGCCGTGTTTGAGTTTTTTTTCCGATGTGGATAGCTACTGTCCGACTGCCCCGGCGACACTGGCATTTTTCGACTCAGTGCGCGTATTTGGAGAGGCACTCCCTTGCCAGCTCTTTGCAAGCCTCGAAGTCTCCCCTCGATAGCATCATGCTGTGCTGATCAAGGTTTTTCCGCAGGGCCTGCAGATCTGCGGCCAGCTTTGGGTCCGAGCCAAAGTCCTCATCGATTCTCTTCCGGGTGAACTCCTTCAGGGGGCCATCGAGGGTTTTGGCGTATATGAATGTACCGTATAGGGTGGTGTTCCCGCTGTTGCCATACCCGGCCTGTTTCTCCGCGGCCATAAAGAGGTAGAAGGGTGCGCCCATGTAGATGACGGAAAGATATTTTTTGCCGGGCTTCAGGTAGATGTATTTAACGTTTCCACTCCTGAACCCGTAGATGCTCCCAAGGGGAAATTCCTCATAGTTCTTATTGGTGGGCGAGGTCCGCACCCTGACGGTGCCGTAAGTGGCATAGTCGAAGGGCCCCCAGGAAATGAGGCTCTTTTCTTCGAGGGGGAACGTGGAGGCATAGGTCACCATGCCGGCGTCGAAGTCCGCCTGCGTACGGTAGATGCCCGAATTTGCAGTGGAATCCGGGACAGCGAAGGTGGCGCCGGAAGGGGAAGGTGCGGCCTGATACACAGCTGCGGCTGCCGTCCCGGGAGGGGTGGGGGCCGGGCTGGCGGATGAGTTGGCGGACGTCAGAGGCGCCCTGGAGGCGTGCCCCGCGACCAGGGGACAGATAGGATGGATCCAGATGCCTTCGGCCGCCTCCGGCCACTGGTCGGGAGAGCCGGGTACATTGAAGCCTACGTTGTTGGCGACAAGAAGCTGCGAGAAAAGAGAATCATTGGGAGGAGTATTCTGGCAAAAGAAAATGGGGATCAGCAGTTTCCTATCCCTGTCTCTTTTCATCCACTGTCCGTTGGTTCCCTTCAGGGCCCAGGCAATCTGCCGCGCCATCTCAGGGGGCGTGGCGGTCAGGAAGGCGATATCCGTCACGGTATCGGCACCTGCCGGGATATCCAGAGCGACGAAATATCCCCTGGAGTAATCATTGGCCAGGAGGCGGGCCGCCCCGTCCAGGTTCGTCTCGCATAGCCGGCTCAGGGCCTTGTACCCGCCTTTGAAACCGATGGGGTCTTCGCCCGCGCTTTGCGCGCGCCCGGGATAGCCGGTGGCGGTGGCCAGCAAAAATGCTAATGCGCCGAGGATTCTGGATCCGTTGATGATGCTCATTCCTGAAATTTCGCGGGAAGGTACAAAAAAGTGGGCGCTCGTGTTTACGGCGATTCCAGCGCGCAATAAACCGGTGCATTTTACGTTTTTGCACCGTAACAAACGGTCCTATCCTACATGAAGACTTTCATTATCGTAGTTGCCCTGCTGATAGCCGCTGTCGCCGGCTGGTATATTTTCAACTATTACCAATCTTCCAATTCCAAGCCGCTCGTAGTCAATACAAAAACCACGGATACCATGGTCATTGTGCGGGACTCGATCATTAATGCCGGTACCTATGATTCGATCCCCTCAGGGTTCTACCAGGGTATGCTGCCTTGTAAGAACTGTGACGGCATCCAGCGCACTATCCTCTTCACTGATAATGGCCATTACAAAATGGAAGAGTTGAATTGGGGAAAGGGAACTCCGGCCAGAGCCGTCGAAGGGACCTGGGAAAGGATGAAGGGGCATTTCATATTGTATGAAAATGACAAGCCTATCGCAGAATACCGGCTCTCGAAAGATAGCCTGGTCAGTACCGAGAGTTATGGGACGCGGATACCCGATTCTCTGGCGCATCAGTATACACTGTTCCGGAAGAATACGGCGCCGGAAAACACCGCCTGGAAAAAACGGCGGTCCGAAGGCGTGGAAATCTTTGGTACCGGTGGCGATCCCTACTGGAGCGTAGAAATCGACAAGGATAAGTACATTCTTTTTAAATCGACAACGCTTTCCCGACCAGTCATTGTGCCGATAGAGAAACCCCAGCCGACTAAAGACAGCATTGTTTATTCCATCAGTACCGACGGCGGCAATCTCCTCAAAGTATCGATTGCGCCCGGTTTTTGCACCGATGGGCTGAGTGATCATATCTATGAATACCGGATGACCGTGACCTATAAAGGGCAGGTGTACAAGGGTTGCGGGGTTATACTGTGAGGGCTTTAACCCATCGCGGCCTCCAGTACCTGCCCGGTTTCGATGCGCTCGCTGTGCGACCTTTTTATCAGTTCTCCCGCCAACTGCCGATAGTCCTTGGCGCCGTTTGAGCTACGGTCGTAGCTAAAGATGTCTTTTCCTGCCTCCTGTGCTTTGGCCAATTGGATATTTGTACGGATCACCGTCTGGAATACCTTGCCGTCAAATTTCTCCTCCAGCTGTTTTCTTACACCAACATTCATTTGCTTACGCTCATCATATTTGGTCATGACCATGCCCATCAACTCCAGCCGCGGGTTGAGTTTTTTTCGGATGAGGTCGAATTGCCGCATGAACCCGTACACTCCCTTCAGCGGCAGGAACTCGCCCGGAAGAGGCAGCATGACGAAATCGCTGGCCACCAGGGCATTTACCGTGAGCAGGCTGATAGCATGCGGACAGTCGATAAAAATGTAATCATAGTTATCGACCAATGGCTTCAATAGATCGATGAGCAGGTATTCCCTACCCATAAGACCTGCCATTTCCAGCTCAACGATGGCCAGATCGATCGAGGCCGGGATCACATCGATCCCCGTAGCCGTATGGACGATCGCCCTTGACAACTGACCCCCTTCCTGCAGGATCTCCTTCTTTAATTCAGAATACAGGTTGAATTGCGGCTCATCTTCGATGCCGAGAGACTGTGAAAGATTGGCCTGCGGATCGGAGTCGATCAATAATACCTTTTTTCCTTGCTGGGATAAGGCCGCTCCTAAATTGAGGGCAGTCGTGGTCTTTCCCGATCCGCCTTTTTGGATTGCAATCGAAATAACTGGCATGTTCTACTGTTTTAAGGTTTGAAGTCCTTAAAAATATTCATAGTTTTTCTTACTACTACAATTTAGTTTCCCACCATTGTGGATTATCTCACGTACTATACCTGTCCAACCTGCTCGGGATGGCTGGTAAAGAGATTGATAAGGGCAATCCTGTTTTTTATTTTTAATTTCCTGGAAATATTATACCTGTGAGCGTCTATTGTTTTATGAGACAAACCCATCTCCATCGCAATTTGTTTAGAGGACAAGCCCTCCACAATCAATTTAACGATTTCTAATTCTTTCATGGATAGCAAGCAGATACCGGTGTACATTTCACCTGGCTTCAGGCGTTTCTTAAAGATCTGATGGAGTTCAGCAGCGATATATAGTTTGCGCTTCGCTATCGAATGGGCACACATGCAAAAGTCTTCAATCGACGATTGCCGGCTTAGCAAACCGGCTACCCCGTGGTTAATTAAATATTGAATGAGTGTGCGGGATTCACGACCAGACAAAATGAGAATGATCTGGGCTTTTGTGGCCACGCTTTTCAGCGTGGTGATCAGTTGCTGATCTTCTATGCCGTTCGATTGCATGTCCAGGATGATCATTTTGGGTTGCGACCTGGCCGTCAATTCTACAGCCAGCGGCGTGCTGCAAGTTGCAGCCTGAACAGCCAGATGACGTTTTATCAGAAAATCGGCCCAGGCTTGGCCAAACATAGTTTGGTCGGTAATTATGAGAGTCTGCAAGTCGTAGAGATATTGGACGAAAATAGAAGAAATAGTTAAACAAAACAGTAAAAAACGAAAAAAAACTACATTCTTCCACGGGCTTAAACGATACGGGAGGCTACATGTAAATACCTAATAAAGTCACCGAACACTTATTTTTAGCTAGTCCATTTGTTTAAAAAAAGGTATCCGGGCCCTCAAATGCCGAAACAGTTGAGATAGTTAGCTATAATTGATCTTAAACCTAACTATAAACCTTATTTTTTATGACCCTCAACAATATTCGCGATGGCTCATCACCTCCGCTTTGGTATGCGATCCAGGCCATAGCCGAATTGATCTTCACCCGCCCGATACAAAATGGGCACAAGAAAAGGCTCTCCCATCAACGCCCTGATAAGTCTGGTGATGACACCGAGGGTGTCATCATGATCAATGATCAGGGAAAAATAGTGCAACTGAGCGCCCCGGCAGCGGATTTATTCAATTATTGCGCGGCAGAACTGAAGGGCCGCCCCATCCAGGTATTGATTCCTGATGCTGATTTTTGGTTCAGCCGCCCGGCCAATAGCAATCTTCGGTCGGAAGGTCACGTTGCGCGTAAAAAAAATGGGATAGAATTCTGGTCAGAACTGACGGTCAGCTACAGCCAACGTCCGCAAGACCGATATGCCTTCATTTGGGTGTCTGCCAGATCGGGAAACAAAGACCTGATCAACCGGCCAACAGGCCGATAGCCATCCCATCGGCCTATTTCAGGAATTTGGTAACGGTAGTCCAGGGTGGCGGCGGACGTAATTTCCCTGGTCCCTTGTCACTAAACGAGCTTTTTGACCACCTTTTTGATCGTCAAACCCTGGACGATGATGGAAAACAGCACGACAATATAGGTAATGACTACGAACACATCGCCGTGCATTTCGCGAGGAATAGACAAAGCAAGCGCCACGGGGATACCTCCCCGAAGGCCACCCCAGGTCAGGATGGCAAGAGCGTTCTTTTCAAAAGCCGTACGGTACCGGAGAAGACTAATAGGGATGAGAACAGACACGTAACGGGCCAGCAGGGTTATAGGGATGCAGATAAGACCAAGCAGAATGAAAAGCCTGTTGAACGGAAGTACGAGCATTTCGAAGCCGATAAGCAGAAAGAGGATGGCATTGAGGAATTCATCGATCATCTCCCAAAACTTGTCAATATAATCACGGGTGGTATCACTCATAACTTCGTCCCTGCTTTTACTGCCAGTAATCAGGCCGGCGACGACCATGGCCAATGGACCACTAATGCCTAATTGATCGGCAAGGAAATAGCCGCCGGTGACAATGGCAAGGGTAATCATCACTTCTATCTGGTAGTGGTCGATGCTGCGCAGAAGTAGATACCCTACGTAGCCAAGTAATGCGCCTAGCAACATACCCCCGCCAGCCTCCCGCAGAAAAACCCACACTATTTTGCCGGCATCGAGATTGGCGGCGCCGCCGGAGATTACCGCATAAACAGTAACGAAGATAACGACGGCGACACCATCATTGAATAGAGATTCGCCATTAATTTTTGTTTCCAGGCTGCCGGGAATATGGGCTTGGCGGAGTATACTGAGCACAGCGATTGGATCAGTCGGCGAAATAAGAGCGCCAAATAAGAGGCAGTATAAAAACCCAACAGGAAAATGTAAGAGAGCGCAACAGGTGTAAAATAGGATACTGACGGCAAAAGTCGAGATCAGGGTACCGATAGTGGCAAAGGCAAGGATGGATAGCCCTTGTCTTTTCATGCTTCGACCATCGATATGGAAGGCTCCTGCAAACAGGAGAAAGCTGAGCATGATCTTCATAAGTATGGTATAAAAGTCTATGCTTTTGATCAATCGGGTGATCTGATCGAAAAGGACGGGCTTTATTTCGCCAAGGAGAATAATTAACAGCGAAGATAACAGAGAAATGATCATGATGCCGATAGTGCCCGGCAGCTTGATAAAACGATGGTTTACATAGGCGAACCCCGCTGCAAGAACTGTTATAACGGCGAAAATGTTATAGAGAGCCATTGGCGGACATGATTTAGTTCAAAAATAGGGTTTTTCGTTAGAATACCTTTTCCGCCGTTCACGATTGGTACTTACAATTTGATTTAGGAAGCGTCTTCAATCCGCTTTTCTTCTTTGTGTTTTGAACCACCAGAACCCTTGCCAAAGC
>Ga0302225_10001374_pt1 | contig 15547 bp, 14 predicted proteins | sample II_Palsa_E3_2_FD_193515 | JGI IMG/M metagenome (GOLD analysis project Ga0302225, IMG submission 193515) | Peat permafrost microbial communities from Stordalen Mire near Abisko, Sweden - II_Palsa_E3_2 | ecosystem: Environmental > Terrestrial > Soil > Palsa > Peat permafrost | place: Sweden...
TCGGCGCCAGCTCCGCCAGCTCGGCCAGCATCGGCGGGCTGGCGCCGGTCCGCTCGCACGTAATCGCCGAGACCGTGATCGCGTCGTCCAGCACGGCCGACAGCTCCTCCGCCGTGCACTGGGCCAGCCGCTCCGGTGCCTGCCACTGCCGCCGGATCAGCGAGGCCAGCAGGCCGGCCGTGAACGAGTCGCCGGCCCCCACGGTGTCGGCCACCTTGACTTCCGGCGCGGGGCGGTAGAGCGGGGGCCCGGTGGCGGTGAAGGCGTGCGCGCCGTTGGCCCCGGCGGTGATCAGGACGAGGACCGCCCCTAGCTGCAGCCAGTGCTGGGCCACTTCCTCCCACGGCTGGCCGGGATACAGCCAGCCGAGGTCCTCCGCGCTGGCCTTGGCCACATGCGCGTTCCGGATGCCGCGCTCGACCATCCGCCGGGCGTGCTCGCGGTCCGCCAGCAGGCTGGGCCGGATGTTCGGGTCGTAGCTGACCAGCACGTCACCACGGGCCCGCATCCGCCGCGCGAGCTCGATCACGTGGGCCGCCCCGGGCGAGGTCCAGGAGGCGATGGACCCGAAGTGGAGCACCGTGGTGCTGGCCGGCGCGTGCCTGGTCTCTTCCGCGGTCCACTGCCAGTCGGCGGTGCCGTCGAAGTAGAAGTCGTAAGCGGCCTGACCCTCGGTGTCGAGGGATACGACAGCCAGCGTGGTCGGCTCCTCGGCCTGCGCCGACGCAGACAGGTCGATGCCTTCGGCTACGGCCCGGCCGCGCAGGATGCGGCCGAACGCGTTATCGGCCAGACGGGCCATCAGGGTCGTGTCCTGCCCGAGCCGGGCCAGGCCGATGGCCACGTTGTACGGGCTGCCGCCCGGGGTGGCGGTGAATTCCAGCGGCGAGTCACCCGGAACCAGATCGATGAGAGCCTCGCCGATCACGGTCACCGTCTGGTCCTGCATGCCGCCTCCTGCCGCGTTTTTGATCGTGCCGATCGTCACCCTAGTGCGGCCGGAGGCAGCCGGCGAGTCCGGCCTGCGTAGGCTACGCCGACGGCGGGTTGAGCTGCGGCGTGCCCGCACCGTCCCGGTGTGTCAGCGGGTTGGTCAGCTTCGCGATACCGTCGATCTCGCCGTCAACAAAGGTCAGCGGGATCTCGGCCGAGTCGGTCAGCCGGAGCTTGCGCCGGGCGCGCTGGTAGAACGTGGTGTGGCCGAGCCGGATGACCCGCGCGGCGTGTGGCCGGGCCCGCATCGTCACCCGGTCGCCGGGCTCGCTGTACCCCTCGACCAGGCCGTCGACCTCGATCGCCAGGCGGCCGCTGGTCGGCAGCATGTCCAGCTCCACCGATTCGTCGACGGACAGCACGAAGCCCCGGTTGTAGGCCGAGTGCGGGGCGGCGGGCGTCACCAGCAGGGCCTCGACGGCCGGCTGCACGATCGGGCCCCCCGCGGAGAAGCTGTAGGCGGTCGAGCCGGTCGGGGTCGCGACGATCACGGCGTCGGCGGCGTAGCTGACGAACGGCTGGCCGCTGACGTTGACCGCGACTACGGCCGACGGATTCCCCGGGACGCGGACCACGGCCACGTCGTTGAAGGCGCTGACGGTCTGCCCGCCGAATGTGGCGTCGATCGCCAGTCGCGGCTCGATCGTGAACTCCTGATCGTCAATGGCCGACAGGGCGTCCGGCAGGTCCGGCACGTCGACCTCAGCCAGGAACCCGAGCTTGCCCAGGTTGACGCCGAGCACCGTGGCCCGCTGGCCGTCGGCCAGCCGCATGGCCCGCAGCATCGTCCCGTCTCCGCCCAGGCTGACGATCAGGTCCGCCCGCCGGCCGAGTTCCCGGTCGGAGACCGGCAGGGCCGCGCAGTTCAGCCGGACGATCTCGTTGGCGATGCCGTAGACGGAGATGCCGCGCTTACTGGCCCAGCCGAGGACGGCCTGTACGGCTTCCGCGGAATCCCGCTGCGGGTGCAGCACAAGTCCCACCGAATGCATCAGCGCGCCTTTCGCTCGTGGGCGACGGCTGCCCCCCGGTCCGCGGCCGCGGCGGGAGGTACCGTCACAGCCCGTACGTTTCGAGCAGGCGCAGCCATACCTCACTCATGGTCGGATATGACGGCACCGCGTGCCAGAGAAGATGCAGCGGGACCTGCCCGGCCACGGCAACGGTGGCCGCGTGGATCATCTCGCCGACGCCCGGCCCGGCCAGCGTCGCCCCGATCATGGTCTTGCGGTCCTCGTCGACCACCATCCGCGCCTTGCCGCTGTAACCGTCCTCAAACAGCTTCGCGCCCGCTACCGCGCCCAGCTCATAGTCCACGACCCGGATGCTGCGGCCCGCCCCGGCGGCCTCGGCCGACGTCAGGCCCACCCAGGCCACTTCCGGCGTGGTGAAGATCACCTGGGGCACAGCCGACTGGTCGGCCCAGGCCGTGCTGGCCGGCGTGCGGCCGCGAGCCCGGGCGGCGATCGCGTCCCCGCAGATCCGCGCCTGGTATTTGCCCATGTGGGTCAGCAGCGAGATGTGGTTGACGTCGCCCGCGGCGTACAGCCAGCCGCCGTCGATGCTGGTGACCTGGCAGACGCCGTCCACGTCGAGCCACGCGCCCGGCTTCAGGCCGACGGTCTCCAGGCCGAGGTCGTCGGTGTGCGGCTCCCGGCCGGTGGCGGTCAGCACCTCATCCGCTTCGACCGTCGTCTGGTCATCCAGGGTCAGCGTGACCGGGCCGCCCGGCCGCGGGCGCGCCACCGCCACGACATCGACCCCGCACCGGACGTCGGCGCCCAGGGCGGCCAGGCCGGCCGCGACCATCGTGCCGGCGAAGTCCTCCATCCGGTCCAGCAGGCGCTCCTCGCGGACCGCCAGCGTGACCTGCGCACCGAGCGACTGCCAGGCACAGGCCAGCTCACTGCCCACCACCCCGCCGCCGATGATGGCCAGCCGCCGGGGCACCTCGTGCGCGCTGGTCGCCTCGCGGCTCGTCCACGGCCGGGCTTCGGCCAGCCCCGGGATCGGTGGGACGGCGGCCCGGGTCCCGGTGGCGATGACGACGGCCTGGCGGGCCCGCAGCTCCAGCGGGGGCCCATCGGCGGGGCTGACCGACACCGTCTTGGGCCCGGTGAGCCGGCCCCGGCCGCGGACCAGCCCGATGTGGGCCCCGTTAAGCCACTTGACCTGCCCGTCGTCGTTCCAGTGCGAAGCGAAGGAGTCCCGCCGGTCGAGTACGCCCGGCGGGTCGAGCTGCGCGCCGTGGACCCCCTCCAGGTGCGTGGCCTCGCTCACCGCGGCCACCGGGCGCAGCAGCGCCTTGCTCGGCATGCAGGCCCAGTACGAGCACTCGCCGCCAACCAGCTCGGACTCGACGATCACGGCGGTCAGGCCACCCCGGACGGCGCGGTCGGCCACATTCTCCCCGACGGGGCCGGCCCCAATGACCACCACGTCATAGTCGGTCAACCGAACGCCTCCTCCGGCAGCAGCCTGCCCGCCGAGTCTATCGACCGGTCCCCGGGCGGCATCAGTACCCGCCCGCGGTCAGCCCCGCCGTGGTCAGCCCACCTCGCGGTCAGCCCACCTCGCGGTCAGCTCACCCCGCGGTCAGCTCACCTCGCGGTCAGCTCACCTCGCGGTCAGCCCACCTCGCGGTCAGCTGGTGAAACAACAGGTAAAACTACCCGTTCACCTATTCGGCCCAGCGGCCTTAATGTGCTGAGCTATGGAGATGACTAGCCACGCCATTCCCGGGCCGCGCGCTCTGCCCTCGCCGTGGTCGAAGGACCCGGACGACCTCGCCCTCTTCGCGCGCATGACGGTGGACGACAACGATGATGACGACCCCGTGCTGATCTACCCGGACGGCCAGCCCGTGGAGACGTGGCGGGAGGACTACCCGTACGACGAGCGGCCGCCCCGGCACGAGTACGAGCACATCAAGCGGCTGCTCCAGATCGAGCTGGTCAAGATGCAGAACTCGATCAAGGACACGGGCGAGAAGCTGGTCATCGTCTTCGAGGGGCGTGACGCAGCCGGCAAGGGCGGCACGATCAAGCGCTTCCAGGAGCACCTCAACCCGCGCGGCGCGCCTGTGGTCGCGCTGGAAAAGCCGAGCGAGCGGGAGCGGACCCAGTGGTACTTCCAGCGCTACATCCCGCACCTGCCGGCCGCCGGTGAGATGGTCATGTTCGACCGCTCCTGGTACAACCGGGCCGGCGTCGAGCGCGTGATGGGCTTCTGCACCCCGGCCGAGTACCTGGAGTTCATGCGCGAAGCGCCTGACGTGGAACGCATGATCGTCCGGTCGGGCATCAACCTGATCAAGTTCTGGTTCTCGGTGTCCCAGAGCGAGCAGCTGACCAGGTTCATCATCCGCCAGATCGACCCGGTCCGGCAGTGGAAGCTCAGCCCGATGGACATCCAGTCCCTCGACAAGTGGGACGACTACACCGAGGCCAAGGAGGCCATGTTCTTCTATACCGACACCCCCGACGCACCGTGGACGGTGGTCAAGAGCAACGACAAGAAGCGGGCCCGGCTCGAGGCGATGCGGCACGTCCTGGCCCGGTTCGACTACCCGGGCAAAAACACCAAGCTGATCGGGTCCCCGGACAACAAGATCATTGGCCCGCCCGCCCTGCTGTCCGAGCGGCAGTCGACTCAGCCCTTCCCCCAGCTGTGATCGAGCGCGACCATAAGCCCGGCCATAAGGGCGCGGGCGGAACGACAGGGTTTTGTCAGTGGCGGCGGGCAGAATGGCGTCGTGTACGAGACGACCGGGGGGCGGCCGGAGCAGCGGTTCGAGGAGCTGATCGACGAGCTGCTCGGCATCCCGGGAGTGCTGCCGCCGCAGGGCGGCCGCGGTTTCGGCCGCAGCGCCCTCCGCGTGGAGAACCGGATTTTCGCCCTCCGCGTGGAGAACCGGATTTTCGCCATGCTGGTCCGCGGTCGCCTGGTGCTCAAGCTGCCCCAGCCGCGTGTCGACGCCCTCGTCGCCGCCGGGCACGGGATCCGCTTCGACGCCAACAAAGGCACTCCCATGAAGGAATGGCTCAGCCTGGACCCGGAAGCCTCGCTGCCATGGCGCCCGCTGGCCCGCGAAGCCCTGGAATTTGTTCGCGGTGCGCGCTGAACGCGGCGTACTCAGCTAATTCACGGCTTCTGTTTACTTGTTTGAAACATTCCGTGACCTACCGTCAATAGGTAGTGCATAGGCTCTGCTATCCGCTCCGGCAGCGTGCCAGCAGCGCGTACGACGAACTAAATAGGTCAGGTCATTTCCGCATCCCCGCTGGAATTATCCTCTCCGCGGGCCTGAACGAAAGTCGTACATGGACATTACTGTATGGGAATGGTTTGAGCAGCGCTCATTTCACTTCCGTGACTTCCAGAATCTTGCCAGCGGCGGGACGAGGCACCCGCTCACCACGACACTGGTCCTGCCCACCCGCAATGTGGCGGGCACCATCGGCCCCATCCTGGATACCGTCGCCCGGCTGAACGAACGATCCGGGCTGATCGCGCAGGTCGTGGTCGTCGACGCCGACTCGGCCGACGGCACGGCCGAGATCGCCCGCGCCCGTGGCGCGGAGGTGTACTCGGAAAACGAGCTTCTGCCCGAATACGGTGGAGCGCACGGCAAGGGCGACGCCATGTGGCGCAGTCTGTCAGTGGCCCGCGGCGACATCGTCATGTTCGCCGACGCCGACTCGACCGACTTTCAGGAACATTTCGTCTACGGCACGCTCGGGCCGCTGCTCACGGACCCGGCGATCCAGTTCGCCAAGGCGGCCTACCGGCGCCCGTTCACCTCGGGCGTGCAGTCGGTGGCTGACGGCGGCGGCCGGGTCACCGAGCTGATGGCGAAGCCCCTGCTGAACCTGTACTATCCGGAGCTGGTCGGCTTCGTGCAGCCGCTGGCGGGCGAGTTCGCCGCGTACCGCGAGCTGCTGTGCAACATCCCGTTCGTGACGGGATACGGGGTCGAGATCGCGATGATGATCGACGTGCTTCTCGAGGCGGGCCTGTCCGCCATGGCGCAGGTCGACCTGGAGTACCGGCAGAACCGGCACCAGCAGCTGTGGGATCTGACCCTGATGAGCTCGGCGGTGCTGCGCGCGCTGGGCCGCCGGGTCGACGTAGCCGAACGGGAGCTCCCGCACAACCCGCAGGACATGCTGGCGCTGCCCCGGGCGGACATGTACCTGCACGCCGTGGCCACCGAGAACGGCCTCCGGCTGGACGAGCACCTGAATGAGCAGCTCGAGCGGCCGCCGCTCACCCACGTCCTGTCGTCCGGGCAGGAGCGGGACACGGTGGCCTGAACCCCGGCGCCCCGGGGCGGCATCGACGATGCGGGCAGCGTTTCCTCATCTGGCGCGGGAAGCGCTGCCCGAACCGGCGCCCCTACCGCCAGGCGCCCTACCGCCAGGCGCCGCTCCGGCTCGGCGCGGCCCTACAGATGATGGCCCGCGCGGCGCTACCGCTGGCCGGCCCACGTCCAGGCGTAGCCGCCGTCGTCCGCCGCCGAGCCGCCCTCGCCGAGTTCCAGCGGGCGGAACGTGTCGACCATGACCGCGAGTTCGTCGAAGAACTCCGCGCCCAGGCTGCGCTCCACCGCACCCGGCTGCGGGCCGTGGCTGTGCCCGCCCGGATGCAGGCTGACCGAGCCCGGCCCGATCCCCGATCCCTTGCGGGCCTCGTAATCCCCGCCGCAGTAGAACATCACCTCGTCGGAGTCCACGTTGGAGTGGTAGTAGGGGACCGGCACCGACAGCGGGTGGTAGTCGACCTTGCGCGGCACGAAGTTGCAGACCACGAAGCCGCCGCCCTCGAACACCTGATGCACGGGCGGCGGCTGGTGCACCCGCCCGGTGATCGGCTCGAAGTCCCCGACGTTGAACGTGTACGGGTACAGGCAGCCGTCCCAGCCGACCACATCGAACGGGTGGGTCGCGTACACGTACCGGGTGCCGACGACCTCCCCGCGCGCGGACCGGTGCTTGACCAGCACGTCCACATCGGTGCCCGTTTCGCGGACCGGCTCGCTGGGCCCGTGCAGGTCCCGTTCGCAGTACGGCGCATGCTCCAGGAACTGCCCGTACCGGGACAGGTACCGCTGCGGCGGCGCGATGTGCGAGTTCGCCTCGATCACGTAGCAGCGCAGCGGCTCCGGCCCGGAGTCTCCGGAGTCTCCGGCCGGGATCCACCGGTGCGTCGTCGACCGGGGCAGGATCACATAGTCGCCCGCCCGCACCGGCAGCGTGCCGAACACCGTCTGCACGGTGCCCGCGCCGGCCTCGACGTAGACGCATTCGTCGCCGGCCGCGTTGCGGTACAGCGGTGAGGTCTCCCCGGCCGCCACGTAGGAGATCCGCACCTCGGCGTTGCCCAGCACCAGCCGCCGCCCGGTCACCGGGTCGACCGCCTTCCAGTCCTCGCCGGGGAACAGGTCGTGCAGCCGCAGGTGCCGCGGCTTGAGCGGGTGGTTCGGCGTGGTGCCCAGGTCGCCGGGCTCCCAGGTCATCGCGTCCACGATCGCTGACGGCACCCCGATGTGGTACAGCAGCGAGGAATCGGAGCTGAAGCCCTCCTCGCCCATCAGCTCCTCGGAGTACAGCCCCCCGTCTGGGCGGCGGTGCTGGGTGTGCCGCTTGGGCGGGATGTCGCCGCAGCTGCGGTAGTGGGTCATCAGAGGTTGCCTCGCTTGTCCTGCTCGCGCTCAATCGCCTCGAACAGCGCCTGGAAGTTGCCCTTCCCGAAGCCGAGCGATCCGTGCCGCTCGATGAGCTCGAAGAAGACGGTGGGCCGGTCACCGATCGGCTTGGTGAAGATCTGCAGTAGGTAGCCGTCCTCGTCCCGGTCGACCAGGATGCCGCGGGCCTGCAGCTCCTCCACCGGCACCCGGACGTTGCCGATCCGGGACCGCAGCGCCGGATCGGTGTAGTAGGAGTCCGGCGTGTCCAGGAACTCGATGCCGTTCGCCCGCAGCCCGTCCACAGTGGCCAGGATGTCGTTGCAGGCCAGGGCCAGGTGCTGGGCTCCCGCGTCGCCGTAGAATTCCAGGTACTCGTCGATCTGGGACCGCCTCTTGCCCACGGCCGGCTCGTTGAGCGGGAACTTCACCCGGTGGTTGCCGTTCGCCACCACCTTGCTCATCAGCGCCGAATATTCGGTGGCGATGTCGTCCCCCACGAACTCGGCCATATTGGTGAACCCCATGACCCGCTGGTAGAAGCCGACCCAGTCGTCCATCCGGCCCAGCTCCACGTTGCCGACCACGTGGTCGAGCGCCTGGAAGTACCGCTTCGGCGCGCCCGCGGGCCGGGCCGCCGCCGACCGCCGGGCCACGTAGCCCGGCAGGTAAGGGCCGGTATAGCGGGATCGGTCGACGAGCGTGTGCCGCGTCTCGCCGTACGTGGCTATCGATGCCAGCCGAACGATCCCATGCTCGTCACTGACATCGTGCGGAGCGTCCAGGATTCTGGCGCCCTGGCGCCGCGCATGCGTCACGCAGCGGTCGACGTCGGGTACCTCCAGGGCGATGTCAATGATGCCGTCGCCGTGCCGCCGGTGGTGGTCCGCGATCGGGCTGTCCGGGTTCACCGCCCCCTTGAGCACAAAGCGGACCGCGCCGCTGCGCAGCACGTACGCGTGGTGGTCCCGGTTGCCGGTCTCCGGCCCGGAGTAGGCGACCAGCTCCATGCCGAAGGCGAGCTGGTAGTACAGCGCGGCCTGGGTCGCGTTGCCGACCGCCCACACCACGGCGTCCCAGCCAGTGACGGGGAACGGGTCCCGCTCGGCGTCGTAGGCGACCAGGCCGATGAGCTGGCGGAGCTGGTCCACGTCGAGGTTGGCGAGCTGTTCCTGGCTGGTGAGGGTCTGATCGATGCTCACGGCTTGCCTCCTGCGTAGCGGGTCCTCCTCCGGCCCGCCCCCCGGCGACGTTGGCGGGGGACCGGACGTGAGGCCATCACAACCCGCCCAGGTTCAGCTGCGCAAGTAAGCCCCCCGGCGCTGCACATGTTGGTCAACCTGTCGGGATCAGCGGCATAATAGCTGCACAGATTGACTAGCTAAAGTTCCTGGAGGTGTGATGGCCGACGAGCCGGTCCTGGACGCGCTGGACCTGGCCCTGCTGACCGCGCTGCAGCTGAGCCCGCGCGCGGGCATGCTGGAGCTGTCCCGGTCGGTCAAGGTGGCCCGCGCCACCGTACAGTCGCGGCTGGAGCGGATGGAACGGTCGGGGGTCATCACCGGCTACGGGCCTGACATCGACATCGCCGCCGCCGGCTACCCGGTCCAGGCGTTCGTCACGCTAGAGATCGCCCAGGGCTCACTGGACAAGCTGCACCAGGACCTGTCCTCGATCCCGGGCGTACTGGAGGCGTACGCGACCACCGGCACCGGGGACGTGCTGTGCCGGGTGGCGGCCGCGTCCAACGCGGAGCTTCAGCAGACGCTGCTGCAGCTCAACGGCTCTGCATGGGTGGCCCGGTCCACCAGCGCGGTGCTGCTTTCCACCGTGGTGGCGCCGCGGGCCATGCCGCTGCTGTCGTCGAAGCCGCGCCCGTCGTCCACCCGGGCTCCGGCGTTCCGCGAACCGGTGGCCTGAGGGACCGGGAGCACACACAAAGGTGGCTGCGTGGGCCGCCCCAGCCGGCTCAAGACAGCCCCGGACCGGGACCGCTATCCCTGCTGGGCTTTCGCCGGGCTTCAGCGGCCCGGCACGCCGTTCGCTGGGCCGCCCCGGCTAGCGGAGTCGAAGTCTCCAGTACCGTCCGGGGTGCCCTCGGAGCCGCTCCCGGCGTAGGAGTGCGTGCCCTCGATAGGCACGATCTCGGGGTGACTTCCGATCGACTTGATCTTGAAGTAGCGAGTTATGTCTGGCCAGCCCGCGACCAGCATGACGGTGCCCACCACTCCGGCCGGAACCGCGAGCCACAGCGCTTTGCGGATCATCTGTCCCCTCCCTCATGCGAGGGCCGCCACTGTTTCGGTCACCCGGCATGAAGTAGCCACGGTGTCCGCGACGGTTAAGAGCATTGTCCCACCCTGAGGCGCAAGTTAAGCCTGTTAGCCGGTCACGATTTCGCTGACCTGATGCCTTCACGGGCCGGGCGCTGACCTCCGGGACGGCGAAACGAACCAGATCCGGTGCCGCCGTACGGCTGACCGCGGTGCGTCGGCGCCCCAGCCGGGAGCTCTACGCCCCGGCCTCGTCGTCGCTGACGACGTGCACGGCGGCCTCCTCGGCCCCGGCCGCTCCGGCGTCGATGCCGACGTCGTTGGCTACGAGGTCGGCCTCCGCGTCCGGGTGCGCTCCCTCGTCCTCGGCGACGAGGCGACCCGCCCGGGGATCGGGCACGTCTCCCTCCTCGAGAAGCTCTTCCTCGCTGTCGGCCTCCTGGTCTTCCCGCTCGGCCTGGGCGTACGGGTCGATGTCCGGCTCTTCCTCGGCCAGCAGCATGTCCAGGGGCTCCCCGGCCCTTTCCTCGGCCTCCGTGGTCCCGTACTCGTCGCCCGGTGCCGATCGATCCGCCGGGATGATCCCTGTGTCGAGTGGGTCACCCGTCGGGTTGTCCTCCAGAGTGTCCTCGTCGCTGAGCTGATCGTCGCTTTCGGCCCCGATGGTCATCTCGTCTACCTGGTCGAGACCCGTGGGGTCGTCAGGCTCGTCGTAAGCCATATCGGGTGCTGTCTCCTCCGTGCCCGGTTAGGTATCCCGGACGTGTCGATACCTCGGATTGGAAAGGCTATACCCGCGATGACTTACTCGTTTCGCAGCCGCTGGCTACGGTCCTGCAGCTGGTCGATGAGCTCCGACGCCCGGGCCTTCGAAAGCCCCTCGGGCACCTCCTCGCCGGCCTCCCGCGCGAGAGTGCGCAGGTAGGATTCCTGCGGTCCGGTCATCGGCTCATCGCCGGTCGTCCAGTCTTCCGGATCCTTTTCCACCGGTCCATTACTCATGACATCTCCTCTCGAACTCAGGTTCGACTCCTACCCGCCGCGTCAGCCGTCAATCATCCGGCCCACCGCTCCTGCCCCTTGGGCTGTCCGTAAATCCTCTTGGTCATTGGCCCCATAGGCCGCCCGATAGCGGGCAAGATCGCATCGACCGCGGTCCGCTCTGGGCGAGAGGCGACGAATGCGAACCTTTGGGGTCGAGGAAGAGCTGCTGCTCGTCGACCTGGATACCGGCGTGCCCGTGGCCCTGGCCGACCTGGTCACGCGCCCGGAATCGGGTGACGACCCACCCGATGATCCCGCCACGAACGAAGCCGCCCATCCGGCCAGCGTGAGCGTGGCCGTGGGTGTCCGGGACGCCCCGGTCCGGGACGGTGCGGCCAGTAAGGGCGGCCCGCCGCCCGCCACCGGACACGCCGACGAGAGCCCGGACGGCCGGAGCGGGCAGAGCGTGGTCGACGACCGGCCCGTGCACGAACTGCAGCGGGAGCAGATCGAGACGGATACCACCCCGTGCGCGTCGCTGGACGACCTCGCCGCCCAGCTGGTCGAGCGCCGCACCGCCGCCGCCCAGGCCGCGCACCGGATCGGCGCCGAGGTCGCGGCGCTGGCCACCTCACCGCTGCCGATCGAGCCGTCGGTCACCCTGGACGAGCGCTATGTGCGGATGGCCGAGCTGTACGCCATGACCGCGCATGAACAGCTCACCTGCGGCTGCCACGTGCACGTCAGCATCGACTCGGAAGAGGAAGGCGTCGCTGTCCTCGACGGCATCCGCCCCTGGCTGCCGCCCCTGCTCGCGCTGACCGCGAACTCCCCATTCTGGCAGGGCCGCGACACCGGCTACTCCAGCTACCGGCGGCAGGTGTGGGGCCGCTGGCCGTCGTCGGGGCCCACCGAGCTGTTCGGCACCCCGCAGGGATACCACGACACGGTCGACGCGATGATGGGCACCGGCACCCTGCTCGACGAGGGCATGGTCTACTTCGACGCGCGGCTGTCGCGGCATTACCCGACAGTCGAGCTCCGCGTCGGCGACGTATGTCTGCGTGTCAACGACGCCGTCCTGCTCGCGTCGCTGGCCCGGGCCCTGGTCGAGACGGCGTCCCGGGAATGGCGGCTGGGCAAACCGCCACCGCAGGTCCGGCTGGAGACGCTGCACCTGGCCTTCTGGCGAGCCAGCCGTTCCGGCCTGGAGGAGGACCTCGTGCACCCCGTTACCGGCCGGCCCGCTCCCGCCGGGGACGTCATCCGCGCCCTGCTGCGGCACATCGGCGACGCCCTCGCGGAGGCAGACGCCGAAGCGGGCCAGGGCGGCCTGAGCACCGACCTGATGCAGACTCTGCTGGCCCGGGGCAACGGCGCGATGCTGCAGCGGCGGGTGCACGAGAGCACCGGGGACATGGCCGCGGTGGTCCGCAACGCGGTCTCCCACACCCTCATCGTCGAGTAGACGCCGTCCAAGGGGCGCCGCCGCGGGAGTCGGCTGCGACCGGACGGCCGGCCCCCAGCTGCTACGTACTGCTCAGTCTGCCGTGGCCACGATGACGTCGGAGGCCTTGATGACGGCGGTAACCCTGCTGCCTTCTTCCAGGTCCAGCTCGCGGACGGCCTCGATGGTGATCGAGGCCACAAGGCGTACGCCGCCCGCGTCCATTTCGACGTTCGCGGTGGCCTGTCCGCCGTTGATCCCGGTGATCCGGGCCGGGATCTGATTCCTGGCGCTGAGCTTCATGAGTACTCCTCTGGTGGACGATGATCAGCGGGCGGCCCCGCCTGTGCACCGTAGCCGATCACGGTTCCCCCAGCCGTAACGGCCGCGCCGGCCGCCGTGGAAGGCACCGCCGCGGGCCGTGGAAGGCACCGCCGCGGGCCGTGGGAGACGCTGCGGGGGAGGGGCGCCCGCCGGACCCGCCTACTGCTGCAGCCCCACCCGGCCGAACTCCTCGCCGCGTTCCAGCAGTTCCGCCGCGCCCCGGATGACACAGCGCAGCGGATCGTCCACCACGACGGTGGCGATGTCCGTGGTGGACTCGATCCTGCTGGCCAGGCCCGGCAGCAGGGCGCCGCCGCCCGCGAGGCGGATCTTGCCGCGCACCACGTCCTCGGCGATCCCCGGCGGGATGTCGGACAGGATCTCCTCGATCGAATGGATGATGGTCGCGACGGTATGTTCCAGTGCCTTGGCCACCAGCTTGCTCGGCACACGCTCGATCCGCGGCGTCCGCTGCGCAGTGTCGATGCCGACCGCTTCGGCCCAGCCGAGGAACCCGCCGCTGATGCCCAGCTCCATCTTCAGGCCGGCGGCCGCCTTCTGGCCGAGGATCAGCCCGAGTTCGGCCCGGGCCGCGTGTACGATCGCGTCGTCCATGGCGTTGCCGGCCAGCCGCAGCGACTGGGCCCGGACCACCCGCGCGCCCGAGACCACTGCGATCTCGGTGGTCCCGCCGCCCACGTCCACCACGAACGCACCCGTGCCCGCCGCCAGGTCGATGCCTGCCCCCGCGGCCGCGGCGACCGGCTCGTCCACCAGCCGGACCATCGCACGCGGCCGTCGCGCTTCGAGGGCGGCGGCCACCGACCGGCGTTCCACCCACGTCGCGCGGCTGGGCACTGCGACCAGTGCCCTCGGCCGCAACGGACCCGGGTGCCGGGTGGCCCGGTGCAGGAACCCGTTGAGCATGAGCGCGGTCGCGTTCAGGTCGGCGATGACCCCGTCCCGCAGCGGGTAGATGATCTCGATGTCCTCAGGTTCCTTGCCCGCCAGCGCGTCGGCCTGCGCGCCGACCGCGGCGACCTTCCCGGTCGTGGCGTCGATAGCGATCGCGGACGGCTCATCGATCACGAGTCCCCGGCCCGCGACCCAGATGAGTGTGCTCGCCGTGCCCAGATCGATCGCGATGCTTCCCCGCAAGCGCATGGTGCTCATCCTTCTATCAGAAACGCGGTATGCCCTACTTAGTATGGAGGGTGATCTCGGACAGGATGTGCCCATTCAGAACCGGTGACCGGCCGGTCCCCGTCATTGCGCCGCCGGTCAGTCCTCTGCCGTGGCCGTCGGCCGCTCAGGGAGCGCGCCGGGGACCGCGCCCCGGCGCCTGCTCGGCTGGTCAGTTCTCCCGGGGAATGTTTTGACGTGGTGCCGGTGTTCCAGTGTATAGTCTTACCAGGCGAGGGGTTTCCGGAGAATACCGCCGAAGCTCGCCGGGGGATTCTCAGTACAGCTCCGCTAAGCCCGCAAAAGTTCCGGGCCGGCGTAGAGCAGATTTTCACCGGACAGCGCACCACCCAGGTGAGCTTCAGCCGCTGAGCCATTCTTTGCTGGCTCGTCTTCCTTGGCTCCAGGCCTGCTGAGGAGCCCCTTCCGCCTGCAGGCATGCCGCCGGGTTCCGCCAGCCTCGCTGCTGCCGTTATCGCGCAAAATTTCGTTTCCGGCCGCGCCGCTATTTAGTCGTGCCTGAATTCAGTCTTCCCCGAAAGGAAACAACACAATGGCTACACCCACCCAAACCGAGATCCCAGAGCTAAAAATCACGGCGGCAAAGATCCCAGCGCCGAAGATCACCGCGCCTTCGGCTCAGCAGAGCACGAAGCCCTCCGAGTCCGGCATGCTCCGCGCCGTCTCCGGCATTCTCGACGTCGGCGTTAACGGCAGCGCCTTCCTCCGCACGTCCGGCTTCCGGATCGGCCCGGACGATGTGTTCGTGCCGGCCGCGCTGATCAACCAGTACGCACTGCGGCGCGGCGACCAGATCGCCGGTGCCGCCGGCCAGCCCGGATCGCCTGCCCCGGCCCGCAACGGCCAGGCCCGTAACTCCCCCGCCCGCAACGGCCAGACCAGGAATCGCGACGCCCACCCCGCTTTGGCCCGGGTTGACACCGTGAACGGCCTGTCGGCCGCCCAGGCGCCCGGCCGTCCCGCGTTCGACACGCTGACCCCGCTGTACCCGGACCAGCGGATCCGCCTGGAAGCTGGCTCCGCCTCGGCCACCGCCCGGATCATCGACCTGGTCAGCCCTATCGGTCTCGGCCAGCGCGGCCTCATCGTCTCGCCGCCCAAGGCCGGCAAGACCTCGGTGCTCAAGGAGATCGCCGCCGCGATCAGCACGAGCCACCCCGAGGCGCACCTGATGATGGTGCTGGTCGGCGAGCGGCCCGAAGAGGTCACTGACATCCGCCGGTCGGTCCCCGGCGAGATCATCTACTCCACGTTCGACGACAGCGCCCAGGACCACATTATGGTGGCCGAGCTGGCCATCGAGCGCGCCAAGCGCCTCGTCGAGCTAGGACGTGATGTCGTCGTCCTGCTCGACTCGATCACCCGGCTCGCCCGCGCCTACAACATCGCCGCCCCGTCCACCAGCCGCATCCTGGCCGGCGGCGTCGCCGCCTCCGCCCTGCAGCCGCCCCGGAGGTTCCTCGGCGCGGCCCGCAACGTCGAGTTCGGCGGCTCACTGACGATCCTGTCCACCGCGCTCATCGACACCGGCTCCCGGATGGACGACGTGTTCTTCGAGGAGTTCAAGGGCACCGGCAACATGGAACTGCGGCTCCGCCGCGACCTGGCGGAAAAGCGGCTGTTCCCGGCCGTCGACGT
>Ga0302225_10001375_pt1 | contig 15536 bp, 19 predicted proteins | sample II_Palsa_E3_2_FD_193515 | JGI IMG/M metagenome (GOLD analysis project Ga0302225, IMG submission 193515) | Peat permafrost microbial communities from Stordalen Mire near Abisko, Sweden - II_Palsa_E3_2 | ecosystem: Environmental > Terrestrial > Soil > Palsa > Peat permafrost | place: Sweden...
CAGCGCGGTGGCAAACGCCCGGCCGAGTCCCCGGCTGGCCCCGGTCACCAGCGCCCGCCGTCCCGTCAGCCCGAACCGCCCGAGCACACCGCCGTCCACGGTCACCCCCGCCTTCGCCATCGTCTCGCCGCCGTCTTACCGTCCTATGATCCCGCGGAACCGGGAGGGCCGGGGCCGGGCGCCGTCCTGGACCGGGACCAGCGGGGCGGCGCCGGTAAGGCGGGGCGCTAGCCTGGCTGCATGGCCCGGACCGAGACCCAGAGCGCCGAGACCGATGCGCCGGTGGCTGACGTCCTGGCTGTGCTCACCAACGCCGCCCGCATCCCGCCGGGTGCCGATCCGGCCGCCACCGCGGCCGTGCTGGCCGGCGAACTGGCCGCGCTCGCGGCGCTGGCCGCGTCAAGCTGAGCCCGGGGATGTGGTGCGCAAGCGATGGCTGCTAATGAGCTGTCCGGCGAGGAGAGGGATTCGCTGGATCCGGGGAACGGTGCCGCGGAGGACCTCCAGCTGCTGCGGCGCTACGAGCCGGTGCTGCGCTTCACCCAGGGGGAGCTGTTCCTGCCGATGTCCGTACCGGCCTACCTGGCTACGTGCGCGCTGGAACGGTCCCCTGGGCCCGCGCGCTTGCCCTGGCGGCGGGCAAAAGGCGCGCGGCTGTGCGCGCCGGGCGAGCTCACCCCCGCGCGGCTGGCCCAGATAGGTGCCGCGCCGCACGCCGGGGGACTTTCGCTGCGTTACGCCGATCATTCGCTCACCTGGCGTGAGTACCGCGCCTGGCGGCGTGAGCCGGGACGGAAACGGCTCGCCCACAGAAGCAGCCGGTTTGCCGTGGTCGGGCTGGTGGGACGGCTGATCGATGCGGTCATCCGGCTATCCCTGCTGGTGCGCGGGCGGGTACCTGGCGGTACGGCGGCCGCCGCCGACCAGGCTTACCGCGCCGCGGCCGGCTCCGGCACGTATCCCTATTACGGTCACGTCACCCGGGACCGTGGTTTCGTCGCGCTGCAGTACTGGTTCCTGTACGCGATGAACGACTGGCGGTCGACCTTCGGCGGTGTCAACGACCACGAGGCCGACTGGGAACAGGTCACCGTCTTCCTGCCTGAGCCGCCCGACCTGGCGGCCCGACCGGCATGGGTCGCCTTTTCCTCCCATGACGAAGTCGGCGATGACCTGCGCCGCCGGCAGGATGACCCGGACATCGAGTGGCGGGACACGCACCCGGTGGTCTTTGCGGGCGCTGGTTCGCACTCGGGGGCCTACCTGCCCGGGGATTACCTGATCACGGTCGAGCCACCGGTGCTCCGGCGCGTGTTCGCGGCCGCGCGCCGGCTTGGCCGGCTGTTCCTGCCGTGGGCCCGCGAAAACGAGGGCACCGCGTTCGGCATCCCGTTCATCGATTACCACCGGGGGGACGGCCCGGGCGTAGGGCCCGGCGAGGACCGCGAATGGAGCCCGGTGCTCGTCGACGACACGACGCCGTGGCTGCGTGATTACCGGGGACTGTGGGGCCTGGACACCGGTGATCCGTTCGGCGGCGAGCGTGCCCCGGCCGGGCCTCGCTATGAGCGCAGCGGCTCGGTGCGGCTCTCCTGGTCCGACCCGGTGGGATGGGCCGGCCTGGACAAGGTCTCACCCTCGGCCAAGGCGGAGCAGCAGGCCATCGCAGAGCGAATGGCCGTGCTGGACGAGCAGATCGCCGCGGCCGGGGAAGAACTCGACGACGTGGGCGACACGCTGCGTGGCGCCCAGGCCGGGCTGCGGGCCCTGCGGGACGCCGGGCTGCGCGGCGACCCGGCCACGCTGGCCGAGCTGGAGACCTCCGCCGGGCAGCTGCGCCTGCGCCGCCGGGCGCTCGCCGAAGAGCGCGAGGTGCTCGTGCGGGCAGCCCGCCTCGGCCTTCCGCCCGGGGACCCGCACGCGCATCTGCGGCACCGGGCCCTGCCCAACGTCGACCCGATCCGGTCCCGCAAGCGGATCCTCCAGCTCTGGTCGACCGTTTCGGCCTCGTTCCTGCTGGCCGGACTCGCCGTGATCGTGCTGGGCCAGGGCGGAGCGCTGCTGCCCGCGCTGGCCGTCCTCGCGCTGGCCATGCTCGGCCTGGAGGCCTTTGCCCGGGGTCATCTCGTGCACTTCGCGGTGGCGCTGCTGGCCCTGGCCGCCGTGGGCGTGGTGGCCTGGGCGGCGACCCTGGCGGCCATCGGCCACTGGCGCGTGGTGATAGCCGGGCTGCTCGCCCTGGCGGCCCTCGTCCTGCTCGGCGCCAACATCCGCGACTTCTTCGCCAAGCGGTGAGCGGCGGCCGGGTGGTCAAGGAAGGTCCCCGGCGCGGTGCCGTACGGTAGGCCTCACCCGTCTGCGACCGGGACTAGGAGCTGAGATGACTACTTCCCACACCGAACCGACCGATCACGAGCACCACACGGGCGACGGCTGCGAGATCGTCCAGCACGGCGACCATGTGGACCATCTGCACGGCGGCGAGCACCATCGCGAGCAGGCGGTGCACGTCGGCCATTCCGATGTCCACTCAGCCGGAGACGGCTGCCAGACCGTAGCCCATGGCGATCATGTGGATCACATCCACGACGGCCACCGCCACTTCCAGCACGGCGATCACATCGACGAGCACTGACCAGACGGGCCGGGGCGTGGCTACACGGACGTGAGCGTCATGCTCCTGGCGATCGCGTCGGCCATCTCCGCCAGCTTGTCGCCCAGCGGCAAGGCCGTCCAGGACATTTGCGTGATCACGGCGTCGCGGGTTCCGGGCGGCCGGATCGCGTACGTGACTCCTTCCATCAGCGTCCCCTGGCCAGTGGGATCGCGGCCTTCGATCTGCTTGGCGCGGATCCGGACGGCGGGCCCGCTCGGCAGTTCGGTCCGGGACGTCTCCAGCTCACCGACCGTGTCCGCCGAATCCGTCGCGTACATGCCCTGCACAAGGTCCAGCGTGATCTCGGGGTAATCGGGATCCGGGACCAGCCTCAGCACGTCGAGAAGCGCAACCAGGCCGGGCGCTCCCGCCGGGAAATAGGCGAACCCGTACCAGGCCTGCCTGGCGCGGGAACCCATGGCCAGGCTGGCCAGCTCGCTGGCCCGTTCCTGCACTATGTGCGCTGGAGCGTCCTGGCCAAGGGTGGCACGCGCCGTATCCGCGGCCCATCGCTCAAGCTCTTTGTCGCGCTCGGGTACTTCCCCGCTGTCGGTGACCGGCAGCTGGACCCAGCCCTCGGGATAAGAAAATCTGATGTCGAAGTCGGTCTCTTTGCTCATGGAATCCACCTCAGGGGCCAGCGGCAGGAGTCGAACATCCCCGCCCACGAGCCGGCGGGCGGGGAAGGAGAGAGAGAGTAGCTCGTCGGCGACCAGGGCTATGGGTGCCGTCCCAAGGCATCTCCCAGCTCTGACCGCCGCTCGTACTCGGGCGCCAAACTCGGGGGATCACCCGCCGTGGGTGAGGCGGAGCCGGGAAGCGGGCGTCACGCTCACACATTATGAGCAGAGTGCGCGGCAGCGTCTGGCGGAATGTCCTGATGTCCGGCCTCGTCCTGCTGGCGGCCGCCTGCGGCTCCAGCGGTAGCTCATCCGGCGGCCATGCGTCCGCGGGCAGCTCTTCGTCGAGCGCTGCCGCGGCACCTGCGGCCACCTCGGCCTTGTGCGAAGACGTCGCCGCGCTGCGCGGATCCCTGCAGCGACTCACCAGCATCAAAGTCAGCGCGAATACCGTGACCGAGCTCAAAACAGGTGCTCAAGATGTTCAGTCGAACCTGTCCGCCCTCAGCAGCGCCGCCGGGAGCCTATGGAGCGAGCAGATCGGCAACTTGAAATCTGTCCTGACCAAGCTCCAGACCTCAGTCAGTACGCTCGCCACGGAACGAAACGCCAGCAGCGTATCCGGAGTGGTTACCGCGATCGCGGCGGTGCCCATCGCGGGGCGCCAGCTCCTGACCGCGGCCAGCTCACGCTGCCCGTCGGCATCAGCGTCGCCCACATCCAGCTGAATGATCCTGGCGGGGAGAAGGTCGCCGAAGCCCGATTTGGTGACAGCTATCTTGTCGTTTCTCTAGCCGGACGGCGTGCCGGGGGCTCCCGCCCATCAAGTCCCAGTGCGACCCGTCCGTATATAGCGAAAAACGTCCAGACGATCGTCAGCTGAGCAGCTGGGGGTACCCAGGTGGCATTCCTAGGTTCGGGGGAGACTGGAGAGCGCGCCGGGATCGCCCGTGCGAGCTCCCCGCGGCGAGCGGCCCCCTTGACCCGAAGAAGTTGATGATCACGGATGTCTCCCTCTTACCCTGGCGCGGTGCCGCCGCCGGCAGGGCCGGCACTGCTGGCATCCCCCGCGTTCCGACCAGATGAGCCGTGCCGTGAGCCAGCACCAGATCGCGTGCCCTGAGAACGGGGCACTGCCGCCCGATGGGACGGCGGGCCGTAATAGGTACGCGGACCTGCTGCGGGTCTGTGCGATCAGCTCGGTGGTGGTGGGTCACTGGCTATTGACCGACATCACCTACCAGGACGGGCAGGTGTCGGGGCTGGAATCGCTGACGTACATCAGCTGGGGACGCTGGGTCACTTTGTTAATGCAGGTGATGCCGGTGTTCTTCCTGGTGGGCGGCTACGTCAACGCCCGCTCGTGGGCAGCGCACCATGACCGGGGCGAAGGCTGGACCGACTGGGTCCGTGAGCGGGCCATGCGGCTGCTATGGCCGACGACCGTGTACGTGGCGGTGGCTATTCTCGCCGTCGCCGGGGCCCGCATGGCGGGCGTCAGCGCGGCCGAGCTAGCGAGAGCCGGCTGGCTCGTCGCTTTCCAGCTGTGGTTCCTGCCCGTCTACCTGCTGCTGATAGCGCTGACACCGGTCATGCTCGCAGCGCACCGGCGCTGGGGGCTTGCCGTCCCTGCGGCGATGGCGGTCGCCGCGGCTGCGGTGGACGTTGCCGTCATCGGTTTCCATGTGGCACTGATCGGTTTCGCCAACTATGTGCTGGTGTGGGGATCGATGCATCAATGGGGCTTCGCCTGGCAGGACGGCGCCCTGACCCGCGCCCGGTGGCGGCCTTACGCTCTCGCCGCCGGCGGCGGCGCAGTCCTCGTCGGCCTGCTGGTCTGGGGGCCGTTCCCCGTCGACATGATCGGCGCGGGCGAACGCATCGGAAATACCACGCCGCCGTCGATCGCGCTCCTGGCGTTCGCCGCCTGCCAGACCGGGCTGGTCATCGCAGCCGAGCCGGCCGTGTCCCGGCTGCTGGCCCGGCCCCGGAGGTGGCGGCTGGTCAGGCGGTTCAACAGCACCGTCATGACGGTATATCTGTGGCACATGGTGCCCGTGGTCATCGTGGCCGCCGCCCTCTACACCAGCGGAGTGATGCCTCAGCCGGCCATCGGGTCGGCGCTGTGGTGGGAGACGCGTCCAGTCTGGCTCGCTGCGCTCGCGCTGATCCTGGTGCCGCTCGTCCTCGTCGTCATGCGGGCCGAACGGCCCATGCTCCGGCTTCCGGCCGGGCTCGGGTCACCTGGGCGCTGGGCAGGCATGATTCTCCTGCTCGGCGTCGCCACCGCGGCGGTCGGCCTCGCCAGGCTGGCGATTGCCGGATTCGCCCCGGATGGGGCCGTTCCGCTGCCCGCGCTGGCCGCCTACGGCGTCGGCGTCATCGGGACGCTCCTCTCCGGCCGGCCGCCATCCAGAGGTGCGCCGCAAACGCCGGCGCCCCGGCCCCGGCCATCATTGGAGATGCCGGCCGGGGAGCTCTCCCAGCCAGCCTGACAGGGGCCGGGCAGCGTTTGCTTGTGCCCTGCGGGCCCCGGACGCTGCTATGTGAGAAACGGGCTGAGGAGGTCGAGAAGGGCGCCGGGGCGGTCCAGGGGAATGATTCGGCCGTCAGCAGCGCGAGCAGTGTCGCGGTCATCGTGGCGTCGGCAGGCACCGGCCGCCGTCGAGCAACTCAGGCTGCCGGGCTGGTCAGGTTCGCACGTGCGGCATCGGTCAATCTGGTCTTACCGACGGATGCTTGCGTGGCGCCTGGAGATCAGCCGACCGGAGGCGGCTGCGATGCTCCATGCACTCAAGATTGAGTCGCCTTGGTGCCCCTTGGCGCCCGTCACGAGGCGCTCCCGGTCGAACATCCGGGAGACGGTGCGCAAGGCGCGCATGTCGATCACCAGCAGCACGGCCGCAAACAAGGCTGCGACCACGAAGGTCGGATGGATCACACCGATCGCCAGCAGCACGATCAGGCCAACCGGCGGAAAACTCGCGAGCATTCCCAGCTGCTGGGCGACGCGGACCTCGCTCACCTTGACGGAGATCGACATGCCAACCGTTATTGCCCAGTCGGCCAGCAGGGGCGCGAAGAGAAAGAGGGCAAGAAGTACCGGACCCTGGTGGAACACGGCGGAGGCAACCACGGAGCTGGCGAACAGCCGAACGGCGGCGAGGAAGAACCCGAAAACCGTGTAGGAGAGCGCCATCGTAGGGATCATGACCGCCGCTGCCTTGCCCAGGACGAACTCTTGCCGGCGAATTGGCGTGGTGAGCAAGGGCTCGAGCGTCCCCTGCTCGCGCTCGCCGGCCACGGAGTATGCGGCGAGAGTGCTTGGCATGATGACCGGGATCAGCAGGAGGTAGAGAAGGGGAAGAGTGAGCCTCCGCGGGAGGCATCGATGCCTGTCATTGCTTGCGGGCCTCGACGTCTTCGTCGATCAGCTCGAGGTACACGTCCTCGAGGGAATGCTGGACCTCGCCGATGGAGAGGACATCGGCTCCGGCGCTGACGAGGCCGCGTGTCACCTCGGGTGCGGCAGCCCTGGTATCGGATACCGAGAGCTCATAGGACCCCGGTTCTTCGGAGTGCCAGCCCTCGATGGCGCGGATCCGGGTGAAGAGCTGGTCAGGGTCGCTGAGCGGCGCGAGGGTCTTGACGATGAGCGCCTTCTTGAAAAGCTGCTCTCGCAGGTCCTCGGGTCGGCCGACGGTTCGCAGTGTCGTGTTCAAGATGGCGACCCGGTCGCAGAGTCTTTCGGCCTCCTCGAGCCGGTGGGTGGTGAGAGAGGCGGCTGCCAGCGTCTACAAGATTATGACCCGCAACATCTACAGTATGCCGCCGCTAATCACTTCCCTGATTGTCGTGTTCATTACAAGCGATGCCTGGAAGATCCTTGGTAACGGTTTCACCCTGAGGCTGATCATCTTGTGGGCCATATTCGTGACCACCAGCCTGTTTTTCCTCACTCAGCGCGACTATTGGAAAGACCTCAAGGAGTCAGGCGATGAAGCGGCTGACCTTAATAAAGTCGTTAAAGCATGCCCCGCTGTTGCTAATTTTATTGAACAGGGCGCCGAACCCTCAATCGCCAAACCCGATTGCCGCTCAGGGCGAATCTATGTCCACCTTAACTACTGGCTTCTTTCGTTCTTGGCCCTGCTGGGTGTGGCAATCTACCGTCGCTTTCATCTTGCTCGTTATAGGCGCGATCCTGATCAATACAAAGGAAACCGTTAATATTGCCGGCTCGAGCTTCGTTTACATTCCTCTTCCCGGCGGTGGCGCCGTGACGAAACAGCTAGTGTCACTATCTGTCATCCTCGGCTCTTTCGCGGCATTCTTCCTCGTCGCGGGGCAGCGTCCCGGTGACCGGAAAAAATTTATGGCCGTGGTCCTACGTCCCATACGGCTGGCCCTTCTCACATACTCGGTATACCAGTATGCGAAGCGCGCATCGGAATTGACCAAACCGCCGTCATCGCTAAGGAACACATCTAAGCCGAGTTCGGCGGGCTGAAGCAGCCTGCTTGGTGTATGTACATCCGCTCTCGACGTGTCTAGCGCAGCGCCTGAACTAACGACCGGTTACGACGGCACGATCGGCCGGGTCGGCGATTGCCGGACGGCTCAGCGCAGCTCCTGGATGCGGACCAGGTTGCCCGCGGGATCGCGGAATGCGCAGTCGCGAATCCCGTATGGCTGCTCGGTCGGCTCCTGGACGACCTCGGCTCCGCCGGCCTCCACCTTGTCGAAGGTGCCGTTGAGGTCAGCGGTGGCCAGCAGGATCCAGCCGTAGGTGCCCTTGGCCATCATCTCGGCGATGGTGCGGCGCTCGTCGTCGGTGACCCCAGGGTCGGCGGCCGGCGGCGCCAGGAGTATGGACGTGCCGGGCTGGCCGGCGGGGCCGACCGTGATCCAGCGCATCTTGCCGTTTCCGACGTCGCTGCGGACCTCGAAGCCGAGGGTGTCGCGATAGAAGGCCAGGGAGGCGTCCGGGTCATCGTGCGGGAGGAAGCTGGCGTGAATGGTGATGTCCATGGCGATCAGGCTAGTTGCGGCTCCGAGACTCGCGCTTCTCGATTCCTGACCGGTCGGAAACCAAGCACCTATCGCAACCAGCGTTACACAGAGTAACCAGCGTGGCAATGTGGCGCGGGGGAGTACCGGTAGTCAGACAACTGCACCGTGACTGGATGCCGGTCCACTCAGCCAGGGCCGTCCCGTCTGATGGCGATCAGAGGCGCGGGACGTTGCTGGCACACTTAAGCCCGGTTCTGTGGCAGCCATCATGTCGTTCCGAAGTCTGGCCGGGTGCGCGGCGCGATGCAGGGGCCCTGTCCTGAGTCCGGCCTCCTGCCCCGGCCGAACGCCTAGTAGTGGATGACCCCTGGAACGCCACCGCCTGCGGCGATCATGTCGCCGTCGATCGCGACGGACTTCGGCGAGGCGAGGAACGTGACGACGTAGGCGACCTCGCGCGCGTCGATCATCCGCCCGACGAGGTTGCTGGCCGGACGCTGGGCGGCCTCCTCGCTCGTCGCCTCCGTCCGGGTTGCCCCGGGGTGCACGGTGACGACGTTGATGCCGTGCGGCGCGAGCTCGCCTGCGAGGTTCTTCGACATCGCCGAGACGGCGACATTGCGCACCGAGCCGATCACCGAGCCGGCCTGGCGAGCCGCGAGGCCCGATACGTTGATGATCCGGCCCCAGTGGTTGGCGATCATGTAGGGAGCGGCGGCCTGGGCGACGCGCAGGTAGCCGAGCACCTTCACCCGGATCTCCTCGAAGAGGGCCTCCCCGGTGACCCCGTCCCAGCGCGGGGCGGGCTGTTGGCCGGCGGGCTGGGCCGCGGCGTTGACGAGAATATCGATGCCGCCGAGCGCGTCGGCCGAGGCTTTCACCATCGCCGCGATCGACTCGCCGTCGCCGGTGTCGACGCTCGTCCCGATGACGCGGGGCCCCGACGCGCTCGTGAGCTCGGCGACGGTGGCGTCGATGCGGGCCTGGTCCCGGGCTGCGAGCGCGACGTCGGCACCCTCGAGGACGAGCTCCCGGGCGATGGCCTTCCCGATTCCTCGGCTGCCGCCCGTGACAAGCGCACGCTTACCGGTCAGTTCGAGATCCATCGAACTCCCTCCGTGAAGTGAAACCTGGAACTCGATTCTCCCCGTCACGGGCGTCGGCCGTCGCTAGACGGTAACGCCGCACATCTCGTCGTCCGGGACGTCTGACAACAGCGGCCGCAGCATGAGGTAAGCCATCGCGCCGGGGATGGGGACCGTCTGCAGCACGCCCTGGTCGTGGGCCATGTCGGACAGCGCGGTCCAGCCCTGGAAGGTGCGGAACGCCGAGCACATGGTGCTGCCGGGGTACTGCGGTCCGGCGGTGCGGTAGGCCGCGTCCCAGGGATCGTACTGTTCGACGGTGCCATCGAACAGGTGACGGAACGCCTTCTGATAGGCCTCGGTCATCCACAGGTCGAGGGTGCCCGGGTCGAGGTGGGTGCCCAGACCGCCCGAGTCGGTGGAGCCCACGCTTCCGAAGAAGTCGTCGCCAGGGCCTCGGTAGTCCTTGAAGAACCGGTTTCCGTCCACGTAGTCGACGATGTCACGGTCCCAGCCCAGGGCCTGCCCGCGTTCGAAATGCCCGCGCACGACCAGGCAGCCGCGCCGGCGCAGCAGTGACAGGACCTCATCAGGCACGGCACGTCGGCCCGCCCGGATCAGGTAGCCGCCGCGCTGCGCGCCGCGGTCATCCGTGCCCAGAAGGGGAGCGGTGTGACGCCGCGCCTGGCGGTCGTGAGCGCCGCTGACCCAGTGGACCGGAGCACCGGGCGCCTGATCCAGCTGCCCGATGCTCCGTTCCTGCTCGGCGAGCTTGACGCGGTCCTCGTAAGCCCCTAGCCCCTTTGCTGCCGGCGTCTCAGCGCGCTCCCCGCGATCCGCTGACGCATCCGCCGTGGCGGGGTGTAGCCGGGGGTCCGGCGACGATCGCGTTCTACGCATTCCCGGTGCAACTTACATATGACGATGTCGGCAGCGGCGAGCGCGTCGTCCTGATCCACGGCCATCCGTTCGACCGGGCCCCGTGGGAACTGTCCTGTCAGTGAACATGGGGCATTGCCATCGAAGCTGAGGCAATGCGGGATGCTCGTCAGCGAATCTGTGACTGAGCGCTTCAACCGGCGGTTCAGCGCGAGATGGCAAGTCTTGCGCTTATGACCGGCTCGGGGCTGCATCTGAGCGGGTGGCTGGTGCGGGATCGGCTTGGCGCTGCGATGGCCCCGTTCTAGCTGCCGAGGGCGGCGACGTCGATGAGGTGCGTGATGCAGGACTCGAAGATGTCGTCCTCACTGCGTGCGGGGCCGACCACCGCGAGTGCTGCGGCGAGGTTCGGGTACTGGCCGCTGGCCGCTGCGCGTGCGAACGTCCGCATCTGGGTGGCTGCTGCCTCGTCTGGGCTGGTTGGGCCGTTCGCCCGGTCGTTGCCGAGCATCCCTTGCATCGCGCCGTACATCGCGGCGAAGCCGCCGATCAGTGCGAGGATCTCCATCTTGGCTCCGGTGTCGAGTTCGGAGCCCGACAGCAGTCCCAGGAAGTAGTCCATATAGCGCAGGCGGTTGGGTCCAAGGGGCGAAGGACGCTGCATCAGTCCGGCAATCCAGGGGTGACTGCGCGCGATGTCCCGGCCCTGCCGGGCTAGGTCCGCAACCGCCGCGCGTCTGCCCGACGCAGGGACGGCGGGATAGACGAACTCACCCGCCAGGCGGTCGATCACCAGCTGCTCTAGGTGGTCCCTGGTCGGGACGTACGTGTACAGCGACATGGTGGCGATGCCCAGTGCGCGCGCCACTCGCCGCATCGTGAGCGCGTCCATGCCTTCCGCATCGGCGATCTGGACGGCGACGGCTGCGATGGCCGCGCGGTCATGCCGCGGCTTCGGACCTCGGCTACCGCGTTCGGGGAGATCCCAGATCGGCTCATGCGGACCCGCCACCCCCGGGCCGGCGGCGGGCTTGTCCCCGGCGCTCGTGTTCACCCTGGCGGTGGGGTCCGTGCCCGGATCGCCCGTCGGTGCCATCGCAGACCCCTAGCTTTTAGCGTGCAGCGTACGTAGTATCCTAGCGAACACCGTGCGGTGCACGGTGTTTTCTCGGACCCCTTCGATCCCAGCTCGCACGCGACCGACGAGGCAGGCAGAACAGCAGATGAAGGCCATGTCCGCAACAATCCTGATCGACGCCCCGCCCATGGACGTGTGGGCGGTTCTCACCGACCTGAGCCGTTATCCCGAGTGGAACCCCCTCTTCCGTGAAGCCTCCGGAGAGATCGCCGTCGGGGAACGGATCAAGCTGAGAAGCGTCCATCCGGCCAACGGACGCATGATGACCGTCAAGCCGAAGATCGTCACGGCTGAGGCCGGCGTCGAACTGCGATGGGCGTCAAGCCTGCCCGGCATCATAAGCGGCGAGCACAGCTTTGCGCTCACTCCCGCGGGCGGCGGCACCCAGGTGGTGCAAAGCGAGAGCTTCCGCGGCCTGCTGGTGCCATTGTCCGGCAAGATCCTCGCCCGCGCCGAGGCCAGCTTCGCCGAACTGAACGAAGCCCTTAAGAAGCGGGTAGAGGCCAGCTGACCTCACACGGCGATGTCGCTGCCGGGACAGCTCACCTGTCAGCACGGGTCGGCGTCGAAGCCGATGCGGACTGACGCCGGCAGGTTCACCACCGGTACAGCGACGGAGGCGTGAACGGCCGCTCGCCAGGTGAGGCGCTCAGCTCGCTAAGTCAGCCGTTCGGTCACAGAATCTGAGACATTGGCTGATCTTGGCCGGTATGGTCGGCGTGATTTGATCACCGGATCAGCGCGGGAGTGCGCGTGTCTCATGGATCGGCCGGTATCGGCCGGTGTTGCGTCGTCGTTGGCTGACCTGGGCTTCGAGGTCGCTTTTGTCGATCTGGACGGCGCTGAGCGCCGGGAACCGTTGTCGCAGTGCTGGGGTGTGGGGTTCGAGCAAGTGCTGCCGGTGCGTGGGTTCGCCTCGTTCCCCGGGCAGTCGCATTTTCCGGGTCTGTGGTGGTTCTCCTCGGCCGGCGTTCATGTCGGCTTCGAGTCGTGGCTTGAGCGCGATGTGGTGATGTCGCTGGACGCCGATCCGGAGGTGGCCGCGGTCGCGTCCCAGCCGTTTTGGCTGAGCTGGCCAGATGAAGGGCGCCTGGTCCGGCACGCCCGGATTTCTTTGCCCGCCGCAGCGATGGCAGTGCCCTGGTGATCGATGTGCGCGCTGATGACCGGATCGATGACGGTGATGCTGCGAAGTTCGAGGCCACGGCGCGGGCGTGTGCGCTGGCGGGCTGGGATTATCGCCGGATCGGTGCGCTGGATCCGGTGCTGGCGGCCAACCTGCGATGGCTGGCCGGCTACCGGCATCCCCGCTATGCGATGTCGGCATACGGTGATGACCTGGCTCAGGCTTTCGCGCGTCCCCTCGCGCTGATGGACGGGGCGAGAGCGGTGGGTGATCCGATCGCGGTGCTGCCGGCGTTGTTCAATCTGCTGTGGCGGAGGGTCTTGCTGGTCGATGTCACCTCGGCGTTGCTTGCTTCGCGGTCGGTGGTCTGGTCGCCAGGGGGCGGGCCGCGACGGTCTCCAGGCCTGCCGGGCTGCAGGCCGGCGTCGAGATCCGGTTGGGGGGCAAGGCACATGCTGTCATCGCGGTCACCGGGACGTCAGTGCGGTTGGAGGATGCCGCCCTGAAAGGTCGTCCGGCGCCGTTTGGCGAGCAGGCATGGGACCACGCACGGCAGGTACTGGCCGCCGCGGTGACGACCCCGCTACCGAGACCGAGATCGCCCAGGCGGTCGAGGCCCTGCTCGACAAGGCAGAACGGGGCCCTGCCGGGGCGAAGCCGTCGAAGCAGGACAAGCGGCTGGCGGGCCGGACCCGCGCGGTCGCTGAAGGCACGCCGGCCATGACAGCCTCACCACCCGATGAGGCACCCGAACTCACCGAGGAGGCCGATGCCGAGCAGGAACCCGGCCCGATGGCCAAGGTGATTCCGCTGGGGTTCTTCGACCCGTTTGAGGAAGCGAAGAAGAGGTGGTGACCGCGGCCGGTGCCCAGTCCTGGCGTCAGATGCTGGCCGAGGAGGGCTGGAGCCGTCATCTGACCACGCTGGAGGGCTGGCGGGAGTTCACCACAGCCGAGACCATCCCGCCGGAGCTGCTGACCGGCCAGCAGTGGGCGGCGATGCCGGAGACCGACCAGCTGCTCTACGACGAGTTCCGGCTGGACTATCACACCCGGCTGGCCGCCGCCGCGACCTCGGCCCTGCGGCAGGTGGTCAACACGGGGCGGCGGCTGACGCTGCTGAACCGGCACGCCATCAGCGCCCGTCGCGGCCTGATCTTGTCCGGAGCGGCCGTTACAGGCAAGACCACCGCCATCACCCAGTTCGGCAAGACCCATGAAGCAATCGACCGGCTCCGCCATCCCGGTATCGGCGACCGGATCCCGGTCATCTACGTGACCGTCCCGCCCTCGGCGACCCCACGCATGCTCGCGGTCGAGTTCGCCCGACGGCGGCCGGGCTTGTTCACGAGATGGACAGGTGACGGCGGCGGATAGGCGGGCTTTGAGCACGCGCGGGAGGCCGGGGAGGACGTCGCCGGCGTAGGAATCTCGCCGAGGATGGCCGGGTCGGCTGCCCTGGGCTGGGTTGCGGTAAGGGTGGCGAGTTCGGTTTCGGCCTGCGTGCGGTCGTGGTGGAGCTGGCGAAGCGGTTGTGGATGCGGGCGCGCATGGCCCTGTCGCGCCGAAGGCCAGGACGCTCAGCCGCGGTCGTGGAGGGTCACCTGGTAGCCGTCGGGGTCCGCGAACGTGAAAGTGCGGCCGAACGGCCCGTCGACGGGCGCTGAGACGATCGTCGTGCCGGCGGCGGCGAGGGCGTCGTGGATGTCCTGCGCGTCGGGGGCGTGCAGCCACAGCGCCATTCCCTGGCCCGGCTGCGCGATCGCGTCCAGGCCGGCGCCCGCGACGACGTCGCGGACGGCGAACGCGATCGGCTTGGTGCCGAACACGACGGCGTGCGGCGGTCCTGCGTCGGAGCGCTTCAGCCCCAGGTACTGCTCGTAGAAAGCGGCGGAACGCTCCAGGTCGCGCACCTGCAGCGAAATGAAGTCGGGTCCGGTGACGGCCACGATTCTTGCCTCCTCATAATATGTCAGTCTTCTGACACACCACAATGTATGTCAGAATACTGACATGAGTCAAGGCGAGCCCGGAATCGAGCTGGACACATCGCTCGGGTACATGCTGAAGGCGGCCGCGAGCGCCCTGCACTCCGCCCTGGAGGCCGTTCTGAGGCCGCTTGGCATGACGATCACCCACTACGCCTGCCTGGAGCTGCTGGCCCAGCGACCGGGTCTGTCCAACTCCGAGCTTGCCCGCGGCGCCTTCGTCACCCGGCAGTCGATGAATGTGCTCCTGCAGGCCCTCGAACGCCAAGGACTCGCTGTCCGCCCAGCACGGGCACCCGTCGGCAGGGCCCTGCCGACCGAGCTGACCGCCCGCGGGCGCCGCCAGCTCAAGATGGCCAGCGCCGCGGTTCGCCGCGTCGAGCAAGACATGCTGGCCAATCTGGATGCCAGCGAACAAGATCAGATGCGGCGCCTGCTCACTGCGTGCATCGCCTCACTGACCGAACCGCCCGCATCGGCGACGTGAATCCTCCGGACCGGCCGCCTGGATCAGGCCACGTGGCGCAGGCAGCAACGGCCTGGTGACGCGCGGTTCGCGCGTCGGTGATGAGCGCATAGCTGCCCGGCCTCCGCCGGCCCCGGTGCGGGGGCCTCGTCCTCCGCAGGCAGAGGACCTGGCTCAGCGAGGCAGGACCGGTGGGCCGCGACGCACCGCTCGACGGCCTTGGCGAGGTTCTGCCACAGGTGAAACCGGTCGGCGACCTGGACCGCCTGCGGTGCCCCGGTCCGGGCCCCGTCGGCGTAGGCGCCGGAGCGGTCCCGGCAGATGACCTGGATGCCGGGATGGGAGGCCAGCCAGTCCGCGAGCGGCTGGGCGGAGCGGCCTTCCAGCAGGTCGAGCGGTGCGCCGGTCTCGCAGTCGATGATGACCGTGCCGTAATTCTGGCCGCGCCTGATGGCGAAGTCGTCGATTTATCTGGTGTTCGAACAAATTTTTGCTGTATTTTCGCAGGTGATGACGCTCCTGACGGCGTCCGCAGCGTGGTCAGGTGGCGCGGATGCCGTGCTGCT
>Ga0302225_10001378_pt1 | contig 15509 bp, 17 predicted proteins | sample II_Palsa_E3_2_FD_193515 | JGI IMG/M metagenome (GOLD analysis project Ga0302225, IMG submission 193515) | Peat permafrost microbial communities from Stordalen Mire near Abisko, Sweden - II_Palsa_E3_2 | ecosystem: Environmental > Terrestrial > Soil > Palsa > Peat permafrost | place: Sweden...
ACTAACCAATAAGTTTCCATTTAAGCAACAACATACAATTTTTGATAACATTGTTGGAAAAAGCACAAAATTATTGCGTGCATTAGACCAGGTTACCCAAGTTGCTAATTTTGACATGACGGTACTTATTTTAGGAGAAACAGGGGTTGGAAAAGAGGGATTGGTACACGCTATACATCAACTTTCTGGCCGTAACAAAAAGCCTCTTGTTAAAATTAATTGCGCGGCAATTCCATCTACATTAATAGAATCAGAATTATTTGGTCACGAAAAGGGATCCTTTACAGGAGCTTTTGAACGAAGAATAGGTAAATTTGAACAGGCTCACGGGGGTACAATTTTTCTGGATGAAATCGGAGAAATTCCTTTGGAAATTCAAACGAAACTATTGCGTGTGCTGCAGGAAAGGGAGTTAGAAAGGATTGGAGGACGATCAACCATTAAAATAGATGTACGCGTAATTGCGGCAACCAACCGTAACCTGCATAAAGACGTTGCTGATGGAAAATTCAGAATGGATCTTTATTACCGCATAAATGTTTTTCCCATTAATTTAGCGCCATTGCGGGAAAGAAAGGAAGATATCGGTTTGCTGGCGGAGCATTTTATAAAACAGCATGCCCAAAAAACAGGATTCCCGCTAAAACAGCTAACACCCGCTGTACTGCTGAAATTGGTGAATTATTCATGGCCGGGTAATATACGTGAACTACAACATGTAATTGAACGGAATATTGTACTTAACCGGTCCGACATTATAGGCACCATTGATTTACCTGAAGATGCAATCTTAGAAGATCAGCAAGAAACCTTAAAAGTTGGATTCCAATCTATAGCCGAGGTTGATAAAGCTCATATTATTGCTGCCCTTAATATATGTAATGGCCGTGTTTCGGGCAAAGGTGGTGCGGCAGAAATGTTGAACCTTCCGTCTACCACTTTAAATTCCAAAATGAAAAAATTGGGTATTTACTGGAAATATCTTTATTAATTTGAGTTAGAGCCATTTTTCGCCAAAAAATATCGTTCCAATATTTTTATCATAAAAACGGTTTGTACAACAAACCTTAAACAAAAAAAATGCGTAAAGCCTTTGTATTAATCTTAATCTTGTTTTTATGGATAAATGCAAAGGCGCAGTCGCTTCCTAAATCTGTTACATTACTTCAATCAAAACTCAACGCATCTAAAACAGATACAAGTAAGATTTCTATATTAATCCAACTTGGTAACCTCTATAACGATTTAAATAAAAAAGATGAACGTATTGCGGTAGATTATTATCAAAAAGCACTTTTGTTAAGCAAGAAAATTAATTCATTTAACTGGATTAATAAATCAGTTGCTTTATTAGTTAGCGAGTATGCACAGTTTAATGAATTTAAAAAATGCAGGGCAATCTATTTGCCATTTGTTCAATATTATAATACCCATGGTCTTATAACAGCCGAACTAGCTTTTTTAGATATGGTTAAAGATGCCGCAAATAACGGAACTAACAATGGGCTGCTAATTAGAGGAGAATGGAGTTATATATTAGAATTAAAGGAATTTGTCGAATTACAGATTAAAGATACTTTAAATGCCATAAAAACCTTAAAGGATGAAGGTGACAATAACCTAAACCTGGGGAAACTTGACCTTGCAAAAAACCAATTATTAGAGGTAGTTAAACGATACAAGGCGATTCACTTTCGCAAAATACACGATACCTATTATCTCCTATGGGCTGTGAGCCAGTTAAAAGGAGATGAAGAGAACGAGCTATATTACGGGCTTGAAATGGTGAAAGGCATGTTAGCCACCCATGATAGTGTTGATTATAAACTTTTTTATATGAAACTGGGCGAAACCTATACCGGGCTTAAAATGTATGAGGAAAGCATAGCTTGTTATAAAAAAATATTAGCACTCACAGATGAATCGAGTAAAAACTGTTATGATAGCTATTATGCCATTGCGGTTAATTTAATAGCATTGAATAAACCATACGAAGCAAGCCAATATCTGTTGCAAAAAAAGTCAACGTATCCGCCTAAACAAGCTTCAACAATGCATTTTTTTTATAAAGCGATGGCAAAATGTTACCAAGCTTTGCACCAAAATCAATTAGAAGAAAAAAACCTATTAGCCATGATTAAATCCGAAGATTTTTCTACATATGGCATTGTAGTTAAAAACCAGGCTATTCTTACAGAATTTCTTCAAATCTCCCAGTTTTATATAACCATTAAAAACTTTAGCAAAGCTAAATATTACGTTAACCGGGCCTCAATTATGCCATCTATCGGGAAGGTTAGTTTAGCTTCGTTAAGCACACTTGAGTTATGCGAATTTAAAGTTGACTCAGCATATAACAACTACACCTCGGCTATTCAACATTTTCAAACCTACAAAAAAATTAACGACTCTGTTTTTAATTCAACTAAGATCCAGCAAATCCAAAATTTACAAATTAAATATGAAAGCAGCCAAAAAGATCAGGACATTAATATCTTAAAATCTCAGGCACAAGTAAGTAAAGCAAACCTTGAAAAACGAAGATTGACGGGAAACTTATTACTGGGTGGATCAATATTATTATTGTTGTTACTTGTTTTGGTATACAACCGCTACCGTTTAAAGCAACGAAACCTGTTATTACTGGAAGGTAAACAGACCGAAATCTCGAAAAAGAATCAAGCACTTGAGCAATTATTAAAAGAAAATGAATGGCTGTTAAAAGAAGTACATCACCGGGTGAAAAACAACCTGCATTTGATTGTTAGCCTGTTAAATTCCCAGTCAAAGTTTCTTAAAGATGAGGCTGCATTAACTGCAGTTATGGATAGCCAGCACCGGGTGCAGGCCATGTCATTAATACATCAAAAACTGTACAAAACCAACAATACATCGAGCATTTACATGCCTGAATATATTGGCGAATTATTAGACTATCTAAAAGATAGCTTTAAAACGGGGCACAAAATATCTTTTTTACTGGATGTTGCCCCCATAAAATTAGATGTATTACAGGCGGTGCCGCTTGGGCTAATATTAAATGAAACAATTACCAACTGTATAAAATACGCATTTCCATTTTCTGAAAATGATACCATAAAAATTAAACTGGCTGACTTGAAAGATGGAAAAATATGTTTAATAATAGCAGATAATGGCTGCGGATTACCTGATAATTTCAGTCCGGATAATTCAGATTCTTTTGGGCTGTTACTGGTTCATGGCCTGATAGAAGATTTAGGAGGGCTACTTCATATAACCAATTACAATGGTACTTCTATAAAAATAACATTTAACACAGAACAAAACCACCGCTAGTAAATTTCCAAATATCTAATAAATACTGTGAGCTAATATTAGGTACTCATTATTGTGCATTACACGGTAAGCATGGCATATTATATAAATTTTAGGTTAACAATAGCCCTTTGATCCCACAAAATGTTTCTACAGTGTACATACACTTATAACCACAGGTTAATCTATCATAAAATTGAATAATATTACATTTCATATAATCAGTATAAATTAATTCCGGAGAGCTTTGAGCGTACAAAGTATCTTCATCTTTAACAAAAAAATCTTCGGTGTATCCCTGTTCATGAAATTTAATAATAGCCATTGTAAGCAGGTTGTTAACCGGTTTAGCATTTAAGTTTACCTGGTTCATTTTTCAATGTTTCTAAATTTTATGTTAACTATAGTATTATTGATACTATTAATATATCAGATCATTCGCCTATAAAACATCCTCTACTGAACCCCGCTGCTTAAAAATGGTATAAAAGAGCATAATCACGCTAACAAGTTGGGCCATCCTTATAATAAACAGGACAAAAATTTCAATCATAACTATAAGCTTAAAATGTTAAAAAACACTAATCACTTCATATATAAGCAAGTAGTTCTATTTTTATACCATTTATTTAAATACTTATTAATCAATTATTTAAATATAATTTAATTGACATTATTTAACCACATTTCGATAAATGACGAAATGTAGATGCTACCTAACGTAAGTTAATTTTGAGTTGATAACTAGGTAATAAGAGATACTGAGCCACAATTATTTTGTACCCTTATTATTAGAGAAGGTAGAAACATTAATTTGATATATTTATTTAAGCTACCCTTAAATTTTACATTAATGGCTTCACATAGTAAAGAAGTTGCGGAGTTTATGCTTGAAGGAGCAGAAGCATGCAAGTAAAATAATCCACTAAGGCAGGTCTCATTAAATTGAGGCTTGTTTTTTTATTATCTAAAATGAGCTTTTTACTTGACACAATTTTAGATAAAACCTGTAAAAACTCACTAAACAAGAGAATCAATATCATAGTTTTATAACTGCGCTATTAATTGGATCGCAAATTAAATTAATTAATATGTTAGTAGTAGTTTTTCATAAAACCGCTTACGCTTAAAGACGGTTTTGCTGTTTTATTCAACACTTAATCCACTACCACAGTTAATGAGTTAAGGGAATGCAAAGCGTCTCTCATCGCATTTTTTCTTAGTATTGCGTTATTAACCGATAAGTTTATTATTGGTATCCTTTGGCCTAATAATCCATAAAATGGGAATTAGAAGAATCACTGCTATAGTAAGAACCCTATAATATAATAGAAGTCCATATAAAAACCAGGTTATTATATCACTGCCTATTATGGGAGAAAAGTTAACGCCAATTAAAGCAATAACTATCCAGCCCCAATAATTTAATCTTCCTTGTATTTTCGTCCAATTAGCTATAAAATAACATGTTATGTATATAAAAACCGGTATAATGTACACAAACGCGTATTGTTGTTGATGTGGGAATATTAATGGTATTAATATAAATAAATAACACATCTCCCAAAATTGCCTGATCTTGTTGTTTACTCCTCTAAATGGAAGCGTATGTAAAAAAATCAGTGTAAAGAATAAAAAAACTAATCTAAAAAGGTTCACTATTAAAAATACATCCTGGTAATTAAGATTAAAAAAATTCCTTTTATAAGGTAAAGAACCTACAGTATTAGTTAAATAAACCGGTATTAGTGCTACGAGGCTGCTTGGGCCATTATCTGACTCAATCGTCCAGCCCTTGTTAAGGGGATTAATAACACCAAGCCACTCATGCAACAAAAAATTATTTCGTTCCCAGCCCAAATACAAGGCTGGGATATACAGGTAAAGAATAAAAAAACCGCAGGTTAACAGGGCGGCCTTAAATTTACTCCTGTAAAAGAGGTAAATAATAAATACCAGGGGAAGCAATTTAATATTAATAGCCAATGCTAACAACGCAGCCCCGGTTATATTACGCCCCCTATTGAATAGCCCCATACTTTCCAAAGTGGCCCACAATAAAAAGATCGTCATTTGTACCTGGGCGAGGTCATCACGCAAAAATCTTACGGACAATATTAAAACAATGAATAGCCATGTATTATATTGCTTTTTTGAAAATTTGGAATAATCAAAATATTTTAAACATAAAAACCATGTTCTATAAAGGAAAAAGTAAGAAAGCAATACCCATAAAAACTGCGGAACTATTATGGGCAATTTTGAAAACGGGGCAAGTATTAAGGCAAATAACGGGCTATAAAAATAATCCAGGCCCCTTACTAAGGGTGGTTGATATATATCCTTATTGTTAATTATTTTCCATCCGGCATTAACAAACACCTCGAAATCCCGCCCGCTTTTAGCGCAGCTTAATGCAAATAGAATTGCTAATACAAACAATAAAGCTTTGTAATATTTATTATCGATTCTTAACAAACTATCTATAACTTTTTTTTTCCAATTCATACTTGTGGATTGTAGGTTTTACACCTAAATTAAGGTTTATTTATACACCTAAAATTAGGTGAGGTTCAATTAAGTAAGTTCTTTTTCGCGTGCTATTTTTGTATGGCTTCTAAAACCCAATCTTTTTTAGAAAAACCAATGGCGCTAACAGTTTTTTTTGGTCGTAAATCACAAAGCTCCTCTATTGTATTAAGATCACTTTCATAAACCCCAATATTACGTTTTTTAGGGTGTCGGTTTTCGGCACCTCTCTTTTTATAGAATGCTGCCTTTATTAATTATTTCACGGATCTTCTTTTCGGTTAATTCAGATTCAGCTTTTTACAGTATTATTATCTTCGGGCTTTTTGGGTTGTAGTTAAATTTTAGACATACTATTAACCAATATTTTTTTTTCATTAAAACATACTTTTTTAACTGAGAGATATTGAATAAGTTAACAGCAACCGCCGTTTTACCTATGCAGCCATTTATCCCTCCAAATACATACATCACACTTAAATTGCTAGTTTATAATAAAAATGATGAGTGTAAAACTACACCTAAATTTTACGTATAACTATAAATTCACTAAAAAGCATTAACAAAGCTTGCTGAAAATAATAAGTGTAACGTCTAGATAACCATTTGTTTCTGTTAGATCTTCTATTTATGCATAAGTAACTAAATTGCCATTTATCGCAATTGTATCTATTCCTACATCACCTCCTGCACCAACGTGAATATCATCAGTTGAAAATTTTTCCATAAAGTGATTGGATGTAACTTAGAAACCGGCAAAATGCTTAAATGCAACTTCTTATGCCGTGTCTTAAGATCATTTTGTTTAAAGGTAATACGGTCCATAAATAAAATTATTAATATTAAATATTGTATTAATGTTAAGGATGGGCTATATAAGAAACAACAAAGCCTCTCAGATTACTCTAAAAGGCTTTTTATTATGTGACCTGGGAGAGGATCGAACTCTCGACCCACTGATTAAGAGATGTAGACAAAATCTGTCTTTAGAGCATCTCAGAGCCTATTTTAAGTGTTATATTAAAGGTTTAAATCAAACCTGTACAAACCGCTAACCTTGTAAATAAATTAATGAACTGTAATGCTAATCTAAGCATTTTCTTTGTGATTGATGATTGTTATTATGTTGTGTTTATCATACCTGAATTGGATTAAGTGAATAAATAATTATTTCGCCAACATCAGGTTTGTGGCAATCTAGTGCAAGAAGCAAACGAATAAATGGGCTGTGAGGTAGGTAGAGGGTTTATGCGGGACAGTTCTTGCACGCTTCAGTAGCCACAGCCCTAACTTTGTGGTATCATTATGTATCACTCTCCCTCCACTCATCTCTTCAATTCAAGAAATAGAGAATATCTTACTTTATAGGGGTTGTTAGAAATCTGAATTGGCATTATGTGATACTCATCACATCTTCTTCCACTCTTCCTCATTGCTGTAAGCCTTATAAGCTTTCCTAACACGGATAAGTATCCATATAGGACAAGCTGCCGCCAAAAGCGTATCAAAGATGTAACCAATATCTTCGTACTTGTGTACTGCATCAAAAGGTGGAGCATGGTATATCTTAAACGGCAGAAACAATAAACAGAGCACGCCCAATACGGTTAGAAGCTTCCTGTATCTTACATAGTAAACGTACATTCCAATGTCGATAGGTTTGTCTAGTGCCATTGAGTTGATTGATTTGGATTAAGCTATTGAAATTTTACTGTTTATAGAGGCTGTTCAAATCCTGAATTGGATTGTAACTAGCCAGGAACTTGATTAATGAATTCATATACGTGACCTCTAATTTCTTTTAACTCCTTAAAGGTTAACTTAAACCACTCACCACGCAATCGCTTATGCTTGTAAAGCTTATGAAGATAACGCTCTAGTTTATCAGATGCTTTCCATACTGCTACCATAGTAATCTCTGGTTCTTCAGCTTGTAAGGTCTTCTCCCTATGTTGAGGATTGATGCTCTTACCTATCTTTACAAGGTTGTTCCGTTTGTTATGCATCAGATAAACGAAGCTATCACCCTTTGTAGGAGTAATTATTTCCAGGTTTCCAAACAAGTACCTGTATAGATGAGCATGCTCTAAAAATGGTATAATAAAAATACCTTTGACGTCTTTAGCAATGATGTGAGGATTCATGCCTTTATAAGGTAGGAGCTCGTTAACGGTGATTGTTAAGTAGCCCACTTGTTCACACATTGATCTAATTGATTCCTGAAATGTATTAAAGGTTTCCAACACGTCTAAGTCATATGCATCTGCTATATACATGGAGAATGCAATTAACAGTCTGTCACGTTCAGGATTCTTTATATCAAGCTCTAGCAAACACCCTTCAAGTATCCTTCTACCATTAATGTAGAATATATTGTATTGGATAGAATCTGTGTCATCTACCATGTGTAAGCCATAGCAATGACGATGCATTCCTGTAATTACATTGTTTACTCTCGGATCAGTATTAGCTGCGTTGAGTTGTAATATAGACTCTTCGTTCAAATAATGAAAGTTGGGATAAAAATGTTCATCAAGATACTCTTCGGTCATGGTATAGGCTAGCTTGCTACTAAGTTAACAAAGCAATTCAAGAATTTTAGAATTTTAACTTTTATAGAGGGAGTGTAAATCTTGAATTGGATTAGTTTAGTTTACTTTACTTAATCTTCCATGTAGTGCCATCTGTAAATGACACTTCAGTTGGCCATGCCAGTTTTATTTTCTTACCATCGCTGCTTAAGATATTCCAAGTGCCATTTGAAGACCTTCCTGCTTTTAACTCGTCATCTGTGAATCCGCTACCGAAACCTTTAGCCACAACATTACCAAGGTCAGCAGGCTCATTGAAAGCGTTAGTCCCATACCACATAAACTTAATCCCTTGGATTGTTTTTCCTGATACGTTCTTGTAACTTAAATAGACGTTTCTATAGTTTGAGTAATCTTGTTTAACCATCCTTGCCCTAATAATCTTGACAGGCGCCTTATATAAGCCTACAGTATCAATAAGTGCTGATGCGATAACTGAGTCTGTCATCTTCTTTACATGTTCTGCTTCGCTCTCCCCATATTTAGCCCTTGAGAAACTATCCAATTCAGCTTGGTGTTCTGCTTCTGATTGTTGGGGTACTTCTTGGCAACTTGTTAAGATTATTAGTGATAAGAAAATGAAAAGTAACTTGTGACTCATATCGTGACTGCTTAGATTTCAACTAATATAAGTAACACAAGTCAAACCTACAAGGGTCGATTTCGAGATCGACAATTCAAAATTATGAGAATTTTCTCTTTTATAGCGGTTTTATAGATCTTGAATTGAATGGATGATTGGGTGGTGCTTCAACTCCTTGCCTTATAAGGTAATGCTCTAGTTGGCATCCCGTATATTTCCTTTATGCTCGATATGAAGATAAGCAGTGATACAATAAGTAGAGCGAATTAAATAACCAATTGTTCTATTGACTTATGTAATCGAAGAAGATGCGAAGTTTACAATCGTTTCTTCAATGCCCCGTTTGCTGTTTCGTTCTGTAGCGAACCTGTTAAGTTGTTTTGAAAGTGCATCTAAATCTTGGTAAATAGAATATTCGTTAATCGAGTAAATATTAAGAGCTCCACGTAGTGATGGTATCGAATTATCTTGAATTGTAATTTTTTTAAACGAAACAGTGTCAAGCGATTGGTCTAGAGGTACTGTAGGTTGATGGGAAACACTTAATACTCCACGTTGGTTTATCACCCTAGCTGAAAGACCTCGTGGATAGAAAACGCCACTTGACTTAACGAGAAATGGACTATCGACATTCTTTATAAATGAATTGTCTTGAATGGCCATAATGTATATGCATGCTTGATTTCCAGGAATAATGTTTTCAAGAGCAAAGTATAAAGCTACCAACGGATTCCGAGTCCAGTCTAATAGCCTTGTTGCAAGTCCATGATGCTGAGCAAGTGTTAGCCAATCCCAATCATCAATAGGTTGAATAGTAAGGTGAGGTTGGCTGTATCTTTTCCAAGATGACAGTATAGCTTGCTCTTGTTCTGCTGTTGTGTAAAATTTCTTAAATTCAGAACGCCCAACCTTAGGTACGAGCTCCCAGTCAACACTTCCATGTCCACGAAACAAGTAATTAGTATCACTATGTTCCATTATTATGGAGTGAAATTCCAAAAAAGAATTTACGGAGTGCTCTGTCATTACCTTAGTAAGATTAGACTATTTCAATTAAGACTAAGTTGAATATGATAAGTTTCACCATCGTGACTATTGTAAATGTATTAAACTTTTCAACAATGGCTCAACAATTAGCTTAAGCAGGTATCCAAATGCAGTCGCGATCAATAAAAGCCATGGAGTATCCTTAATGAGCTTGAAGATTCCGGGGATGGTCAACCCATAGACTTGTACAATGCCTGGAACAACAATGAGCTCATCATTGTTTGTTCTGGTAATAATACCTTCAATGATATCAACTTTCTTCAAGGTCGACATGTGTAACTTAAGATATTGCTTGTCATCAAAGGCTTTCGCTTCTTCACCTCCGGTTAATGCATTCTCACTCCCAATGTTATTTCTAAGTGCCAGATTAAGAAGTCTACCACTTGGCTTATTGTTTTCATATTTAACAGTGTAAATGAGTGCTAGTATTCTTGGAAAATCGTATTTACGATCATCGTCAATATCGAAGCTCACGCCTTTAAGAATTCTTATCCTGTTGTTGATAGCTTCAAATCCATAATTGGAATCTCGCATATTCCAATGTACCCATTTGAAACTGGTGTGTGCCTTATCATATTCAGAGAACTCATTGAGCATTAGCAACTCCAGTTTATCGTATTCACTAATAGACAGAGAATTAATGTCAAGGCTATTGAATTGCGCTTGTAGATGTATTGAGAACGACATAGTTTGACCAGTATTGATATTTTTAATACATATCGAAGTTACGCGAGGTGTCAAACCATGATTGGTAATAAACGATTCACACGAGTAGTGGATTACAAGACTCTTGGCTTTATCTTTTGTGATCTCACTTAATAAATCCAAACCATATCGTCGTTCTCGTAATCGTGGAGAGTTAAAAGCATTCACCATAAGCTATATGAATGGATTGACGACGTTGAGTCGGTCTAAGTACAAATTAAAATCTTTAACGAGAGTTGTAAGTTCAGGAATTGATTCAACGCCATTATTTTCAATGTAATGCCAACGATGTAAGGTTTCAACTAATTTAGTTTCCCTAAGTTCCCTAAGAAGCTTATACATCACAGGAATTGTGGTTTTCCATTCAATGTCTTGATTAGCAACCATCTCGATAAATATATAGCGTTCCATTTTAGCATCAATGTCACGTAAGATATTACATAACTCAGTGTATTCATTATTAGCAATATATAAATTGGTGGCATCAGTAATCTTGCCGATGGTCACTGAAAGCTTAATTGTAGAGTTGGGATTAGTCATGTGCACAAGGTTTGTTTCGAATATACAAAACTTTCCTGAGTTCGTGTTTCTTAATTATAGATAGTGGCAAGATTACTATGTTAAACAGGCGTTTACTAACCTGAGTCGTTGATAAGCGAATTGTCTTTCGTGGTTGTTTATTAACTTATGTTTAGTATCTTAGCCCAACTAAACCACGTATCATGATATTTAAAACTTACGTTTATATATCCGTTATTCCCCTTTTAGCAACTGTGACGTTTACTCAACGAATTCACTGCTCAGGTCATTCACACACTTATAGCTATGATGGTCATTACTAGGATGGAATAGGTAGTTCACATCGCGGTAGTTATTACCTTTTGAGAAGCACACACAATTATTATAGATGCATAAGTGCTAACTTGACTAGAACAATCTAACTTTTAATTTATATAACACAAAATGACAAACACTACAACTACTAACTTTAATGAATGGTTAGACCCTTTAGAACTAAGGTATTGGGGTGACATAGAAAGTTTAGCAGATTCAGTTTCAACTCCAGGTATATTTGGAATGTTCACCACAAAGCAAGCTCCAAACGCTAGCAGATGGTTTGTTACTGCTGATGATTATGAATGCACTTTAATGTTAGCAACCGAAGTTGCTAGGGACACCTTCATGACACATATAGATAACAAATATTGCAGTGGAGAAGGAATATCAAGTTGGTGTGCAACTCGTAGAGCAATGGAGAAAGATGATTAGTATTCTGCGAGCCGCATTACGAGTTGAGTGAGGGTCTAAGCAGAGGAAGTACCGTAGGTGCGACTGCTTAGTATCTGCACAAGGGATTGGCGCTGCTCTTGTAGCAATGCATGAGCATTGTAAAACCAAGAGCTGTGACGATCTCGCAGCCCGAATGATGGCGTAAGGCGAGTAAAATATAGATGAGCGCTTGGCTCGACCTATCTTGAATGTTGCAAGCGTTACCTGGCTGAGCAAGCCAAGTATAAGCGCAGCATAAAAGATAAGGTAGTGAGTGACAGAGAAAGCGAATATGGAGAAACGATTTTGCTTGAAGCAAACCGGGTGACAGATTGCGAAAACGGCCTTATAAAGACAAGAACATTTATTTATCAGTGGGTATTAGTGTATAGACCTTATAAATAAAATGTTCAAGGCTTGAGCGATTGGCAGCAGTGGAGTTTAATGTGTGCGTAGCACTCTTTAAACGTAGCGAAATCTGGCGACAGGTTTGTAAAGCTTAAGAGTTTCGTAATACCTATGGACCTGTGCGTGAAAGGCCTCTGCGCTGGAAAGGCATAAGCATAGCTTACCTTTCTCGGTCTAAGCCACCAAAAAGCGGGAAAGGTAAGTGAAGGCTTATGGTCTATTGTTATTTGTTTTTCGATTTCATACTTTTAACCTATGATTAAGTCTTACCTATCCCTTGTCTGTTTATTCGTTTTACTAATAAGCGCAACGACTGTATCTGCTCAGTTAAGCATTAAGCTTGTTGGCAAGACTTATAAGATACCTAAGTTCATTAAAACTGTAAATGTAAACTCATCACGTGATTCCTTTACACTTAAGTTAGATTCACAGTTTATAAGTTATCACATACTTGAACCGTTGTCTTCATCCCCTTATCCATTTGAGGTAAGGTGTAGTTCTTCGGGTATCACCGATCCTGGTTATACGATGAATGTTTTGAAAGCCAACAAAGATAGTCTTTGGTGGGAGCGATATGAAATGTACATTACGACGACGCTAGTTAAAGGAGCTACTAAATCTATAGAAATCAAGAAAGATAGCCAGGGTCAACCTATATACTTGTATGTGTATTATAAGCGTAACTCAATAGCTGTTAGCTCTTATTCTGTCATCGATACCCTTATACACTTAGGTCTGTTCACGCAGCCAAGCATGGAAGCTATACTATTAAAGCTAAAGCAAAGGGGTGTTAAATTACAATCCCCGAGCATGTTGGACTGTTGTTCGGATTTCCTCTTTAATATAAAGCTCAATAATCACTACCGTAGGTTCATTTACAATGGCTATATGCCTATGGCGAATCCAGATGTAAAAGAGTTAGCGGAAGCCAGCAAACTAGTTAATACATTCTACTATATATGCTCAGATAGGTAATGATGTTGCGAAGTAATCTCGAAACCTACCTTATAAAGAAGAAAGCAGAATAGACCTTCATCTACCTGCCTCTCGTACGTCGAATATCGCCATTCTGTTCCCTAATCAAGTCCCTGAAATAAACATATACCGACTGCAACAAAGCATACCGAATAACAAGCCACGGTATGAGTATAGCCATGTGTAACCTGTATAGCCACTTACTGCGCTCCTGATACCTCACTTTCCATATTGCAAGCATATCATTAATTGAAAGTAACGTTTGCTCTTCGGATTGATTATCTGATCGCTGTTCCAATGTGTAATTCGGTTAACTACCTTATAAATAAAGAAGCAGGATAGGCCATGAACCTATCCTGCAAATGTCTAACAACTATTTAATCGAGTTTGTATTCTTTGTATTGCATGAATTGGTTCAACGCTGGTAACACTACCTTATATAGTACCATTTTAGCTCTTCTGACACTCCGTTTGTTTCGCCCTTTCTCACCATCGGTACCAGGTATTACACCTATTGGATTTAGCCATTGTAGTTGATTGGATTCTGTTACTATGATCGTGAATGATGGATTAGTTAAATTATTAACTATCTGATTGTAGATATCTATGTAATCGTTATAATCATAATGCCCTGCTGTGAGTGCATCCCCGTTTATAAAGTTGCTCCAGTTCTCGTTTAAGACTGAAATGAACTTGCGGTCAAGCTTGTATTCCTTTCCCCAATATCGAAGTGTACCGTAGGTCTGGGCCTGACACCTGGTTGTAATGATGGCAAGCAGTAGCATCACTACAGTTAGTTTAAGAAATTTCATTGTTTCAATATTAATTGTGTTAGAAATAAACCACTTCTCCTAAGACCGGGATATAAACTTTGTATTCAAATCTGTCGGAGTGATCTTCATTGTACATTAGCCTGCTTCCTGTTGCCCCGGTTCGCGATAGGTCAGTCCAGTATTCCGCTGATAACTCTTTAACACCCATAATATATACAGTCCTGTCCACATAGGTTATCCTAAGACTTACCTTACGAACACCGTTGGCGTTGAATATATAACCATTGGTCAATTGGATTTGAGGTTGTGCAGTTTGTTGCTGCTGATAACCGTATTGTTGTTGCTGTGGTTGTGAATAGGTTTGTTGTTGCTGTGGCGGAGTAGAAGGAAGCGGATCGTAATGAATGTAACCACCACTCTGAGCATGTGCCATTGACAATGAGCCAATGAGTAAAGTAAATAAAATAAATTTCTTCATATCGTTTGGGTTTTGTGTATGTAGGTTTTAGCCCTGTCTAACAGACAGGGCTAAAGAAATCATTGATTAGCTTTATATGTATAGGTTGCTGTGACAAGCGTTTGTGAATTGGTAAGTGCCGCCGTGTTAGTAGCCACGACTTTGCCATTTAGCTTTATGGTAACTGTACCTACGTTGTTAGTGGTATAAGGCGGATCCTGAGCAGCACTGACGAAAATGTTAGCCGATTTAGTTGTGTCGGGTATGATGACTTGTGTAGACCAAGTTTGGGTATTTACATCCTGTCCTGCTTGTCCATTAACATCGTAATAGCTAACTACAAAGCTGTTACTCTGTGTAGCGCTGAAATCATACTCAATCACATTAGAGGCTTTAGGTGTTGGATTGCTTTTTTTTGAACAGGCAGTAAGGCATATTATCAATGCCAGTGAAAGGTTTAGAAGTTTCTTCATTATATGAGGTTTGTTTGTATTTACCAATGCAGCCTCATTGGAAAGAATATTAAACACGAAAGCGCAGGACTGAACTCAATTTGCACTTCAGAGGCTCGGCAAAGGGCCCGTACAGCAACAAACAAGTCTTCGCCCTACGCTTGCGCGTGGGCGTTGAACTCGCTTATTCCTACTGTACTTCCATTTTGCCGATTTCTGAAGTAGAACAAACAAAGCTTAACGCTTTATATCTTAATTTATATGTATGGTAGTGGCTATGTTGATGTGTTCCTCCTTTGTTATGGTTGTAAAGTTAATAAACAGTTGTGATACTAAGCGACAGATAGTATCTGTTTCCTCTTTTGGGCACTTACCTTATAAGGAATTTGTTTGAATGTATGGTATTTCAATCGTTCTTCAATG
>Ga0302225_10001394_pt1 | contig 15404 bp, 14 predicted proteins | sample II_Palsa_E3_2_FD_193515 | JGI IMG/M metagenome (GOLD analysis project Ga0302225, IMG submission 193515) | Peat permafrost microbial communities from Stordalen Mire near Abisko, Sweden - II_Palsa_E3_2 | ecosystem: Environmental > Terrestrial > Soil > Palsa > Peat permafrost | place: Sweden...
GATTCCTTTTTTGTCATTCTGAACAAAGTGAAGAATCTGTAAAGTAGTTTACAAGCGGACAGATGCTTCGTTCCTCAGCATGACAATTTTATTTAAGAATTTGTAAAATTAAAACGCCTCGCCTACAGAGATAAACAACCCGCGCGATCCCTCGTTACCAAAACCATAGTTGATAGAAATATTGGTATCGGATACTTTATTCAGCTTTACGCGTAAGCCCGGCCCGTAGCCCGGCTGTATTGATTCTAACGCGGTATGGCGGTAGGCCGAAAAAGATTCCGCGTTTAAAAACACAGTACCGCCCAATACACCGTCTTCGGTTATCCGGTAACGGTATTCAGACTCGGCATAAACCATATCATCGCCACGGAAACGACCCTGGATATAACCGCGACCAGTAGCAAAGTTTGCATCCCAGCCGGTAGCCGGCAAATCAAGGTAAGGCGGCTTACCACCTACTATCAACCAATCATAACTCCATAAAGCAAGCGTATTGCCCGATCCTTCAGGAAAATTGATGTATTTGCGTACATCAATAATTAATGATTGCCAGTTATTAGTTGCGCCAAAGGTTTTATCGCTGCTGCGCAATTGTAAACCGATATATGCCCCTTTGGATGGATTGATGGCGTTATCACGCGAATCCAGCTGCCCGTTAAGTGTAAAGCCGGATGAAATAGTACGGGATTGCTCACCATATTTTGCATAGTCGGATTCTGACCCATCCGGATTGCCTTTTTCAGAAATATCCCAGTGGTCGTCAAAATCAAAACCTATCCCTGCATAAAAATTGCCACCAATATGCCTTAAAACCGTTTCATAAAGCTGTATGAGCGAATAATCCATTGGGTCTTCCTCGTAAAAACTTGAATTACTACCTAAACCATAGGTGCTTTGGGGGTACTTTAAATAGCTGTAATTACCTACAAACTCATAACCGTTATCCTTGGTCCAAAAGTTGGTTTGAACCGGCATAATAAACTGTTTTTTCTCGGTATAAGATGCACTGGCTACAATGGTTGAGATCCTCGACTCCGGCCCGTTACGAAAAGCAATATTGCCTGATACCACTACGGCAAAACTGGTTACCAGGGTATAACCAATTGCAGGAACAACAGATACCTGTGGCTTGGATGTTATAGAATCAATCTGCGGTTTTGATTTGGTGTGGAAGAGATTATGTAAAACATCGCCCAGATCTTGCTGCTTAACCCCATTAAACATTAAGGTAGTATCCTTTGATCCCATGTTTACCCCGCTGGGCGACAATTTAGTAATAGGGATACCTGATGACTGGTTTTGCTGCGCGAATGCACCAAAGCCAGTAAATAATATCATACAAAAGGTGCTTGCAACAAAAAATAATCTCATCAAGGGGGTGTAAGTAATTAGTTGCTTTGATGTTACAAACGCGTAACGATAGCACAAAAGCTTTACTATATTATCGGCGAAAATAATAAATAAGCCTTACACGCCGATATTAAGTTTATAATATTATTTTAAGATGGCTTTACATTATATAAATAACAAAGCCCCATCCGGTTAAAGATGAGGCTTTTGATAAATTTATAGCAACCTATTATTGATATTGTATGTAAATAGGGTATGGTTTGTATTTTAATACCTCGGTAGGGGTTAGCATATGGTGAGGTGCTTTTTTAATATCGTTTTTGTAGAACAATTTAAAGCCTGTAAACTGTACCGGCTCAGGGTAAATAAAGTTGCGGTAAGTACCTGTTTTCAAATCAGGTTCGCCCCAGCCATCCATGTTCATAACCAGCTGAATTTCTTTATGTAGTTTGATCTCTTTATAGTTGGTAACCATTTTCCTGGTGAAACGGTGTACGATCAAAATTTTTGGAGGCAAGTTGTATTTGCGAACCACTTTAGCTAAGTAATCAGATACATAATTAATATCGGCAGCATCAAACGTACCGATTTTTTTGCCCGGTAAAGTTCCGTCTTTCATCGAGAACTCAGGGTCCATACCGATGTGTACCTGTGGCATTTCGATATATTTCTCTAATAAAGGTAGTTCAGCGCGAATGTTGCTTAAAGATACCTGAATATCTAAGAAAACGATAGCATGAGCCTTTTTAGCAAGATATAGGATGGTATCAATTTGTTTAAAAGGCATACGGTGGCGGTACATATGATCTTTACCAGGATCACCGCTGGCAACTACTGCTATGTAATGCAATGCAGGTTGTACCGGCGTTGATGGATCAGCTTTTTGCCATTCCTGTACAGCCTGGTGTAAGCGCGCAAGCATTTGGTTTGGCGGCAATTCGCCTAAAATACCCATCTTTTTAGAGTATAAATTGCCGTAGTAAGCAACCACACGTTTAAATGGTAAAATTGCACCCGGCAATGGATAAGGCGCATTTTTAACAGGCCACCTGCCGGTAGTGTCACCGTGAGCCATTTTTTTCATTAATGAATCATACAGCTTTTTATTAAGCGGCGGATAAGTAACCGGATTGATTACCGTATCGGTTTTTGTAGTGGTGGTAGTAGTTACCGTTGTTTTGGCAGCGGTTTTACCCGGATCTTTAGTAGCTGAGTTGCTTTGACTGCAGTTGGTGAAAAATATCAAAGGCAACAGCAAAAAGGTGGCAGAAAAAATAATGTTTTTCAATTTCATAAAACGCGGGTAATGTATAAAGTGCTTATTTAAATGTTATTATGTATTATTTCTTATCATTCGCTCCCAATCATAATCCAAATAATACTATCGTGTAAATATAAATTTTTAACGGGCTAATTAATTTTTATTTTTATAAAACTTACCAAATACACCCAAAGGCAATTTTGGTCCTGATGTGGCTTGCAGGTACAACTCGCCTATCTCAAGATTCTCAACCTTCGGATAGGCGCTTTTGATCAGGTTCTCAATAATAACCGATGAAAAGCCTAATGAGTAAGTATTCAATATCAGGAAATGCTCTTCGGGGTCGAGCAGCTCCACTACATCGTGCATCATTTCGTTAATGTGATCTTCCAGCTTCCATTTTTCCCCATTAGGGCCGTGGCCATAAGCAGGCGGATCTAATATGATACCGTTATATTTTTTGCCGCGTTTTAACTCGCGCTTCACAAATTTCAAAGCATCTTCAACCACCCAGCGGATGTTTTTAATGCCCGATATTTCCTGGTTCTCATTTGCCCAGGTAACAACTTGTTTAATAGAGTCAACGTGCGTGGTATCTGCACCCGCAGCCGCTGCTATGAGTGATGCACCGCCGGTATAAGCGAAAAGGTTAAGCACTTTTGGTTCCGGAGTTTTAAACTGCTTAATGTTTTTGGAGATATAATCCCAATTCACCGCCTGCTCAGGGAAAATACCCAGATGCTTAAATGAAGTCATCGCTAACCTGAATTTTATAGCAGCATCTTTATTTTTATATTCAATATGCCAGCGGTCGGGGATGTTGGGGCTTTTCTTCACCCAGTCGCCTGATGTTGCAGAGCGGCCTTTAAATTTGATATGGTGTAAGCGTTGCCATTCACTTGCAGGCAAAGCCTTGCTCCAAACCGCCTGCGGCTCAGGGCGGATTAATATAACTGTACCAAACCGTTCCAGCTTTTCAAAATCGCCGCAATCAATCAGCTCGTAATCTTTCCAGTGCGTTGGTGTGAGGAGTTGGATCATTTTTTTAGTATCAAGTAGCTAGTATCAAGTATTTAGACTTTTTTGCAAACCGCCGATCATTTTCTGGATCTCGATTATTATCTCGCAAATACTTTCTGCCTTTTCTGCTGTTATGTAGTTAAATTCCTTTGCTATTATTATTTGTGTTTCAAGCTCAAACGATGAACCTAAAGCGATATCAGAAATTGATATAATTCTTTATTTGATTTTCGTCCGCAGCCCTCCGCTATATTAGACGGGATTGAAACCGCTGATCGGGGTCATTTGTGAAATAAGCCCAAACTTTTCTTCGGCCGGAAAGCTTCTTGTTATTTCAAATATCTTTTTGCAAACCTCAATCCCCGCTTTCCAAACTTTTAATTCTTTGAAGTTATGCATTTTTAATGTCTTGCTACTTAATACTAATTACTTGATACTTTTTACAAGCGTGCTTTCGCCGCGCGCATAAATTTGCTGGCGAATACGAAGTCGTTTAGTTCTTTGTTATCAGTATGAGCAATTTCATTTTTGGTGCCTTCCCACCATTTTTTGCCTTGATGCAGGAAAATGATATGATCGCCGATACCCATTACCGAGTTCATATCGTGTGTTACGATAACGGTGGTGATCTGGTATTCTTCGGTTAATTCATTAATCAGTTCATCAATCAAAATTGATGTTTTTGGGTCGAGGCCCGAGTTGGGTTCATCAACAAACAAGTATTTGGGCTGCATGGAAATGGCGCGGGCAATACCCACACGTTTTTTCATACCGCCGGATAATTCGGATGGATATAGTTTGTTCTTTCCTTTCAGGTTAACACGTTCTAAACAAAAATTAGCACGGTCAAGCTTTTCGGCATGGGTTTGATTAGTGAACAGGTTTAGCGGGAACATGATATTCTCCTCAACTGTCATCGAATCAAATAAAGCCGAGTTTTGGAACAGCATACCAATGTGTGTACGGATTGGTACCTTTTGCTCAAAATCCATCGCGGTAAAGTTTTGGCCATCAAAAATTACATCTCCTTTGGTTGGTTCGTGCAAACCTACAATACACTTAAGCAGAGTGGTTTTACCTGATCCGGAACCGCCGATGATCAGGTTATTTTTGCCGGGCTTAAATTTCGCGCTGATGCCTTTTAATACGGCATTTTCGCCAAAGGTTTTATAGATATCCTTGATCTCGATCATAACATTACCCGCGTTATTACCAAATCGGCAAATAAAACCATAACACAACTAAATACCACACCTTTGGTAGCAGATTGCCCAACTTCTAAAGCACCGCCTTCGGTATAAAACCCCTGGTAGGAGCAGATAGAAGTGATCAGGAAACCAAATACGATGGCTTTAACTAAAGCAACCCTGATAGTTAAGCCTTCAAAGCCACCGTGTACACCCGCTAAGTAATCAGCAGGAGAAACATCCCCAGATAAAACACAGGCTAACCAGCCACCGCCAATACCTAAAGCGATAGAAACAATAACCAGGATAGGGAACATGGTAACACCGGCAATAACCTTTGGCGAAATTAAATAGCCAGGCGCGTTTACGCCCATTATTTCAAGCGCGTCAATTTGCTCGGTTACGCGCATGGTGCCTATTTGGGATGCCATGCTTGAACCTACACGGCCTGCTAATACCAGTGATGATATGGTAGGGCTGAATTCTAAAATAGTGGTATCGCGCCCGATACTACCCGCTATACTACGAGGCACAAGCGGACTTGATAATTGAAACGCTATCTGAATAGTAGTAGCCGCGCCAATAAATACCGAGATGATTGATATAATGCCCAGCGAACCAACCCCCACAGAAACCATCTCGCGCATTACCTCGGCCCAATAAACGCTAAATTTTTCAGGCTTCCTGAAACTTAAACGCAGTAAGAGTATATATTTTCCTAAGCTGTGAAACATGCAAAAATTAAAATTCGGCTAAAAATACATCTTTTTAACAATAAGGTTGGCTGATTAGGATAATAGAATTACATTTAATCATACAACTTCACATTATTACAATAACACAAGATACTTTGTTTGTATGCAAAATCATATTTATAAAATAGATGAAAGTCGATTTGATGAACTTAAAAGAAGAATGTTCGTTTATGGATTAAAACGATTAGGCGTGCCATTTATATTGCCCATAATACTTGAATATTATGTGCTTCGTAAGCAAGACTTCCCCATTATACCCTTTGTTATTATTATGTTGATTGTTATGGCTGGCGTTTTTTATGTGGGATATAGCAGATCATTAAAAGCGGCTAAAACTTTTGTTGTACAGATTGATGACAATAGCATTGAAGCAAAGGCAGAAATGGCCCCGTATAAAAAGATATATTGGACTAATATGATAGTCAATCAAAAAACTGACGGTAGCATTCAGCTTTTTGATAATAACGTTTCATCTTTTATGCGTAAAATGTATGGTAATGGCTTAATAACAATACCCCCTGAGATAGAAAACAGGGATGAATTATTACTCGAGATATCATCTAAATCTTCGACAGTATTGAAATAATGAATGTGAATTATAGCTTTTGACAGGTTTGATACATTTTATTAATTTTCTTTCACCGCTATTATTCTACATTTTACCGACTTTTTAAATCGCTTTGCCAAAAGCTATAATTAAGGTTGAACTATCCATATTACATTTGTAGTGTTATAACAAACCAACAATTAATTAATAAATGAAAAACGCACTCATCACCGCAGCAACTAAAGGCATAGGCCGGGCAATTTCAATCGCGTTAGCAAAAGAAGGCATTAACCTTGCTATTTGCGCACGCAACGAAAATGACCTTATAGCCTTTAAAGCCGAGCTTAATGCCATTAATCCCGGCATCAAAGTATTTACGGCAGCTACCGATGTAAGCGTAAAAGCACAAATTATAGGTTTCGCCGCTGCTGCTGAAAAGGAGCTGGGCACAATCAATATCATCGTTAACAATGCAGGCATTTACGAGCCTTACAGTATTTTGGATGATGGCGAGGATACCTTTCAAAAAGGCATCAACACCAACCTTGCCCCGGCGTATGAATTGTACCGCTATTTCGGTAAAAAACTGATAACAGCAGGCGAGGGTCACATCTTTAATATTTGCTCGGTTGCAGCACTTAACCCGGTGGTTGGGGCAGGTACTTACAGTGTAACAAAATTTGCGCTGCTTGGTCTAACCAAAGTAATGCGTTTGGAGCTACAGGCGCACAATGTTAAGGTTACTGCTGTAATTCCGGGCTCAACGTTAACCAGCTCGTGGGATGGGGTTGAGGTAGATAAAAACACCATGGTAATGCCCGAAGATATTGCGTCAGCCATCGTGAATGCCTACAAAATGAGTCCCGGTGCCAATGTTGACGAGATTATTATAAAGCCGGTTACCGGCCAGGTTTAAAACTTAAATATCAAATTAAAATGGAAAAGAAATTATATCGCGATCCTTACCACAAAATGATTGGTGGTGTTTGCGCCGGCTTAGCCGAATATTTAGATATGGACATTACCGTTGTCCGCCTCTTATTCGCCGTTGGATTTTTTATTATGGGCGTTGGCTTTATTCCTTATATTATTTTGTGGATAGTGTTGCCGAAAAAATACTACAACCCGTTCATCACACCTTCAGATCCGGCTACGGTTAACTATATTGTACCGCCGGTAGGTACTACAACCCAGCAGTTGGGTACAGTTACACCAAAGCGCTCAAATGCAGGTTTGGTAATAGGTGTAGTGATGATATTTTTAGGCGGGGCATATTTGATGCACGAGTTTGACATCATCCCCGATATTCATATCCATCGCTTATGGCCGGTATTTGTAATCGCTATCGGCATCGGGCTGATTCTTAAAGGGCAGCAAAAAGAGCCTTGGGAACACCAAAACTGGACTAATGCCCCGGTTAGCCACGAGCCTTTAAAGGCAGAGGAACCAGCTGCCGAAACTAATCCATCAAATGACGACAATTCAATTGTATAAAGATCATGAAAAACGATAAAATAATCCCGGGGCTTATCCTGGTACTCATCGGCCTTGCTTTCCTGTTGGATAACTTCGGCTATATAAACTTTCACTGGGGCAATATATTTCACCTGTGGCCAATATTCCTGATCATTGGCGGTGTTAACCTAGTGTTCGCACACAACAATTCGCCGGTTGCATCGGTAGCAAAAATAGGCGTAATCATATTAGGTTTTGGTTTGCTGCTGTTCGGTAACTTTGGCGATAGATTTGCATTCCCATTTTATAGCTATAGCTGGTACAGCCATAGGCATGTTGATAGTGAAGACGGTAGCATAAACTCTGACAGCGACGATGATGATGACGACGACGACACCACAGGTGTTAAAGGCATTGTAAAAGTTGATGGCGTAAGCAATTTTAACCTGCCATACACAGCCGATGTTAAAACTGCCGAGTTACACATCAGCGGTGGCGGAACAAGGTATATTTTAAATGATACCACTAACGAATTATTTAAGGCCGATACTAAAGAGCATTTTGGGATGTACGAGTTTTCGCACTCTAATGCAGGTTCAAACTATATCCTTCACTTTGATATGAAGGATCACAAAGGCGGTCATTTTAATTGGAATACTGACGATAATGGTAAAGCAAACGCAGTTATTTTTCACTTAAATCCAAATCCGGTTTGGAGCATGTATGTAGAATCAGGCGCCAATGCTTTAGACTTCGATTTAACTAAATACAAAATCGAAAAGTTGAAACTAAGCGGTGGAGCGGCTTCATTTAATGTAAAATTAGGCCAGCCATTAACGTCTACTGATGTTGAAGTTTCAACCGGAATGGCAAGCGTAGAGATCGCTATCCCGCAAAATGCAGCGTGCGAAATCGAAACAGATTCGGGTTTATCATCAAATAGCTTTGATGGCTTTACCAAAACAGATGATGGCCATTATCAAACTCCCGGTTTTGCTACAGCTAAAAATAAACTGCACATTAATATAAATGGTGGTATGTCGAGCTTTAAAGTAACCAGGTATTAATGGCAGATGACAGTTACCTGTTGGTTGTAAATGGTAAGCCCGAAGGGCCATATACTATTGACGAACTAAAAAAGCGCAACATCAAAGCCTCCGACTTTATCCGGTCGGCAGCGATGGACGATTATAAAGAGGCTCATGAAGTTGCAGAACTTCGTGAGCTTTTTGGCTTTGCAGTATACCATCATGTACCCCAATATTTCGCCGGGTTCGATCAACGCTGGCTGGCCTCGGCGTTGGATTGGTTTATGGTATCGCTGGTTTTTATTCTCCTTGCGGTGATAGGGCTGCTGTTTAATGCCGATAAAGCAACTCAGTTTACCATAGCCTTAAGTTTATTAGGGATAATCCCGGTAGCAAATTTTATCTATCATATTGTAATGGAATGCTCGCCCAAACAAGGCACCTACGGTAAGCAGATCTTGAAAATTAAAGTAACCGATATGCTGGGCGAAAGGATTGGTTTAGGCAGATCGATACTACGTAACCTTGCCAAGATACTTTCGGTGCTAACATTATTTATAGGTTACTTGATGAGCTTTTTTAACAGTAAGCAGCAGTGTATGCATGATATGGTTGCCGGTACTTTAGTGGTGAAGGATAGGTTGATATAGAAGGATTATTTGAAGTATCTTTTCGTATGCAATACCCTAAAGATAATTATTTGATTAACCTTCTCTATGTAATGTATACCGTAAGGAAACTGATATAGTGGTGCTATGCTAATACCTCTATATCTTACTTGGAATAATTTCGGCTCACTTTGGATGTAATCAAAAGTGGAAAAAAGCTCTTTGAAGAAATTATCGGTAATTTTAGGGGATATTTTATTGTAGTAATTTTGAATGTCGGCTAAATCTATTTCAGCGGATTTCCTGAAAATAAGTTCAAAACTCATTTGCCACTAAAGCGAGTCTTAATATTTTCTAAACTTACGTATTCGGCTTTGCCATCTGCTTCATCCTGGAGCATGGCATCAATCATTTTTTTATACTCATCAGTCAATTCCAAATCCAAATGATGATGATGCACCAAATCCTCATATTCAGCAATAGGAATAATTACCGCTGTTTTTTCGCCTTTATCGTTTGTAATGAATTGAGTTGTCATTAATCAAATTTAACAATTTTTGATTGTTTTAGGTACGGAATTTTAGATTGATTTTTTTTAACATCAAACTTTACAAGCTTTCAACCATCCCGCAACAAAAGCATAAAACCTATTTTGTATTTTTGCAATATAAATTTTGTGCATGAGTACTGATGCTGTTAAATTGCTGCAAGGCCGTTATTGTAATTCGCTAACCGAATATTCGCGATTTGTAACCCGCGAGGTTTACATTGGTGATGTGCCTATGGGTGGAAATAACCCCATCCGCATCCAAAGTATGACTACCACCGATACCATGGATACCATTGGTACGGTTGAGCAGTCTATCCGTATGATAGAGGCTGGTTGTGAGATTGTCCGCATCACTGCGCCAAGCATTAAGGAAGCACAAAATTTAGCTGAGATTAAAAAGCAACTGCGCCAGCGTGGTTACAATGCGCCTTTGGTTGCTGATATCCACTTTACGCCAAACGCTGCTGAAGTTGCTGCACGCATAGTTGAAAAAGTGCGCGTGAACCCGGGCAATTATGCCGATAAAAAGAAATTCGATCAACTCGATTATACGGATTTAGAATATCAGGCCGAACTGGAACGCATCAACCAAAAATTTGCGCCGCTGGTGAAGATCTGTAAAGAATACGGTACAGCTATGCGTATCGGTACTAACCACGGTTCGTTATCGGATAGAATCATGAGCCGTTATGGCGATACTCCGCAAGGCATGGTAGAATCTGCCATGGAATTTATGCGGATGTGCGAGGCGCTGAATTATTATAATCTGGTGATCTCCATGAAATCGAGCAACCCGCAGGTAATGGTACAGGCTTACCGTTTACTGGTTGAAACCATGGTTGCCGAAGGCATGAACTACCCACTGCACTTAGGCGTAACCGAAGCCGGTGATGGCGAAGATGGGCGTATAAAATCTGCCGTTGGTATCGGTACATTATTAGAAGATGGACTGGGCGATACCGTCCGCGTTTCCCTAACCGAAGAACCCGAAGCCGAAGCTCCGGTAGCGATTGCTTTGGTTGAACGATACGTTGGCAAGGCGAAAGGCGAAAGCTTAAAGGTAAAAGGTGGTATTAAGAATGATAAAAACCTTTCTCCTTTAACCTTAAACCCCTTATCTTATTCCCATAACCCCTACGAATACAAAAAACGTGAAACTTACGAAGCCAATGCTTTCATCGGCGGGCATATGGTGCCGCGGGTGGTTATCGATCTTTCAAAAAGTAATTTAAAAGATCCTGCTGTATTGAATGATGCAGGCTACATGTATTCGCCATTGCTGGATAAATACAACATGGCCGAGCAATCGGTTGATTTTGTTTACCTGGCTGATGAACTGCCATCGTTTACCTTACCCGGTAACCTTAAACAGCTTTATAACTATATAACATGGCAAAAGCTGGCTAACAAAACGCTTTGCCACCCGGTATTTACCTTGCAGGAATATATTGGCGATGTTGATCGTTCATCAGCGCTAAATTTGGTGAGGTTAAAGCCCGCCGATATGGATAGTGAAGAATTTGGCTTATTACCATTAAACAACACATTAGTCTTTATACTCGAAACGGATGCTTTAAATGGTATGAGCGACCAGCGTACCTTTTTCTTTAAAATGGAAGAGCTGGGGTTGGATGTTCCGGTGATTGTTAAAAGAACGTATTCTTTTGGCGAAGAAAATGTTGATCACACTACGCTACTACAACTTTACGCAGCAACCGATTTAGGTGCTTTGCTGGTTGATGGTTTTGGTGATGGTATCTGGATTGATGCGCCGCAATTACCGGCTAATATTATCACTTCAACCGCATTTGGTATTTTACAGGCTACCCGCTCGCGTATCTCTAAAACAGAATATATTTCTTGCCCAAGCTGCGGCCGTACGCTGTTCGATCTGATGGAAACCACCCAAATGATCCGCAGCAGAACAAGCCATTTGAAAGGTCTTAAAATCGGCATCATGGGTTGTATCGTAAACGGCCCCGGCGAAATGGCCGATGCTGATTACGGCTATGTAGGCTCTGGTCCCGGAAAAGTAACCTTGTACCGTGGTAAAGAAGCGGTAAAGAAAAATATTACCAGCGTTAATGCGCTTGATGAATTGATCGGCATTATCCGCGAGGATGGTAATTGGATAGAGGTAGAATAAACCGGCTTGTCATGCTGAGGCTATCGAAGCATGTAGGTTGGCCTTTACGCTCATGCTTCGATAGCCTCAGCATGACAGGCTAAACTATATCGGTTCAAACCCCGAAAACAGATCTGCCGCCTCAGCCACAGTGCCAATCGGTACATAGTCGCAAACCTCAGCATATTCGCTCCACATTTGCAGTACGGCAGGGTTGGTATGCGCTGATTTAATAACCTCGTCCGATATCCACTCAAAAACTTCGATGATAGTACCGTCTTTCGCTTCCATCATAATCGATTCGCGGTTGGTTACAAGATTCTGTTGTTTCAATCTTGTTAAATGCGTTTTCATCAGCTCTTTTAAGGCTTCATTTTTACCCGGTTTGGGTTTGTAGCAGGCAATTACAATGCGTCCCATAAAATTTAAGTTAATAATCATTAAATATAATTAAATCTATTTACGCTCATTTAGCGTAAAAGCTTAAAAGTTAAATAATTTGTAATTAGTTTTATAGCGTAGTTTTGTTGCAAATTACAATACCCCGTTTTAATGATCGATCTTGCTCTTGTATTATACAAAAGAAATAATCTCCTTTTTTTAAAGAGATTTATTTTCTTACTAGTGTTATTACTACCGCTAACGTCGCTTGCCCAAATTTCCGATGTTCGGTTCAGGCACATCAGTAACGAGCAAGGCCTATCAAACAGCACCATACTTTGTACTTTTCAGGATAGCCGGGGCTTTATCTGGTTTGGCACCCGCGATGGCTTAAACCGTTACGATGGTGTTAAAGTTACCATCTACAAAAATGATCCTAAAAATAGCTACAGCATAAGCGATAATTTTATCCGCTGTATTTTTGAGGATGACAGGCATAACCTGTGGATAGGAACTACCTATGGATTGAATAAATTTGATCCGGTTACGGATAGATTTACCGCCTACAGGCATAATGCTAAGTATAAAAACTCAATCGCATCAGATGTAGTAACCGGTGTTAATGATGCGGGGAATAACAGTCTTTGGATTGCAACGCTCGGCGGCGGGTTAGATTTGCTGAATTTGCAAAACAACCAGTTTAAGCATTTCGTCAATAAAAAAAATGATAACGGCTCGCTAAGCTGCGATAGCATCAATTATCTTTATACCGATAACCATAGAAACTTATGGATAGCTACGCAAAACGGGTTAGACTTATTAAACCCGAACACCTTAACATTTAGTACTTATAATATCAGCAGCGTAAAAGGTATGGCAACCAATGCTGTTGACTGTATAGCGCAAGATCATTCAGGTAATTTATGGTTGGGCACGGCCAGCAACGGGGTAGTTTTATACAACCCTGATACCAAAGCTACCAAGTTGTTTTGTTACGAGGAGAAGAATACCGCTGGAATCTCCAGCAATTTTATTGTAACCATACTAGGTGATAGAAAAGGCAACATGTGGGTAGGCACCATGAACCGTGGATTAAACTTATATAATCCTAAAAACAACTCTTTTTACAAATATTACCCGAAGCCTGAGAACGCAGGCAGCTTATCAAACCTAACGGTATCATCCATATTTGAGGATAACCAGGGCGATTTGTGGATAGGCACTAACCGTGGCGGTATAAATTTATACACTGCCGATATTGATAAGTTTAAATTATACCGCCAGGGGATAGATAAAAATAGCTTAAGTTACAGCGATGTAAAAGCTTTTTGCCAGGATAAAACTGGCCGCATTTGGATAGGTACCGATGGCGGTGGGGTAGACTTGTACGATCAGAAAACCGATAGCTTTCACCATTATAACTACAAAGAGAACGATCCGAACGATTTGTCGTCAAATGCTGTACAAGCTATTGCCGAAGATGCTTCGGGTGGAATTTGGGTAGGTACCTGGGGGGCGGGAATAGACTTACTGAATCCTCAAACGGGTGTTTTTACAAGTTTTAAAAATAATCCCAAAGATAAAAACTCCATCAGTTCCGACTTTGTACAGCGGATGTATTGCGATAGTAAAGGCAACTTTTGGGTAGCCACCTACTACGGCGGGTTGGATTTGCTGGATACCAAAACCCATAAATTTAAACGGATACTAAAAGATCCCGATGGTGTTACCAGCTTTTATGGCAACAATGTAGTTTCGATAGATGAGGATAATGATGGTAATGTTTGGTTTGGTACCGATGATGGGGGCTTAAACTGTTATAATTTAAATACGCATCGTTTTTCGCATTACTTTACCCATACGCCAAAGGCAACAGATTCGCGTGTGTTATTTACCGATAGCAAGGGCAGGTTTTGGGTTGGGCAGCAAGGATTGTATTTGTTCAACAAGCAAACACACACTTTTAATCTATTCACCACTAAGGCTGGTTTAAGTACCGATTTTATTAAAGGCATGGCCGAAGGCCGCAGGCATAATTTATGGATCTCAACATCCAACGGTTTAACCAAACTAAACCCAAGTACGCTTGAGTGTAAACAGTTTAATACATTTGATGGCTTGCAGGGGATGGAGTTTGAGGCCAATGCTTATTTAAAAGCTAAGGATGGCGAAATATTCTTCGGTGGCACAAAAGGGATGAATACCTTTTATCCCGAAAACATTACAAGCAATAAATTTATCCCACCGGTTTATATAACCGATTTCCAGATCTTTAATAAGGAAATAAATCCCGGTTATAAAGATTCGATGCTAAAAAAGGATATCAGTTTTACCGATACCATCAATCTTAATTACAAGCAAACATCAATCTCATTCAACTTTGCGGCGCTTAATTATATTGTTACGCGTAATAACCTGTATTCTTATAAACTAGATGGCTTTGATAAGGATTGGGTAAAAGCCGGTATGGAACGTAAGGCGAGTTATACGAACCTTAGTCCGGGCACTTACACCTTTTGTGTAAAAGCATCTAACAATGATGGCGTTTGGAACAAAAAAGGCGACGAGGTAACCATTATCATTTCTCCACCTTTTTGGGATACCTTATGGTTTAAGTTAGCGGGGATTGTTATTGCTTTGTCCATTATGTACACAGCGTATCACTACCGCGTTAACGCTATCGAAAAGCAAAAAGCTGTACTTGAAAAATTGGTTGAGGCCCGCACAAGCGAGGTTGTTTTAAAAGCCCGGGAGCTTCAATTAAAATCAGAAGAATTACAGGACGCTAATAAAGAACTGTATGCGCAATCCGAAGAATTGCTTACACAATCTGAAAACCTGCAGCAGCTTAACGTGGAGCTTATGCACCAAAAGCAGCAAGAGCAAGCCGCCCGCGAAGATGCCGAAAAAGCTAACCAGGCGAAAAGTGTTTTCCTGGCTACCATGAGTCACGAGATACGTACGCCGATGAATGGGGTGATCGGGATGGCTTCGCTGCTATCAGAAACGTCATTAGATAGCGAGCAGCAGGATTATACCAATACCATCATCAACAGCGGCGAGAATTTGCTGAATGTGATCAATGATATTTTGGATTTCTCCAAAATAGAATCCGGCAATATGGAAGTGGAGCATGA
>Ga0302225_10001410_pt1 | contig 15297 bp, 14 predicted proteins | sample II_Palsa_E3_2_FD_193515 | JGI IMG/M metagenome (GOLD analysis project Ga0302225, IMG submission 193515) | Peat permafrost microbial communities from Stordalen Mire near Abisko, Sweden - II_Palsa_E3_2 | ecosystem: Environmental > Terrestrial > Soil > Palsa > Peat permafrost | place: Sweden...
TGTTTGAACAAGAAAGCCCTGGAGTGACACGTTGCCTTGTAGAGACGCGTTACCCCTTTCTCGATTTACGGGTAGTGAACTATCTGCTCGCGCTTCCGCCTTTTCCTTTCTGCTTCGAAAAGAGCCTGTTGCGCAATGCGATGGCGGGACGCTTACCCGAGAGCTGCAGGCTTCGACCGAAGACGGCTCCTTCTTTTGATCCGTTAGTCCAATGCTTGCAGCGGGCGAAGACAATGGGTTTACCGGATCAGGTACAATGGAGTGCGGACATGAATGGTTATGTGAAGCACTCGGAGCTTAAGCCGCTGCAACAGGAACGCAATTCTGAGCAGATTGCGCTGGATGTTCGCCCGCTTTGTCTCAACTTTTGGTTGCAGTCATCGCGCAGAGTCCGGTATAACTGGCGTGCGGAGGTTGGCAATGCCTAAACAAGGCATACAGGAGGTTAAGAAGCCTTATTCCACTCCTGTCTTGACGATTTATGGAACTGTTCAACAGTTGACTCACACGAGGGGTTTGCGTGCAACGAAGGACGGTGGCAAGTTTCCGCATATTAAAACATCACTGCATTAAAACGTCATTTTGAATGCCTTCGAGATCAGTCCGAGTTGAATGCTTTGGGGAAATGCCAAACTAAGTGGGACTGCAAGCTTGGTGCGTTAGTCGGCTTGTAAACGTTTGATTCTTAGCCTGGACGAAGTGAATTTCACTTATTCGGTCTTCGGTTTACTGCTTCGCTCAAATCTTCCGATTCCAGAATTGGTCGCAATGGAGACGTCTGTTTCGAGTCCGGCCGTCGTTATTCACATGGAGACTTCGCCCTACACCGCGGACGAAATTCCGAGTGAGCAGGAAACTTTAACCTACACGAGCGTTTACGCCGATGAAGCGGGACAACCCGCTCTGCAAATCTGGAAAATCGCTGGGGGTGATTTCCTGCGCCTTGCGTACTGCGATGGCACACAGTTTTGGATGAATCGCACGGGAACGGAACTGTGGGCGCAGTGGCCGAATAATCTAACAACAGAAGATGCGGCTACATATCTGCTGGGTCCGGTACTGGGCCTTCTGCTGCGTTTGCGAGGAGTCACTTGCCTTCATGCGAGCGCCGTTGCCCTGGCCGACCGCGCCATTGCTTTTGTAGGCTCCGAAGGGGCTGGGAAATCGACAACTGCCGCACTGCTGGCGCGGAAAGGCTTGGCGATAATTTCAGACGATGTGGTAGCGCTTGTGGAACGGGACGGCTCCTTTTATGTTTATCCGGCGTATCCGTATCTTAGCTTGTGGCCAGATTCGGTCGCCATGGTGTATGGACCAGACAAGAAATTGCCAAGTTTTTCTCCTCACTGGGACAAACGGCTGCTGTCGCTAGCCGGTAACGACCTCCGCTTCGAAACGCAAACTTTGCCATTGGGAGCAATCTTCGTGTTGGGAGAGAGAGGCTCGGTCCCGGATGCGCCATTTCTTGAACAGCTGACGCCGCGAGAAGGACTGCTGGCGCTGGTAGCGAATTCGTACGCAACCAACCTTCTGGAAAAGGAAATGCGAGCACGCGAGTTCGAGTTTTTCGGCCGTATGCTCGGGAGGGTCCCCATCCGGCGCTTGCGGCCCCGTGAAGATCCGAGCCGGATCGGTGAACTGTATGACGCAATTCTCCAATCGTACAACCAGATCAGGACTTAAGCGTAACGCTGTCCTTCAAGCACGGCTGGGAAGTTTAAGGTCTATCCGGCCAGCTGGCGAGCAGAGAAGAGCCGCGTAACTCATTCTTCTACATAGACTTAAAAATGCGGTGCATTCTTCGGCACACACTCATCTGTTCCCCATTTTTATGCTTTTCACAATATGCCAATCTGGGACGCGCTAACCATAAAGATAGGCCGCAAGCAAATCTCTCTTTGCGTACCAATTCTGAGGAGGCTGTTGCAATGAAAAAGCTATTTGGGATGCTCGCTTTAGTCGCGATTTTCAGTGTGCCAACTTTGGCGCAAGGAACTCCAACCTTCGAGGCAGGCGCGGGGTATCAGTATCGCTCCTTTGATGTGCCAGGGGGAGGCCCCCGGCTTAATATGAACGGGTGGCAAATATCGGCGGACGCTAACATCACGCACTGGCTGGGCGTCACGGCCGACTTCGATGGAACCTACGCGACTTTTGGCGGCGGAGATAACACTGTCTACTCATACATGGTCGGGCCACAGATTTATCCTTTGGGCCATCATATGATAACGCCGTATGTAAACGTGCTTTTTGGGGGAGCGCACTTTGGATTCTCCAATTGCGGCGGTGGCGGATGCAACGATTCAGAGAACAAATTTGCATGGGGAGGCGGCGGCGGTGTGGACCTGACAGTGTCGAAGCACTTCGCTATTCGCTTGGCGCAAATTGAATATGAGCGAACGCGTTTCTTCGATGCCGGAAGTGAAGGAATTCCTTTCCAAGACAATTATAAAATCGGAGCCGGTTTGCTGATTCGCTTCAGCCAGAGGTAGGCTTTCCTTCGTTTGGAGATGGACGCCGCGGCAGTGACGGCGAGGACGATTCCTCGTTGTTATCCGCGGCGGCTGCACTCTTGGAAAATCATGGACTGTTGAGTGTCTGTGATTAAGTCCTGATGATGTTAAAACACACCCTCTAGAAGCCGCAGATCAGTCCCGGAAAGACAATCCTTTTTCTAGGATCCATCTTATTTTCATTATGTTAGGTCAGTTCGTTTCGCATTTTTCGCCATTAACTCAGGGATTGCGAGAGGGTGAGGCCGGAGTTCGATTAACTATTAATTAAAATAGGTCGCCCGCAGCGTCTTCAGAACTTGACAACCAGCTGCAAACCGTTTGCCGCGTGAGTTTTGCCATTCGTAATAAATTTATCGACTCATGAAGGACGCGAGTCAGGATGGCCACCCAGCCATCTACTGATGCATTCTCTTTAGAAATTCCTTAATTGAGAGCGGGCTATCGGAGCTGGCACGCACTCGGTTGGAACTAGCAGTTCCGACAGGCATCGTCGATACTATTCCTGAGGGCCCGTGGAACACGTAGCCTGTTTGTTGCCCGACGGGTACATCAATGGCAGACCAAATCTCAAGATCTGAGATAGGATTGCCAGCCACTTCGGGCGTACCGGGTTGCCAAGAGTTATAGATTTCCATGCCGGCAGTTGCTTGGCCGTGGTTCATAACCAATGGTAATGGTGGGTTTGGGTCGGCCAGGAGGATGTCCTTAAAATAAATGGCCAGTACCGGGGTGTTAGCAGCCGCATTAATAGTCAGGAAGGGATCTTGAAGAGCTTCCGTGAGTATGTTTTCGAAAGAATAGTGATTGGCTATACCGCAAGTAACGTTTATTTGTATGCCGTGCCCAGACAAAGCAAGATCGCGCATGGTAACAGTTCCCACTTCATTGCAGAGCGGGCTTCCTTCAAAAACAAAAGTTGGTGCTGTGGACCCACCGCTGTAGACTCCTTTCTCAATTAAGAAACCAAATCCGTCGCCTGTGATGTGCACATCCACTCCGTTTCTACCGCCTTGGCCCCCCACGGACACATTTTCTAACGTGACGTAACATGAATTACCCACGAAAATGCCGTCTCCGTCCCCGCCCGCATTGAACCCAACGGCTAGATTTTCTAACTTGATTGAACACCCCGAAACGTTAATTGCAGGATTAACTCCAGGCTCTGCGAAAATCGGGACTTCTAAGTCTGGCGAAAATTGTGGTGTGACGTTCGTCAAGGGATTGTTTCCATATATCAAATAAAACGACGTTACGGTAAGGGTTGCGCCAAGATACAACGGACTATCGAGATTCAGCTTCATCCATCCGTTAGTGTTCGGAAGTACGAGTGGAGTTCCAATTAGATATCCGACCGTAGTTGGAGGAAATTCTATTGTTCTTATATTCCCCTTCATTGCCGCTTCAACAGCCGCGAGGATGGCTGGCGAGTCGTCGTGTTTATCATCGCCCACCGCGCCGTAGTCGAGGATATTTACGTACGTTTTTACCGGCGGCGCGAGAGTATGACCTTGTGCTGATGTCGGCGCTGTCTGGCCCTTGGCAGGTCCAGCACACGACTCAAGTAATAGACAACAGCAAGTCGTTGCGAGTAGAAGCAGTAACAATTTCACTATGTTCTCCATGCGTCGAGAGTCAGACTGTTGCTCTCGGCGGTAGGAGGCAACTAGCGTGCCAAATTCATGAGCGTTGTTTTCTTAAAGATGAAACGCACTGGATCGGCGCGAGACAGAATGCGTTCTGAAACGGCACAGATTTCAGCCTGTCCTTTCCAAAACGGGACAAAGGACTGCACCGCGAAATGAACTAGAGATATGCATTGCCAACTCCTTGCGTGCGCGCGTTGCGGACGATCCTTAGTTTGCATTCCACCGACTGGCAGAGTGCCCGGCAAAACTCGTAACCGTCCCAGTAACCTGAATTTCGACAGTCTCCGGTGGCCGATGTATACGCTAGGCCTTCATGACGACCGTTGCTCGGAAAGGTTTGCGTTTCGAACCCATCTAGTTCGGATTACCGCTACAGTGATAGTTGAACGCAATTGATCCACTCGTATGAACGTTGACCGTGACGGCAGTCGTATTGGTCGTGACCCACCAGGCCCCAACACCTGTCGTGTCGCTCGCTGGCGCAACGACGCAGGACGGCGCGTTTCTGAATGGGGTCGTGAAGCTGTGACTGGCATTCAGACTGCTGCTGATGGTAATCGTTCCGTCGAGGTCGCTGTTGGATGTTCCCGAAGCCAAATGACCGCCAATGATCATGTTTGTGGAAGCGTGGATGTCACCCACCACATCGAGGTTGTGAGCTGGCCTGATAGTATTCACGCCAAGCGAATTGGGAGTGAATCGGTGTGCGGGCACAAGCGTGGAGACAACTGCGTCCGCGCCGGCAGTCGACGGCAAAGCGGTCATTGTGTAGCTAACTGCGCTCGCACCTGAAATGAATGTGTACGAAAATTGCTGTGGTGACCACAGACCGTTGCTTAGGTCGGGTACTGTGGATATTGCAACGCAATAACCATTTATTGTACTCAGACCTGCGATGGGCAGAGTCCAAGAGAGGTTGATTGCATTATTGGATCCGCTGAGGGTGATTGCTGCACTCTGGATAGAGGGTGCCGATTCACTTCCACAAGTTCCGACCGTTGAGTACATCGTCGCGTAATAAGTGCCGACGGCGATTTTACCCCCGGTGGTGGGGGTGCCTGTCACGCCTGTTGGTGGATAGAGTGTCGGAAATTGAATGTCGATGCTTCCGCGTGCGTTTTCTGCAATGCTCGCCCCGTAGCCGAAGTCAGTTCCGTCGTTCAACAGCAAGCCGAGTACCGGATCTATGGCAACTCCTGCGAACCTATTTCCCGCAAAAGCGCCGCGGAGTGGGGTGCCGCTTGCGTCGGCTGCGGTAAACATATCGCTACGCAGCCTGGTGTCCCCGTTTCCTACACCCTGCGGCCTCACCACATAATCCGTACCGTTCCAGTTTGAGGTTGTGCAGCCGCCAATGGGATTGCCATCGTCGCCCACTATTGCGCTGGCAGAAGAAAAATTCGCACCGCCTCTGATATTACATCCGAAAACTGTACCCGCATCTGCGAGCACTGCTGGTCCACCGGTATTCCCGCCAACGGAATTGTCTATAATCAGTCCACCAAGACTTGTTCCGGAGGAATTTAGTTCCACAAGAGCAGTCATTCTCGATGAATCTGAAACAGTCACGTTCGAAAAAGTCACATCAGTGATAAATGGAAGCGCCTCGCTGCCAGGATTTCCGCTGCTGTTCGTGATGTAGAGCATGGGTGTATGATTCGCTTCCCATGCCCGGATATTCGAAAAGACCCAGTTACCCGGGCCGCTGCAACAAGTATTGACGCGCTGATCGTAATGAAATGTGCCGCCTATCCCTTGTAGGTTGTCGAATTCCGCGAGACCGACGAGGGGAGCTTCACCTGTGAGTGGAACGTCTCCCGTCAGGAGAACGCAATATTTACCAGCAAGTTCAGCAGACACGCACTCCCCTCCATGCCATTCAAACCAGAATGAGTTTGTAAGCTCAAGAGCAGAGTTATCTGCCATGCTTGTGTTCTCGACTTCCAGAGAAACATTTTCCAGCTTTGTTTCGATTGCGTCATAGACCCAGAGTGCTTTGTTATAGCCCGCAATATCAAGATCGATCAAGATGAAGCCCTGGCCGGCGTTCGGCGGACGGAAGTCAAACACGGGCGCGTTGTTGGGACTAACGCCTGGCTTCGAAATGATACGCACAGAAGGAGCTCTAACAAATTGCAGTGTGCTGGAAGTTCCCAGCCCCCTGAAAGTCAAACGACTGCAAGGAATCTCAAAAACAGGCGATGGAGAAGGGGTCTGAGGCTGAGAGACAACATAAAGCCCGGCCGGGAAATCCACTTCAGGATGAACATTGGTGCCGCTAATCCTATCGCCACAGGCAGCATTGATAGCAGATTGAATTGCGACCGTGTCGTCGGTTACGCCATCTCCCTTCGCACCATAACTGGTCACGTCGATCCGAGGGCGCGGCTTGGCGGTTGATTCGGAACCGCTCCCCACATTTCCTGGATCTCGGAAGGTTCCTGGTCGCACTTCCCAATTCCCAGCCGCCGAGGACCTAGCTGTCACATTTTGCTGGACATTGAAGATCAGGATATTGTCCTCGGCGAGATTGCTTCCGCTCGACTGTACAGAAGCGAATCCGTTCGCTGCCCTAGCCGTGCCCGTGACGATAGATCCGATACCAAAAACCGATGCGTTCGCCGGCTTGACGTCTAGTGGAGAGTTTTGATCGGGCCCGCTGTACTTAACGATGCGAGCGCTGCATCTGGTCGCCGAAGCGCTGGAATTCACACTGACTGCATCTGAGGCTCCGCCCACAGTGTTTTTCGCGTAGAACATTTGGGAACTGACACCAGAAGTCATTCGATTAGTTGGACGGACCGCATCACTGTAACCATCTCCCTCCTTATCGTTCACGGAAGAGGTTGTACTCGATGGCTTTCTTGACACCCCAAGGACGGTAAACTCAGCAGAGGATGGGTTTGCCGAGGACATCGCAGCGCACGAGTTGCTGGAGCCAGTAAAATCCGCTTTTGACTGAACAAGCGTGTTCGTGACCCAGGTCGCTGACCCGATGAGAAAAACCATTGAACTCAAAGCTATTCTTTGCATGCGAGTCACCTGTGACGGGCAAGGACGAGCCATCGCCCCCCCCGATCTCCACCAATTCAAACATTTCATTTTGTTCGTTCGATGATTCCATCATTTCTTCGGGAGTTCTAATTGAGTTTGCACCCCAACCATTGTAAGGTTTTCTCATGAGCGAAACATGGATTTAAAAAAGGTGCGCTCGGACGCAGCCCGTCGCCTTGTCCAAATCCTCTTCATCCTCTGGCTGTTCTTCGTGAATGTTTTATACTATTTGCAGTTTCGTGACCTGCTCCTGTCGCGCTTGGGCTCTTGGGTTCACCGGTGGCGCTGATCCTTGCTTCTGCCCACTTGCTGCTCGTCTTTTTTCTCCTGCTGCTTTCGGTTGCGTGGGGTAGCCGAATGCTGGGCCGCTTGGGTTTCCAAACTGAGAGCCATCTTGAAGACGCCCTGTTCAGCGCGGGATTTTTCTTTGCGTCGCTCGAAATTGTGTTGTTCGTACTGGCAGTGGTGGGTTGGCTCCGTTTCGCAACCGCAGCAACGCTCCTTACACTGATGGCTTTAAGCGCGGGGCGCGGATGGCGAGATCTCCGTACTCATGCGCGCAGCCTCTCGGCGAACACCAGGGAATCGCTGCGTTCGGTCTTCAGCCGCTTCATCGGGTCACTCGTTGCTATTTGCTTGTTCCTGGAAGGGTTGCTCGCGATGGCGCCGCTCACCGGTTCCGACGCGCTACATTATCACTTCACGACGCCGCTGCTCGAGCAAGGCAAGTCGCTCACGCCAATTTTCTGGCTCATGCAAAGCTTTTATACAGGGCAGGCTCATCTGCTCATCTCGCTCGGCTTGTCGCTGGGCAGCGATCGGATTTCTCTCGGCCTGATGTTCCTGGGCGGCCTGCTCACAGTCGCCGCACTCTTCGCTATATCTCGCCAGTTAATGTCCACTCAGTGGGCGTGGATCACTTCACTCATTTTCATTGCTACGCCCCTCGTTTATTGGCAGACGAGCACTTCAGGTTCGCCGGATATGTGGATGGCCTTTTACTGCGCGATTTCGACCCTCGCGGCAGCGCGCGCCGTGCCGTCGTCCGCCCAGGCCCCTGTTGTTGCCCAGTCGAGCGCGCGCTGGCTCGTTCTGGCGGGATTTTTTGCCGGAGCCGCAGCCGGAGTGAAATACACAGGCTGGGTAATTCCATTTGCTCTGGTCGTTTATATTCTAGCTGTTCAGCGCTCTTGGCGAACCGCTTCTCTAAGCGGCATTGCTTCACTCTTGGCTGGAATCTGGCCGATGGCACGCAATTGGGTATGGTCTGGCGATCCAATGTTTCCGTTTTTTATGCGATTTCTCAATCCCAGCAAAGTGAATTCCTACAGCCTCGATGCGTTTCTTAGTATGAGTGGGGCCGCAAACGTAGCCCGCGATTGGCAGCATCTCTTGGGTTATCCGTTTTTGCTCGTCTTCAATGGTAACGAACATGGGCTCGGGCAGTATTATGGCCCGCTGGTACTGGCTTTTTCGCCACTGCTGGCATTCGCTCCGTGGAAAAAACCTGTAACCTCGGTCGCTGCTTTCTTTTGGGCGGCCGTATATCTTTCAAATCTTTTTTCTTCACAAATGGGACGATTGTTGCTGCCCGTTTACGCACTCAGTCTCGCGCTTGTTCTCTCGGGTGTGGCTGCGATTGCACAACGCGGATGGAGGATTGCGACAGGGGGCTGTACCGCCTCGATCTTTCTGTTTCTCGTTTTCGCCGGTGCTTCTGATGCACTCTATGCGCGGGATTTTTTGCCTGTCATATTCGGAACTGAAAAGGACCAAGCATTTCTCGAACGCATGTGCCCGGATTATGAGACGTCGGAGTTCATAAACAGGACTCTGCAGCAGGATGTGCGCCCAGCGGCCGGTTCCAACGTGATGGTTTTCTTCCGTCACCTCTACTACATTCGCGTCCCGTTCGTTGATGGCTCGCCGGAATACTCCTGGCAGATGGATCCCGCACTTTACAGCGATCCGAATAAATTGCTTTTGCATCTTCGCGAAATGAATGTGCGATGGGTGGTAAAGGCGCCCGTTTATCCCGAAGCTCTTGCCGCCTCTTTTTCCAAACTTGAAGAGGAAGGTAAACTCGCCCCGATTGCGTCAACCAGCGTGAATAACTTGACTGGAGTGTCTCGTATTTATCGGCAGAAGCAAATAATCCACGTAGTTTTGCTCAAGGTCGCATATCCCGGTACGTGAAATCAATTGCAGCAAATATTAGTACGTGATTGGGAAAATTAACATACTGGGGACTTTTGCGTTCGTTGGGACTGTTAGGTACTCGGGGTAGAAGTGTTGTAGAGAACGATTTGCTTCAGGCCAGGTGCGTGTTCGATCGGCTTGCGCGAAGACGACGCTGAAGAGTCCGGCAAAGAGCCATACTGGATGCGCGTCCGCTAAGCGAATACCGGATCACGCTAAATCAGTTCGAGCAACACAGAGCAAAACAATCAATCGAGATCGATTTTGATTGTGGGGGCAGGGGGATGTCCCCGCCGCGCGCGCTGAAGTCGTTCCAGCTGGCTTAATTTCCTATCGAATTCACGGCTCAAATGACTTTCGTATCGCACGATTCGATCCAAGTCCGCCTGCGGAGGGAGGAGCGAAGTAAGCGTGGTAAAGTCGAAGTTCAGGTTGTCTGATTCGAGCTTCTTCAAAACCTCTTTCAGGCGACCCATTTCGCCGTTAATGGATTCTAGGACGAATGCCGGCGATCTTGCGATCATTGCGCTCTCCGCTGCGAGCGCAAGTCGAAAGCGCAAGAATATGATGGCCAATTGCTCTACCAGAAGTTGTTCCATCACACCTTCAGGTTGCAAATCTTCACGTAGGCCCCGATGCAGTTTTTCAAAATCTGCACGACATCCGTCGTCTAGAAATAAGTGCTTGGAGAAGATGCCATGTTTGATGGCGTTCCTACTACTCCGTTCCTTACCTTCGACGGTCCGTCGTCCGGTGGCTTTTTGTACTGGAGAGATTGAGGTCGATTGTGTTTCCATGGTCACCTCTCGTATTTGATCTCGGTCAAATGTTCAGCCTCAATGTGACCAGATTTTCTTCATGTAGAAAATATTTTAATGATGCGGTGCGGTTAACTCTTTCGGTACACAACTTTGAGCGAATTGTGAAGAGGAAGCTGAGGCGCTCTCTAGAACCGTTTCAGTGAGGAATCGTTCAAAGAACTTGCCACCTTGCCTTTAGCGGCATTCAGATCTCGCCCGCAGAAACGCTTCGCAAATCCTAGGCACTCCAGCCTTCGCGATTGGCAATAACTGTGCTTGTGAAGCGACACAGTGTGTTACGAAGATATCCAGGAGAAGTTATAGCGGGCTAATTTACTTGGATCCTAATCTTTTTTCCTTTCCTTCTCCCACCGGGCTAGGGCAGCCTTTCGCGCACCGGCACTTCGTTCTGCAGGTGTCAGTCTTGCGGCTCTGCTTTTTCCTCCTTTTGAGCCGCCCATCTTGCCCAAGGCAACAGCGTGCGGGTTTTTCTTCGACATAGTCTGACCACTTTATGCCTGTCCTGGAATCGGAAAGCAAGAAAAATAAGGACTTGACAATGCGTACGCGCCTACGCATAATACCCATGCTTAAGCGTGTACGCATAATTCAATCGGTGGAAGATCGGGCCACTTGCGATTAAATCTCGGGAGTTCTTATGAAAAAACAAACAAGGACACTACGATTGAATTGCAGTCTTGCTCGGAGAGCATGGGGAGATCTCGATCGCACGACATTGTCCGGGCTCAGAGAGCTTTCTGTTGCCTTCGGCCTTTCGGTGGCGTTGGGAGACGTCCAGTTAATTGATGGGCGCTGGTACGTAACACATGCGGGCCTGCTTCGTCTTGCGCTACGCAGGCGATGTCATGGCATCACAAGTTCCTTGCAGAAGGACTTGTCCAACGCGACCTCTAGCCAATGGGTTTTCAAAGCGACGGTCTACAAAACCTCTCATTCCAAAGGGTTCGTTGGTTACGGCGACGCCGACCCGTCCAACACATCTCCTCTTGTCCGCGGCGCGGAGATGCGCGTGGCTGAAACGAGGGCAGTCAACCGCGCACTACGCAAGGCGTACGGAATCGGACTTTGCTCGGTCGAAGAGTTGGGATCATTCTCCGGGACATCTAAATCCTTCGCGGCTCCGCCGCTTTCAAACGGACATCCAAGTTCTAACGGGTCGAGTAATGGCCGGCCGCGATTGCGTGACCAACTCTGCTTTCTCATCCGCCAATACAATCTCGATCCTACGCTCGTGAAGGCTTACGCCGCCGATTTCTGCGGTACCGCAACGCTCAAAGAAGCGAGCCGAGACCTAGTCGAGTCTTTCATCTCTGAGCTCGCAACAACTGCAAAAAAAGATCGGGATAACTTGATCTGCAAACTCAATTCCTATGCTCAGCCCACGGAGGTGAAGCTATGAAACGCCATTTCCCTGGTTTGCATTCGGAAGGATCGCGCGGCGATGAAATCCTGCAGGGCGTATTCCTCGCACGGGTCAATCGCGCTTATTACCGTTGGCATCCGCAGAAGCCGTTCTTCGTTCTCAGCTTTGCGATCCTCGAGCCCCAGGACCTCGCTTCCCGCAAAATCTCTGGTCGACTCTACGCCACCACAAAAGCTTTGTGGCGACTGAACTGGTTCCTTCGCGATTTTGGATACGACCGCGATTTACTCGGGCGGGACGAGGTGGACGAAAAAGCCCTGATCGGTCTCACTGGAGTCCTGCGAACCACGAAGAAAGTCTTTGCTGGTCGCACCTATCTGGATCTTGCGGGATTTGCGCCCTGCAGCGAATGGGAATTCATCTCGAAGGACGCTCGCGATGGCGTCCTGACAGGAGATTCTGGTGACGTACAGCTACACGCAGATTAGCCAATACCTTCGGTGCCCTCGCAGCTATCGCTACCGCTATCTCGATGGATGGCGGGAGAAGGACACGCGTGCGGCGATGGTTTTCGGTCGCTGCTTTGAAACTGCCCTTGGCGCTTACTTCCGCCGAGAGGACCCGTCCGCAGTTCTCTTCAAGGAGTGGGGTGCTTTTCGGGATACTCAGTTTGAATACAAGAAGGGGGATTCTTGGGATCGCTTAGTCCACCAGGGAGTCCATCTGCTCCAGAAATTTGCACAGGATGACCGGGTTCGCATTCACCGTCCGCAAGAGAGCTTGCAGGTAAAGATGCTTCGAACTCTTAGCGGCAATAACGACTTCGTTGCCTACATTGACGCTCTCGGTGCTCTCGATGGCAGGGAGTACTTGATCGATTGGAAGACTACTACGGCTCGCTATCCCGAAGAGCCGGAAGGATTGCTGACGCTAGACCCTCAACTCATTTGCTATTCCTGGATCAGCGGTATCTCTGATGTTGCACTCGTCGTGTTCGTGCGCAAGCAGCTTCCCGAGATTCAATATTTGAAGGCATCAATCTCGGAAGAACAACGCCGCGAGTTTGGCCGGCTGGTCGAGACAACGGTCGGACAGGTCGAGGCAGGTCAGTTCCCTACTCACAGCGGGATTCGATTCCCTCAGAACGCCTGCATGAGCTGTTCGCATTTAGGGCTGTGCTTGAATGACAAGAAGATGGTCGACGCGAATTTGATTCGGCGGCCAGGAGCGAGCGATCTTGATTGGCTTAACGAGCTTGTGGATTAACAGACAGATGACTGCCCCAGAGCTGAATCGCCGACGTGCCCTGGTCGTTCTCGGGAAGATCGACGAGATCTTGTCCTGGGAGCAGACAAAGGAACGAGAGCGCGATCGGCGATTTGTGGAGCTGGGCCAGTACCTATGTGAAGTGCGATCAGGTCAGTACTGGAGGCTCGAGAATCTGAAATCATTTGATGAGTATCTGGAGAAGCGCTTTCCCGAGTCGCGCCGGAAGGCGTATTACTTGATGGCCATTCACGAGAATTTGACGCGGATTCCAAAGCAACGCCTTCGAGAGATCGGTTGGACTAAGGCCACGGAGATGGCCAAAGTGGCGCGCCGAGACGGACGTGACTTCGATCGTGCAACCTGGTTGCACAAAGCCCAGGAGCTGCCGAAAGATACATTCAAACGCGAAGTGGAACGCCATTTGACAGGTCAGGACACCGAGCCGTGGGAGATCATCTATTTCAAGCTTTACAAGAGCCAATTACCAATCATCGAGCAGGCGCTTGAAACTGCTTCGCTGATGCTGGGGACACAGAAGTCGCGTGGCTATTGCATGGAGATGATCTGCGCAGACTTTCTTGCAGGAGCTACGTTAGATGAGGCAAGTCCTGCAATTCTCTCAGTCTCAATCCGACGGCTCGTTGAGCTTCTTCCAGGACCTGAGAGACTCGAATTTATCCGAACCCTGAAGGAATCTGCATGAATCGTCTTCAGCCGAAACGCCCCAGGATTAGGTTGCTAGGTGATTGCTATATTCGACTCTGTCACCAGGTTTTGGAAAGAGATAATTGGAGATGCCAGAATTGTGGAACAGCGAACGAACTTCAGATTCACCATATTCAATTTCGGAGTCGCTTGGGTGATGATCGCGAGGAAAACCTTGTAACTCTTTGCGCCACTTGTCATAGAGAACTTCATCATCGCGCAACATAGACATCAATTGTCGTCTCGTAATGAGCGCCTATAGAGCCATATCTCTATCCGGTCGATCAATCGTTCATTGACCTCCTGCAACTAGGTGTTTTGTAGCTCGCCTGGCACAATTTGACTGTGAGCGAACGAGTTTCCTCGACGCAAGAAGTGCCGAAAATCCTGGCCAAGACAATTTGAAGATCGGGCCCATCTGCTAATTCGTTCGGACAGAGGTAGGCTTTCCTTCGTTTTGAAAGGACCGGACTTGCGTCCGGACTTTTTTTTCGCTCCCACTCTTCAATCCTAGACGATTTCCGTTTACTCTTAGCGGCGCGGTAACCTAACTTCCATTGGCCGCATCATAAGGCCGGCGGGAATAACATACTCAGTGCCAGAATTTCTGGAGGACATTAGAAATGAAGAACCTGGTTGGGCTTTTCATATTGGGCTTAATTTTTGGTACGCCGGCCATGGCTCAGGACGTACCGCAGTTCGAAATCGGCGGAGGCGTAGCGTACAGGTCGTTCGATCAGTTCAGCGGGTCAAGGCTCAATATGGGGGGATGGGAAGCCTATGGCGACTACCATATCTGGCGCTTCATCAATGTGGCCGGTGACATCGCGGGCACTTACAATCGATACAGCTCAAGCAGTAGTGTAAACAAGACAAACACCAGTACGGATATCTACAGTTTCCTGGTTGGCCCGCAGTTGTATCCCTTCGGTCATCGTCACAAAATAACGGCCTATGCACACGTCTTGTTCGGGGGAGGAGATTACCGGTACCACATCACCCAAGTTGGGTTTACTCCCTTCAGTACTTCCGATTTCGGCCAAGTGTGGATGGCAGGCGGCGGGTTGGATTGGAAAATTAAGGAGCACTGGTCGGTCCGCGTGATCCAGGCGGATTACGAGCAGTCGCGTTTCGTCTCCGGCGCCGCCAGCCAAACCAATTACCGTGCGTCGATCGGCTTGGTGTACCGATTCCGTGAAAAGTAATTTCCCAAGGTGTGAGCAAAAACCTCCTTGCAGGACTGCATCGCAATTTAGGCTTGCAGAGTAGGCAACGCTCGGTGCAGATTACGAAGGCGTGGAGATCACACTCGAAGGTAAAGCACCCCGGCGCGCGCTGCTGATCGCCGCGCTTATAATCGCTCTATTTTTTCTCTATCAAAGCCTCCGCCTTTGGATCGCAGACTACCGAATTAATTCAGACCGCCTGACCGAAATTGAAAGCGGCGCGGCACTCGAGCCCGGAAATGGCGAGGCTTGGGATCTCTTGGGGCGCTTCCGGCAACTGGATTTCGTTGCCGGCGATGCGAACGAAGCCGTCAAGGATTTCCAAAGGGCGATCCGCGATAATCCGCGCTCTGCTTATTATTGGATGAATCTAGCGGGAGCGTACGAAGCGACCGGAGACATTTCCCACGCGCGCGATGCATTCGAACACGCGCAAGCCGTTTACCCGTTGTCTGCACAAGTCGATTGGAACTACGGTAATTTTCTCCTTCGAGAGCA
>Ga0302225_10001414_pt1 | contig 15275 bp, 10 predicted proteins | sample II_Palsa_E3_2_FD_193515 | JGI IMG/M metagenome (GOLD analysis project Ga0302225, IMG submission 193515) | Peat permafrost microbial communities from Stordalen Mire near Abisko, Sweden - II_Palsa_E3_2 | ecosystem: Environmental > Terrestrial > Soil > Palsa > Peat permafrost | place: Sweden...
AGGTCCGCCGCTGGCTCATGGAGGCACTCGTCCTTTGCATCTGTCCGCGTTGCCGCACCCGCTTCACACGCTCAGGAGTCATCCTCGACACGTCGTAGCTACTTAACGGAGTAGTGCTAGTGCGTGTTTGCAAAAACGGTCCTTTTTCGAACAAGTGCTACCCCAAGACAATCAGCAGCGCGGACCACGTTCGCCGGCTTGTAGAGATTAGGTCTTGTCAGGGCCAGATCGTCACCCCCCGCCGACCCGATTATTTGGGGCGTATCGATTATTACCTGCTCCAAGCTAAAATGGCGATTCGTTGAGTTTCTCTGCACCAAGACACCAGGCCGCGCTTTACAGCACGTGTAATCCGGATAGACGTATGTAATGAATGCCCTGACTCTTGTTCCCTTGTTATTGTCGCCCGCCGCACGGGCGGGATGCGCAACAAGAGGTCCTGTTTGGGTTTCGTCTCGCAGGGCCCGCGGCCGCTGCAATTTTTTTGCAGTAGCGGCGGTGCTTTTTGCAGCAATCACTGGGTCATCCGTCCGCGGGCAAAATGCGACCACCACCGTGGCTGCAGGAACCTTCCCTACCGCCGTCGCGGTGCCGGCTTCGCTGACTTCGGCTGCAGGCCACGCGTCTCAGGCAACGAACAGCGCGGCGGCGAAGAAGGCGCAGTTGGCCCAGGCCTACGGAAAACTTCCGCTAAGCTTTGAGGCGAACCAAGGTCAGGCCGACAAGAACATAAGGTTTCTTTCCTCGGGCGGCGGTTACTCGCTGTCTCTAACGGATTCGTCGGCCGTGCTGACTCTGACCAAACCGGGTGCGTCCAACGCGAGGACCGGTCCGGCAATCGGAAATGGGCCAAGGCCCGCTTTCATGGAGGGTGCCGGGAAGACCGACATAATTCGGATGGATCTGGCAGGCGCGAACCGCGCGATACGGGTCACGGGCATGGACCCGCTTCCCGGCACGGCCAACTACTTTATCGGCAATGACCCGGCAAAATGGCTCAGCGGCGTGCCAACCTATGCCAAGGTCGAGTACAGCAGCGTCTATCCGGGCATCGATCTGGTCTACTACGGCAGCCAACGACAGTTGGAATACGACTTCGTCGTTGCGCCGGGGGCCGATCCGGGCCCCATCCGGCTTCAATTCGCAGGAGCGAAGGCGCTGGAGCTAACTGCCGATGGAGATTTGACCATTTCAGCAGCAAACGGCGAGATCGCGTTTCACAAGCCGGTCATCTATCAAGTGAAGGACGGCCTGCGCCGGCCAGTTGACGGGCAGTTCGCATTGCTGACGAAGAATACGATTGGCTTCACGCTGGGCTCGTACGATCACTCGATGCCGATGGTCATCGATCCGATGCTCGCCTACTCGACCTACCTCGGTGGCAGTCTGAGCGATGGGGCCAATGGCATCGCCGTGGACAGTTCCGGCAACGCCTATGTGGTCGGCACTACTTTTTCGACGAATTTCCCAGTGACAACCGGGGCATTTCAATCGGCAAACAATGAGCCCGCCAACTTCCAATGCGTTTTTGTCAGCAAACTCAACCCAACCGGCACGGCCCTGGTGTACTCGACCTACCTCGGCGGGAGCGGCAACCCCGGGGACCACGCAATCTATGGCGATGTCGGCATCGGCATTGCCGTGGACAGCTCAGGCGATGCTTATGTGACCGGCGACGCTGATTCAACGAATTTTCCCGTGACAGCGGGTGCGTTTCAAACGGTGAACAACTGCACGAAGCTCTATGTTCAAAACGCCTTTGTCACCAAGCTCAACCCGGCCGGCACGGCCCTGGTGTACTCGACCTACCTCGGCGGCAGCTCTCAGGATTACGGCACCGGCATTGTCGTGGACGGCTCGGGCAACGCCTATGTGGTCGGCACTGCGCATTCGATGAATTTTCCGATTACAGCGGGCGCCTATCAGGTCACGTTTCTCGCCGACTACACGGACGGATGGAACGACGCTTTCGTCACCAAGCTCAACCCAACCGGCACGGCACTGGTGTACTCGACCTACCTGGGCGGCAGCCTCTATGGAGCTCAAGGCACCGGCATTGCCGTGGACAGCTCGGGCAACGCTTACGTGACAGGAAGCGCAGCCTCGACGGATTTTCCGATTACAGCGGGTGCGTTTCAGACTGTGAACAACGCCGCTGCCGGAGCGGGTCCGCAGACCGTCGCTTACAATGTGTTTGTCACCAAGCTCAATCCAACCGGCACGGGCCTGGTGTATTCGACTTTCCTGGGCGGCTCGATCGACGATTACGGCGCCGGCATTGCCGTGGACAGTTCGGGCGACGCCTACGTGACCGGCCAGTCGTGGTCGTCGGATTATCCTGTGACGGGGAACGCTTTTCAGCCTACCAACAATGCCTACGCCAATGACGCTTTTAACGCATTTGTAACCAAAGTGAACCCGTCTGGCACTGGCTTGGTGTACTCCACCTTCCTGGGCGGAACCGGCTTACCTTCCCAATCCGACAATTCGAGCGGTGCGGGGGACACCGGCGACGCAATCGCCGTGGACAGCTCGGGCGACGCTTATGTGACCGGCAGTGCGATTTCGTCGAATTTTCCCACCACATCGGACGCCTTTCAGACCGTGAATAACGCAGCGGGCCATCTCACGCCCATTGGCATCAATGCATTTGTCACGGAGCTCAACCCAGGCGGATCCACGCTGCTGTACTCGACCTACCTCGGCGGCAGTATCCAGGATTACGGCCTTGGCATTGCCTTGGACAAATTGGGCGGCATTTACATAGCCGGCCAGGCGAGTTCGACGAATTTCCCTGTAACCGGCGGCGCTTATCAGCCCGCATTCGCCGGTGGCGATAGCGACGCCTTTATCGCCAAGATCGCCCTTTCCGGTTCGGGTTCCGGCCTGACCTCCAGCCTTTTCTGGACGGATATGAACACCGGCAACCGCGTAGTCTGGCTCATGAGCGACGGGGCCTATTCCTCGAGCGTGCCGCTCGGGACGGTCGCCACCAACTGGGAGCTCGACGGCACGGGCGATTTCACAGCCAACGGCCAGACCGACATCCTTTGGACCAACACGACGACGGGCGAGCGGATTATCTGGCTTATGAACGGCGCCGCCTACTCCTCCACCGTGTCGTTGGGAGTGATCCCGAGCAACTGGATCATCTCCGGGGTCGGCGCCTTCGGCGGTGGCAGCCAGCCCGACATCCTTTGGACCGACACGGCAACGGGCGAGCGCCTGATCTGGCTGATGAATGGCACCGCCTACTCCTCCAGCGTGTCGCTGGGCGTCATCCCTACCTACTGGTCCATCTCCGGTGTCGGGACCTTCGGGGGCGGCAGCCAGGCCGATATCGTTTGGACCAACACCGCAACCGGCGAGCGGCTGATCTGGATCATGAACGGCACAAGCTTCTCCTCCAGCGTGTCGCTTGGGATCGTCCCGGCTGAGCTTCGGATCTCGGCGGTCGGCAACTTGAACGGCAACGGGTCGGCAGACCTGGTTATGACCAACGCCGAAACCAACCAGCGCACGGTCTGGATCATGAACGGCACCAGCTATGTGAGCACGGTTTCGCTGGGAACCGTCACCGACAACTGGGTGCTGGGTCAGTCCGGCCTGCAACCGGTCGAACTCGCGAAGCTCGACTTCAACGGCGACGGACAGCCGGACATCCTCTTTGAGAACACGACGACCGGGGACCATTATGTCTGGCTGATGAACGGCACGAACTTCTCCTCCAGCGTTTTCATCGGGAACGTCTCCACGCAGTGGCAGGTTGTGGGGACAGGCGACTTCACCGGCGACGGCAATGCCGACCTCCTTTGGCAGAACTCGTCGACCGGCGAGATCCTGATATGGCTGATGAACGGCACGACATACGTCTCCAGCGTAGAGGTTGGCGTGGCGCCGGCCGGGTGGTCCGTCGCCGCGGTCGCCGATTTCAATGGCGACGGAAACCCCGACATCCTCTGGAGCAACGCGACGACCGGCGAGCGCCTGATCTGGCTGATGAACGGCACGAGCTTCAGCTCGAGCGTTTCCCTCGGCATTGTGGGCACGCAGTGGCGGATAGCGGACACCGGGGATTTCCTTGGCGACGGACAGCCGGACATCGTCTTTGAGAATACCTCAACTGGAGACCGTTACGTCTGGTTGATGGACGGCACCGCATTTTCCTCCTCGGTTTTCCTTGGGAACGTCGGCACGCAGTGGCGCATCGCGGCGACCGAGGAATTCGCCGGCGTGGGCCAGCCGGACATCGTCTTCGAGAACACATCGACCGGGGACCGCGTTATCTGGCGGATGAACGGCACAGCCTTCGAGTCATCCGTTGACTTGGGCAATGTGGCCACGCAGTGGCAGATCAGGAACTGATCTGGCTACAACCTTCGGGCCATCCGCGCTTCGCTGCGCCAGACGGGGCCTAGCCCCCCATCCGTCGCTCATTCTTCTTTGCCGCCCGCGCTGCTCCATGCGCTCTTAGAAGGAAATGAATGACACGCTCATGATCGGCTAAACGTCAATCCGGGCAGCATTGGTGAGCCGATTAGCGCTGCTTGATGCACGGAAAGAGGTCACCCTCTCGGCCGATTTCGAGTGATTCGCGAAGCAGGCTCAACGGCACTCCCTCCGGGATCCGCCACGGGTAGTATCCGCTGGCGAAACGCTTTGAGCTCGCCTAGACTGCGTTGCGAGCTCGCCTGACCGCAGCGCGCGGTAAAAAACCCGATCGTATGGCCGCAAAAATGCGCAATCCAACCAGCGGGGAAAACGGTTTCATCGAACTCTGGGCCACGATGGATTTAGCCAAGCTCAACTTCGTCGAGCTTGGTGATGGATCGTCCGTCGTCCTCGTGCCCGGGTGCCGGACCTACGCAGCCGAGCCAGATTCTGAAGCCGACTCCCCCGAGTTCCACAAGGCCCCCGGGGGCGGCCGGAACATCGCGGCTTGCTGAGATTCCGCTTCACCCCCGATTCGTCTCTCACGCGTCATGTTCGACCCGATCCACCATACTCTTCGCATCACCTACTTCGTCTTGTGGTCGGTGGTATTTGCCAGCCAGGCCGGTGTTCCCATTCCTGCTACGCTCTTCCTGCTCGCCGCCGGCGCTCTTTCGCGGGCGGGGGCGCTTAATCCGCTCTTTGTGCTCGGGGTGAGCCTCTTGGGATGCCTAGGTGCCGATCTGATTTGGTTCGAGGCAGGCCGCCGCTGGGGCGATCAGATTGTTCGGATTCTTTGTTCCTTTAGCCGGGATCCGCATCACACGGCGAAAAGAGTCCACGAGGTGTTCCATAGGTGGGGGTTGCGTTCCTTGCTTCTCTCCAAATTTGTGCCCGGTTTGGGCGGCGTGACCCCGCCCCTCGCCGCGACCGAGGGGTCCAGGAGGACGGCCTTTCTGGCCTATGACGCTGTCGGATCGCTCTTGTGGTCGGCGACCTATGCCGGCCTTGGCTTCCTGTTTGCGGACAGCCTTGCCGCCATCGCGTCGTCGCTGGCCAGGTTCGGGGAGGTATTGACGTTCGTGGTTGGCCTTCCGCTCGCCTGGTACGTGCTGTGGCGGATCTGGGTCATGGGGCTGATGCTGCGTCATCTGCGAGAGAGAAGAATTACTCCCGTCAATTTGCACCGGAAGATGGTAAGCGGAGAAAGATTCGCCATCATAGATTTGTTGGATTTCGAGGATAACCCCGGACGGCAGGTTGGAATCGCCGGGGCTTTTCGGATGGACCCTGCCCGCCTTCGAAAGCGGCTCCAGGTGATCGTCCCCGAAGGCTTGGGCGTCGTCCTTTACTGTTCTTCGTCCTGTGAGCTAGCGAGCGCACGCGTGGCCGTCGCCATGAAGAAGAGGGGTATTTCCAACGTGTGGGTGCTGGAGGGAGGCATGAACGCCTGGGAAAAGGAAGGCCTCCCTGTCACGCAGCAGCTGAGCACGCGCCATGAGGTGGTGGCCCGATTGGGGATTAAGATCATCGGGGACGACGCTGAGGATTCCGAGCCGACGCCTATTGCCGGCCGCTCATGACCCCGCCCGCGAAGGAGATCGGCGTTGACGGAGCCGTCTTGTGTGCCGATTTTTTGTCGTAACATTCCGAGGAATGCGAGCGGCGCGCCAGTTGTGGCCGGTGCCGTCCTCGCTCTATCTGCTTCAGGCCATTGAAGAGATGATGCCAAGAGTTTCTAGCGTGCTGCAGGCACGGTTTTGCTGACAAATTCGTTTTGTAGATACACGGTCATAACATGCCAACGGGAAGAATCAAAGAACCGGGGTTCGAATCCCCGTGGGGACACCAGCTCACAACTGCCCGCCTCTCAAACGAGTTGCGGGTTTCTCATTTTCCGGGCCTGCAACAGGACTGGCAACAACCGCGGAGCCAATCTGACGAAACTCGACAATAGGAAAGCTTCCTCTTGACATGTGACCTTTTTGGTCACTTCTTGCGTGCGCCGGCATGCGAATCATAACCCGCAAATTTCTCGACGAAGCAAAAAAGACTCATCCCAAAGCCCGGGCATCACTCGATCATTGGCACCGAATTACCCGAGCTGCGAAATGGCAGAACCTAGTCCAGACCCGGGAGACCTTCGGTCATGCCGATCAAGTGACTGTCAAAAGCAATCGAACTGTCACTGTTTTCAATATCACAAACGATTTTCGTCTCATCACTGCAATCCACTACAACCGGCAGGAAATCTTTACGATGCGGTTTCTCACGCACGCCGACTATAGTAAAAATAAATGGAAATCATCCCTATGAAGCCGACAACCGTGACCCCAACATTCTCTTCCATGCCGAAGACCTACACCGGCTTGGTCTCTCTTCTTGTTCCCCGCCCCATCCACGATAAAGCCTCCTACGATGATGCGGTGGAGATCGTCCACGCACTCGCAGGGTTTAAGCTTAATCGCGACCAGGATGACTACCTCGAACTGATGGCTAAAATAATCGAGGATTACGAGCGCGAGACCTCACCCGAGCCTGCTCCCGTTAGGGGAATAGAGTCGCTGAAGTTCCTTTTGAAGGAAACCGGGCTTTCGGCTGATGATCTTGGCACTATCATCGGCGTGGATCGATCAATCGCCTATCGTATTTTGAAAGGCTCACGCAACCTGACAGCCGAGCATATCAAGAAGCTCTCAAGCAGGTTTGCGGTAAGTGCCGACCTGTTTCTTGTGTAATTGGCTACGGGACTGGCAACAACACTGGCAACAGCTTGAGTGTTTACAGAGGCAACTGCTGTCTGCTCTCAGAGTGAAGATCCGTAAGCTGCTGACCCTCAAACATGGGTTGCGTCAACCGGGGTTCGAATCTCGTTGATGGCTGACAACGACTTACATTGATGACGAGCGAGATATGCATATCTGAGTCATCGGCTATCGTCTGCGTCATTCTCACTCTCATTCTCACCCAACGAGACGCCAAGGCTCTAAACTCATTCCCAGGAGCAGGCTTTTGCCCGGATTCATTACGCTCAAGAATGCAGGCTAGTTGACATTTCCCAAGAGTGACTACATTTGTAGTCGCCATGGCAATCAAGCTCGCACCTACATCCATCCGGCTCGCTGCAATAGAAAAACGCCGGATCGCCGCCGCTGCCCGAAAGCAAGGCATTACCTCTGCGAAGTTCATAAAACAAGCGGCCCTGGAGCGAGCAGCCTCACCGGGTGGTATGGCGCTTGCCGGGATCACAGCCTCGCTAAAGGAACTCATCGAGGAGGAGGTAGATGCTGCCATAGCCCTAGATCGCATCGCGCGCCGCAAGGCAGGCGAAGGACGCCTCTACACCGGTGAGGAGGCGTGGCGTGAGTTGGGATTATAAGATCGACGATCTTGCCCTGCGCGAGCTGCGCGATCTCGGACCTTCCGTCGCGCAAACAATTCGCGAATTTTTGGAGAAGCGGATTAAGGGTTGTGAAGACCCTCGGGCATTTGGAAAACCCTTACGGGGTGGGCTACACGGTCTTTGGCGCTATCGAGTTCAGGATTACCGATTGATCTGCGAATTGATCGACGGCCATTGCTTTGTCATTCTGGTCAAAGTCGGTCACCGATCCAACGTTTATGATTGAAGTGAAGACCGCTGGCGTCCTCATGGGGATTCGAACCCCGGTTTTCAGCGGTTGGATGTCGAAGCCTTACCCGAGATTTTTGAGTGCGGCCAGGGCATTTTTGTTTCCATTGATCACGGCTTTGCGCAGCCAGTAGATCGCTTGTTTTTGGATTTTAGGGACACCGAGTCCTAAGGAATAGCTGAGCCCTAGGAAGTATTGTGCGTCAGCATGATCTTGCTCGGCCGCCTTCTTCCACCATTTCGCCGCTTCGGAGGGATTTTTGGCAACGCCTTCGCCCATGAAGTAGCTGAGCCCTAGACAGTATTGCGCGTCAGCATAACCCTGGGCGGCTGCTTTTCCCCACCAGTTTGCGGCTTCTCCTGTATCCCTAGGAAAGCCGTCATCGCCGTTGTAGCAGCATCCAAGCGTATATTGGGCTTCGTCGAAGCCTTGTTCCGCGGCTCTCCGGAACCACTTGATCGCCTGAGCAGCGTCCTTGGAAACGCCGCGGCCGCTTTCATAACAGAGGCCAAGGATAAATTGAGCATGGGCGTCGCCACCTTCTGCGAATTCACGCAGTTCCTGAGTTCTTTTGGCTTCAGCGACTGCTGATTGATTTGCGAGCAAGCGGGGGTTTGATGGCGGGCAATCGCCGCTTTCATTGATAGCTAGCTGCGCCGCCGGGTTCGACCCTGAGTTAGAATCAGCCATGCAAACAGTTTCGCTGGCGAAGGACTGGCCTAATAGTCCGATGGCGAAAATCACGGCAATCAACGAGCCCAACCGGGCGCAGGTTAATCGCCACGTATTCATAACGATCTATATCGGTGCCGCACAGTCAAAGTTTAGGAAATTGAGCCGGCCGTTCATCTCGGCTTTACTCTGATTCGATTGCCGGAACCGAATGAGTCGTTGCGTCGGTGATCGACCGACAATGATTTAGCAGGTTGCACGCCAAGAATACCCGAGTATTGCCACCTTTCAGGTCCTTCGAACCTAGTACTCGCAATTAACGAAGAACAGAGATGCTGGCTGGGCGCTCGCCACTGGGACTTCGCGCCCCGTGTCCCTCATTTAGGTTGCCCAAAAATCTGTTTTTACCTTCACTTTTTCGCACGTCGGTGCATTCTTTTGCTTGTTCTAAAATATTAACCATCAATTAAGTACGCGTCTGTTGAGCGACTTAGCATTTACCGGTCTCGACGGTTCGAATCCCCATGGGGACGCCAGATCAGAAACACCCGCATCTCGAACGAGTTGCGGGTTTCTCATTTTTTGGCCGGCAACAAGACTGGCAACAGCCTCGCTGCGATGGCCGCAGGCGCGGTCGCGATGTTGAGGAAGCCGGTGACGGAGGGAATCCTTCTTCAGGCATTTCGCTCGGCAATGAGCCTGAAGACCTTGCATGAATGCGAGAAGAACCTCCATCCCCAACCCGTTTGAGGAATTCCCATGAATACAACAGAAGACAAGATTACCCTAGCGGCTGAACTCTCGGACGAAGCGCTCTTCGACCTTGAGCTTCGAATCCCCCGCAGGGCGGACGAATTGGCAAAGGCGGCGTCCAACGGAGAGCGAAACCTCGAACTCTGGCGTCAGGCGGAGCGCGACATTATGGCGGAATGGCCGCGAGCTGGACTGCAGTTGCGCCTCCGGTAACTGTGACTGCTCGCATGGAAGTTTGACCGCATGCGCCGCTAATTTCACCGGCCTCTAGACCCCCGATTTTTATGCGTTCCTTTTGAAACCGGCGCAGTTGGATAAATGTCTAAACGATCCGTGACTTAATCGCGGGACTCCGCCGTAGTGTCCCTTGCTTGGACACGAAGCGAATGCTACTTCTCCGTCCGCGCAGTAGTTCCATCCGACCACCGGCCAACCGGCACCATGAAAATGGTTTCCGGTTCCGGAACATCTCGGAACTCATCATTCTGCACTACCGGCGAACAAACGACGTTTGCTCCCCAGCTTGCGTTATCAGTTTTCGGAACATGGAACATCAGATGGGGGTGCCAGTGACCAACAGAATCACCGAGAAACCCGTCTTTCGCCATCATGTATGACATTGCGCCTGATTCGGGTACTGGCAACTCGCCCTTCACGACCTCGCTCTTGATGCTTGCCTCCATCTGGCTTTTGGAAAGCCCCGCCAAAACCAGTTTTGTCCGATTGATTGTATAGGGTAGAATGGATCGAACGGCCGGAGGATTGTAGCAGATTGGGCCGCGCATTTTCGGATTCCAGAATTCCGGGCTATCGAACGGTGACATCCAAGATCGCTCCACAATACAGACGAAGCGATTTGTCCCCTCGATCGCAGTCTCGTAACCGTTCTTTCCAAGAACCAGGACCGTTGCATTGCGCGATATCTCCTCTGGTGCCGAACTTCGCGCCAGGGAAATCTCAGCACTTCTATCGGCCATTAGGTACTGATCGATGGGCGCCATCGCAGGATACGAAGTCTTGGCATCCTCTGCCTGCGCTGGGAGGATGGTGGCCAGTGCAAGAGCAAGTTTAGCTGTTCGCGATAGGACAAGCTTGACCGCTCTCTGTGCGATCGATCCCTCGTTTGGCGAAGACTGAGCAGAGGGGGTCTCAAGATGCGTGCAAAACGGAAGTTTCTCGGACAAGCGTCTTCGCAGCCGAGTCAGTCTCCGGGTAAGCCAAGCCTCATTCGCCACAAAATCGGAGCGGGACGTCGGGTTGATCATCAAATTCATTTCGTGTATTCCTTACCGGTCGGTTGGATCTTTCAACACCAATGTCGTACCTTCTCAGGCTTGGAACCCAATGTATTATGAGATGTTATGTAATGATCACCCACGCGGAAGCTGGGAATTTGCGCCAAATTCTTGATCAATTGCACTGTTCCAAAATGGTTCAGGGCACCTAAGAGGTGTGCGTGGTTGAGGCGTGGCCTAACTCTATCGCATGCAAACGATCCATATCATTCAAAATTGGCCGCCCAAACATTGTAACGTGGAGAGGAGACCCTGCCCGCTCCGATGGAAGGCAAGCATACAATCGATTACAATGCAGCGTCGCGTAGTTATTCATATTCGCTGTCCAGCAAATGCGCCCTGCCGGGCGCCCAAAAAAAGAGGCGGCCCAGACAGGGCCGCGCCCTTGAAAATGTTGGAGGCCCGTGCCTCCCTGCAATCGATCAGAACTTGTAGGAGATGTCCGTGTAGAACATGCGGCCGATGGGGCCGTCATAGGTGCTGACGTCCGCAAGTGTGTCCTCCAGGCGGTAGGGGGCCACCGGGGGCTCATAATCGAAGGCGTTGTTCACACCCACCCGCACCTTGAGACCGTCGGTCCAGTGGCTCCAGTGCAGCGCCGACATTTTGTAGGTCAGCGCAAAGTCCCACTGCTGGAAGGAAGCCACCGTCAGCGGGGGGCTCTCGTCGGCGCCACCCGAGCCGATATCCGTCACTTGCGGGATGAAGGTTTGGGCGACCAGGAACTCAAAGCCCTTGTCCTTCCATGTTATCGACGTGTAGGTCTTCCAGCGGGGGATCGTGCCGCCCTCGCCGCCACCGCTGGACTCGCTCTCGGTATTGCTCGCGATCGTGGAGACGTGGCTGGCGTACTGGTAATAATTCTGGGTCGGAAGAATCTGGATCAAGTAACTGTCGTAGACCGTGATCGTTGAATTTAACTCGAACCTGCCGAAGCTTTTCGTGGGGAGCACGTAGACAATCGAGGCATCGTAACCCTTTATCGCAACAGCACCTATGTTGGTTTCATCGTCAATGATGTACACCGACGAAAGCGGCCTGGAACTGATCTGCCCGGGCGTGTCGCCGGTCGGTCCCGAGCCGTTGGCGCTTCCAAAATGGATATCAGAAGCATAAGGGGAAGCCGCGCCCAAATCCTCGACGCTCTGGATGATCGTCGTCTGGTCAAGCGTACTGATGAGGTCGTGTTGGGTCGTATCGAAGTAATCGCCGGTTATACTCAGGTTCGGAACCGCCTTGGGCGTGTACACGAAACCCGCATCCCAAGTCGTCGCGGTGGAGGGTTGGAGGTCGGGGTTGGATCCGGTGACCGCCTGAAACTGAACGTTTTGATAGGTGACGCCGTTTGAACCCGTATAGCTGATCTGGCTGGATGAACCGGTCTGGGTGGGGCCGTACAGGGAAAACAACTGAGGAGCGATGAAAGACTTGCCCGCGCTCGCACGCAGGGTGAGTTCGTCGTCAAATGGCTGGTACTTGAGGCTGACCTTGGGAACCTTGGCCGACCCTACATTGCCCGAATAGTCATCATAGCGGCCGGCACCGTCAAACGCCATCGAGTAAATCCCGGGGAGCGGGTGGCTCTTGTCCACGATGGGGATCTCGATTTCGGCATAGGCCGATGTGATCGTGCGGTTCCGATTAAAGGGGTTGATGGTCGGGGAATCGATCCAAAGCCCGTTGGCTGTGTTGTTGTCGGGAACGGCCGTCAGGTTTTGCCGACTGAAATCAACGCCCGCGGCGAAATTCACGGCCCCGGCGGGCAATTCAAACAGCTTTCCCCGCAGAAGCGCGTCAAAGGTGTTGTTCGTGCTCACGTAGTTGACGTATCCGGTTCCCAGAACCCCATTCGTCGCTCCGGGGGCTTGGTTGATGGCAAACGGGTTTATCTGGCCGTCCACGAAGGCCGCGATCAGGTTGTTGGTGTCCAGTAAGCCCGCGTTAGCGTAGTTGTCCTGGTAACGGCTGAGGTCAGCCGCCACCTCCCACGACCAATCGTTATTGATCTTGCCCCGGAGGCCACCGACGAACGTCAGGGCGAGATCGTCGTTTTGAAAGAGTCGGGGACTCGACTCGAAACGGTTGTGGATGTAGGCGGAGTAACCGCCGCTTCCGTCGGCGTAGCCCTGGTCGAGGCTGGCCTGCGACAGCGGATTCGTCGGGGCATTGACCGGGACGTACTCCGTCCCCGGGGGCAGCGGATTTAGGCCGATGTTGCCCAGGTTTGCGTTAGTGTCCGAAATGAACGGAAAGAGCGGCTGCGCATTGAGTCCCGACTCGGTGTTGACATGCGAGAAGAGCACATAACCGAAACCTTCCAGATTGGCCCCGTAGATCTGGTGGTCCATATTGACCAGGACGCTTTGGCGCTTCAGCGATTGCTCCAGGTTTTCATGATTGGCGAGGTTGTAGATATGTTCCACTTGGGAAAGAACTCCTGGAGTATTGAAGCTGCCCAGGTCCTTGTAGATGCCCATGGAAACGAGCTGCTGGATTGTATAAGTACCGCCTCCGGGAGGGGCATTGACTCCGGGCGCAAGCTGGAATGCCTCGTCGTACCCATAGCCGGGAGTGCTGGGGTTGGTCGTCAGGCCGAACACCTCCAGAATTCCGGGAACGTACGTCGTGGCATAGAAGGGATTGGTGTAGGGACGATCTGCCTCGACGATCGGATCGGTCTGCGTGTACTCGAGGGAGACCGTGACCGACGTCGTTCCATTGCCGAACCCGCCAGTCAGGGAGCCCGACCGCTCCGAATAGTGCCCCGCGGTGTCGCTGTAGCCGTAATGGGTGTCCGCCTCCCATCCGTTGTAGTCCTTCTTGAGGATGACGTTGATAACACCGCCAATGGCGTCAGCACCGTAGATAGCCGAGGAGCCGTCGCTCAGGACCTCGATCCGGTCGATGGCCGCCAGGGGAATCGCGTTCAAGTCCACGAATTCAGCACCACCGGAGGCATCGACGGGATTGTAGGCCATGCGGCGGCCGTTGACCAAGACGAGGGTCGGCAGGTTGTGAATCAAGACCTGCGAGCCACCGTCCTGTCCCCCTGTGGCGATTGTGGCGTTTTCGCCGCCGATGCCGCTGATTGCAGGGGAAATCTTGCGCAGGACATCCAGGACATTGGTCTCAACGCCGCTGTTCGCGATGTCGCTTGGCGAGATGATGGCGACCGGAATTGCAAGCGCCTCACCGGCATTCGGGATGTTGGATCCCGTGACGACGAAGGTCTGCATGTGCTGCGTCTCGTCGTCTGTCGGGGTCGGTTGCGTCTGGCCGCGGCTCGACGCGCAGAGGAACAAGAAAATGAATGCCGACAGGACCGCGCAGTATCCCGATCGGGTGAAAATCATCCGGCGGGAGCGGCGTTCCCCAGGCGATTCGGCCATCGGGAAGGCTGCAGGTCTCGCGGTGTGAGAGGCGGAGGTGGCCCGGGTCGAACGGTGCGCCCAAGCGGACAAGAGTTGATTTCCATTCATACGTTTGTGGTGTGAACTGTGACCGAGGTGAGGTCAGGCCTCGGACGGGCGGAGTTCTCGCCGTGACGGTGTTACAGTTCAACGGCCGAACGACATCCTCGATGCAACGAGCGACTTCCGCGTCGGTCTGCGCGACCAACGATATGAATTCAGCGCCGCACGGGAGATTGTCCCTCATCGTTCCAACAGTAGCACCGGGTTGAAATGCTGCGGTTATACCTCCGTCCTTTTGAAGTATCGCAGCTTCGCCTTCCCGTTCTGACATAGCTTCGAGCCGCTGGCGGCGGACACGTGGACCCGTAGGTTCGACGCCCCCTGAGGTGGTCCCCAACTGTTAGACAGCGGATCGCTGGTTTTTAGTTATGGTGACGGTTGCCGGACGGTTGTCTTGGCCGATGCCGAGGACAGAGGCGATGAAGCCTGCCGCAGGCATCGGCCTGATCGGGTTGGAGTGAGCGGGGATCATTGGTTGATGGCAAGAGCGACTGGGACGCGGTAGACCTCCATCGGCGTCATGGGGTCAGTGTCGCCGAAGGCGCTGTGGGGCCGGTGGTCGTTGTAGAAGCGGAAGAAGGTCTCGAGGTTCGTATAGGCGTCGACCTGGGAGCGGTAGCTCTTTAGGTACACCTCGTCGTACTTCACGGTCCGCCACAGTCTTTCGACGAAGACGTTGTCGAGGGCGCGGCCGCGACCGTCCATCGATATCTTGATCCCGCGGGCCAAGAGCGGCTGGGTAAACTCAGCCGAGGTAAACTGGCAGCCCTGGTCCGTGTTGAAGATCTCCGGGACGCCATACTCGGCGATCGCCCGCTCCGCAGCCCGGGCGCAGAAGCTGGCGTCAAGGGTGTTCGAGAGCTCCCAGGCGAGGACCGCCCTGCTGTACCAGTCCATGACCGCACATAGGTAGATGAAGCCGCCCTGGATCGGGATGTAGGTGATGTCCGCGGCCCAGACCTGGTTCGGTCGCTCGACCTTCATCCGCCTCAGCAGGTAGCGGTAGACGGGGTTCTGGG